>Ga0310695_10012941_pt1 | contig 11574 bp, 9 predicted proteins | sample RumenRJG_04DNA_FD_203882 | JGI IMG/M metagenome (GOLD analysis project Ga0310695, IMG submission 203882) | Bovine rumen microbial communities from Lethbridge, Alberta, Canada - RJG_04 (v2) (version 2) | ecosystem: Host-associated > Mammals > Digestive system > Stomach > Rumen | place: Canada... | reverse complement strand
GCATGTGTCATTATATTTATCGAGGCCGGAAAGTACCCAGCCGTCAACCATGACTACCGACTTATTTGCGGCAAGCGCTAGCGCAGCAATGTCGACAGCGTTGGTCGTCACTGCCTTAAGCGGCAAATGCGCCGCGCCCGCCAGGAACGCGAGCGCAACGCACATTACCGTCGCTCTTGGCATCGGGTGTCCCCTACTTCTTCTTCGCGAGGGCCGGGTTGACCGGGGTCGACTTCACGAGCTCGACGATCTTGGCGGTGGTGTCCGGGTGCTCGCGCAGGTAGTCGATGGTGGCGAGCGCGCCCTGGGCGAGCTGGGTGTCGCCGAAGGAGAGCCAGCTGCCGCGCTTCTCGACGATGCCGCGGGCGAGCGCGGCGTCCAGCACCGAGCCCTCCCAGGAGATGCCGCAGGTGTAGAGGATGTCGAACTCCGCCTCGGTGAACGGCGGCGCGACCTTGTTCTTCACCACCTTGACGCGGGTGCGGTTGCCGACGACCTGGCCGGAGGTGTTCTTGATCGCGCCGATGCGCTGCACCTGCAGGCGGCAGGAGGCGTAGAACTTGAGCGCCTTGCCGCCGGGGGTGGTCTCGGGGTTGCCGAACATCACGCCGATCTTCTCGCGCACCTGGTTGGTGAAGATGCAGAGCGTCTTGGTGGTCGCGAGGACGCCAGTGAGCTTGCGCATCGCCTGCGACATGAGGCGCGCCTGGAGGCCCATGTGGCTGTCGCCCATGTTGCCGTCGATCTCTGCCTGCGGGGTGAGCGCGGCAACGGAGTCGACCACGATCACGTCGAGCGCGCCCGACTTGCAAAGCTGCTCGCAGATGGTGAGCGCCTCCTCGCCGGAGTTGGGCTGGGAGACGAGCAGGTTGTCGAGGTCGACGCCGATCTTCTTGGCGTAGCCCGGGTCAAGCGCGTGCTCCGCGTCGATGAACGCGGCGACGCCGCCCGCCTTCTGGGCGTTGGCGACGACGTGCAGGGCGAGGGTGGTCTTGCCCGACGACTCCTGCCCGTAGCACTCGACGATGCGCCCGCGCGGCAGCCCGCCGACGCCGAGCGCCATGTCGAGCGAAAGCGCCCCGGTGGAGATCACCGGGATGTCCTGCACCTCCTGGTCGCCGAGGCGGATGATGGACATCTCGCCGAATTCCTTGCGGATCTGGCTCATCACCGCGTCGAGCGCGGTGTTGCCGGTCTTGCCTTCTGCTGCCTTAGCCATAGCTGCCTTTCGTTTGTCGTTGAAGTCCGTCCGCTCCCGGCGTTACTCGTCCACCCACACGGCGACAAAGTCAAGCTCGTCGCCGGGGACGTCGCTCAGATTGAAGATGAGGATGCCGTCGTCGTAGAGGCGGCCGTTCCACGCCCAGCCGGCGAAGCGCGCGCCGCCCTTCGAGAGCGTGCACTTCCTGAGGTTGTAGACCTTGCCGTACAGACAGAAGCTGTCGTCCATCGACCCCGTCGCGCCGTCGCCGCCGACATAGTGGATGGTGTAGCCGGGCGGCGGCGGCGGAGTGGTTTCGACGCGGTAGTAGACCACGCCGTCCTCCTCGAAGGAGTCCTCGCCGGCAGGGAAGGCCGAGGACCACACCAGCACCGCCCTGCCCTCCGTGTTGGTGGCGACGGCGCCAAGTGCGCCGGTGACGTCGTGGCGGAAATTGGTGGCACTTGCAATGACCTCGTCCGTAAGCTCACAGCCGACCTCGCCAAAGATGTTGGTGCTCGCCTTGACGCCCTCGTTAAAGCCGATTGTGCCGGTGAGCGGTGCCGTCAGAACCAGAGTCGACAGATCCTGCACCGCGATATTGCTGTCAACGGCAGGGCTTTCGGCGGTGGCGTAGGTTCTGCTGCCGGTGGCGCTGAACCCGCCACTGACATACGCCTTGCCGCCGTTACCGACATAGACGCCCGCGTAGCGGGTAGCGGTGCAGTTGTCCACGCTGCCGCCCTCGAAGTAGGCGGTTCCTCCGTCCACCAGCACGCCCGCGCCCACGCCATAGTCTGCCTCGGTGCTCTCATAGCTGTTGACGATGTTCCGAATGGTGCCGCCGAGCATCCGGAAGACGCCGTCGTTGTAGACGTTGACCGCGCCCGACGCGCGGCTGCCCCACTGCTCGATGTCGACGATCTTCGTGCCGTCTTCCATCACCAGCGTGCCGCCGTCGACCGCGAACAGGGGGTATTTCGCCCACGGCATCGCCCTCACCGTCCATGCGCCCTTGAACACGATGTTGGATAGCGTCAATGTGGCGCCCGGACGCACGAACAATGTGCAGGGCCCCAAAATGGAAGTCAAGGAATTGGCGCGGAAATCGCGAAAGATCGTGGCCGGCGTCTCTGCCCCATCGGCGGTGCAGAGTCTCACGTTGTACTGTATCTCCACGTCGCCGTAAATGTACCAGTCCTTCTCGCCGACGGCGTCGGAAATATAGTTGGTGGCCACGAACACGGCGGCATCGCCCCTGAGTCCGACAAGGGCGGCAAGCACGGTGGAATAGTAGTTAGTCTCTCCGTCTTCATCGTAGACAACGACTGCGACGGCGCGGTCAGGTTCGCATTGATTGGGGTCGGGCGCATCCATCCAGACCAGCGACTTGGCGTCGCCCGAAACCGCGCCGGTGAGGTCCGCGTCGTTGGAGAAGAACGCGCTCGCCGAGTTGGTGGCGGTCTGGGCGTCGACTTCTACGGACATGAACGCGTCGCCGGCGCTCGGCGCACCGACCGAGCCGTCGACGCCAATCGAGCTGCCTGCGGCATCGCCCGCCAGCACGAACCGGCTAATATCACCACCATAAACATAGACGTCGCTGTCGGTTGTCGTGATGCCGTCGGAGCCGACAGCCGAGTTGCCGGCGACGAAGGACGGGGCGGTCACGCGGATCTTCGCGGCGCCTTCCGCATAGACGCCGCCGCCGACGCCGCCCGCGACGCAGTTGGAGATCGCGCCGCCGCCGAGTTCAAGCTCGGAGTCGCAGGACTTCAGGTAGACGCCGCCGCCGCGCAGGCCCGCGTATGTCGCCGTGCAGCCGTCGATGGTCGACCCCGCAAGCAGCCGCGCCGTGCCGTACTGCACCGAGACCGCGCCGCCAGACTGCGTCTGGCGAACAGTGCTGGCGTAGCCGTCAATGCTGGCGCCGTCGGCGAGTACGAAATTGCCCTTCGAGTCCCTGTTGACGCCAATCGTAAAGAGTGGATTGGGGGCGGAGCCGCAGATGGCGACGTTGGTGACCGTGAGCGTCGCACCGGCCCTGACGGTGAACCCGCCGCCCTTGACGTACAGCCCATCGCCGTTGTCGGACATCAGCAGACGGTCGTTGGCAAACTCTGCCTTCTGGGTAAACTGGCAGCGGCGCAGCAGATGCATCTCGCCGGGGCCGGAGATGCCGGAGGTGCTCAAAATCAACCGGTCGAACGAACGGCAGCAGTTTGTTCCGGAACCACCTACAAACACGGCGTAGGCGGCAGCCAGCGGCACCGACACGTTTTCGCTCCACCTGAGCGTGTTGCCGTCGGCAACGCCGGCAAGCTCTGGGTCGAACCCGTTGAAGACGTAGTCGGCGTAGTCCGCCGCGTCGGCGAAGGAGGCGACGCCGAACACGCTCCCAGCCTCCTTGGCGATCAAGCACTTGATTTCGATGCCGCTCTTGAGTGGGCCGGCAAGCTCGAAACCATCGGCGGCGGCGGTGGAGATCGAATCCACGATGACCGTACCAGCAACCACGACCACGCCGTTGGAGGCGACGTCCACGGTCACGAGCCTGTCGGGGCGAACCGAGGTGAAGACGACATTGGAAAGCGAAAGCCGCACTCCGTCGGCCACGGCGAACTTCCCGCCGTCATCGCCGAAGACAACCGCTGCGAGCCGCGGCGAGTCGTTGGTGGCGACGATTGCCAGGTCGGCGGAAATCGCGATGTCGCCGTCCTGCCTGACTGTGCAGGGATTAAGCACCTCGACGAGCGGCTCGCCGACGCGCTGGGCGTATTCGACCGCGTGGCGGAAGTCCGTAAAGAGGCGCTCGCCCGCGCGCGCCGCCGGGAGTCCCAGCACCATGTCGTTGCCCCAGCTGTTGCCGACCATGTCGTCGGTCGATTTGTCGACCGGCCCCGAATAGACGTCACCGACCAGTTGTCCACTCACGGCGCAGAAGATATCGTAGCCGTCCGCCGAGGCCGGCAGGACGAAGTGGTAGATGCCGCAATCGTCGGTGACTGCGGTCTTCAGCAACGTGCCGGCCGTGCCGTATGCCTCGACCACGAGGTTTGAGACCGGCGCGCCGTCGGATCCTGTCACGCGGCCGGAGACGATCTCGCCGACCTGGGCGGGGTAGGGCGTGATGTTGTAGACGGCACCGTTGATGATCGAAAAGCCGGAGAACTGCTCAGGGTTCTCGGAGGTGTTGATTTCCGGCAGATTGTACCAGATGTCGCACTGCCCGGACCAGCCCATGTTGAGGTGCACATAGGGGGAGGCCGAGCTCCCGACAAAGCCGTAGCCGTCGGCGACAACCGCATGGCCACCGCGATTGCCATTCACGAGCAGGATCGTCGGACGCCGCGCGTCGAGGTTGGCGAGAATGGCGCGGGCGCGTTCAGCCGAATCCTCGGTGAGCGATTGGTTATACAGACTGTTGCGGATAATCGCCGAGGCATAGCCGAATCGATTAGTGAGCGCCAACGCGATGTTGGCCATGTTGGATGTAACCAGCCCCGTTCCGTTAAATGAATATCGAAGCCCGACTGCAACACCGCAGTCGTAGGTGAGTTCGCCGATTGCCTCGCACTGGCTTTCGGTCACCGGATTGCCAGACCACACAGGCTTGCCATACTCGTCCTCGGAGCAGTCAAGCGGGCACTCAGCCATGTCGTCCCAGTTGTATGTAGTCGCCGGGCGGGTGACTGACTCGTCAACGTAAACCAAATGCTTAGGATCCGTCCCCTTGGTGTAGTAGGGGTAGTCGTTGAGCGAATAAACCATATAAGGATCATAGACGACAACAGACGGTGATTCAAGGCAATGAATGACGGAGTCAAAGACGTCGTGGTCGGAAGGGAGTTTCCAGTAACGAAGGGTCTGGGCCATGGCGGTGGCGACGCAGCCACATGGCGTACGGTATGTTGCCGCAGATATGTACTCGGAGCCGTCCGAGTGCTCGAAGGTGAGTTCGAGTTCCGGCGTATAGAGGTTATAGCATTTCACCGCTGCGGCTGGGTCTTCCGCCGTGTATGCGTCGCCCTGGGACCACTTCGTCGTGACGAACGGCGAAACGCGCAGGTCGTCGATGTCAGTCTCCGCCTCCACCGTGCCCTCCGCGACTTCGGCAAAAGCCACTGCCCGCAGGGCGAGGTCGCGCGAAACGAGGGCATAGAGCGGACTGTTAGTGGAAATGACGCCGAGCGGTTGGCGGGAAAACGCAAGCACTCTTGCGCTGCCCCCCACGTCGCCCACAATCACCGAACCGGATGTACCGAGCCGGACGCCGTAGAAGACGTCACCCCGGCTGGTAACGTACCGGCGCGTACCGGAACGCTGCTCCGTGAGCCTCACCCCGAGGCGGGACCTGCGCGCCCAGCGGCTTGCGGCGATGCCGGCATCGTTTTCTGACAGCGCCGCGGCGTCCACGGCAATAGCCGCAAACATCGCCGCCGTCAGCGCGATTAACAAAAATATTCTATTCATGGCTGCTGCTCCTTGTAGAGTAGACACTAACACTGGTGAATTATACCATATTTTCGGCCTTAGGTGTCCGCATCGCCGAAGATACCACCTGACCCTCTGGCGGCAGGTCGGCGCGCGATTTGCCGCAGGCGGCGAGCACCTTGTCGGTGGTGCGGAAATGGGCCTTGCAGTGGTTCATCAGCCAGACCGGCCCCTCCCTGGCCACCATCCGCTCCGCCAGCGCGGCGACGCGCGGGTCGGACGAGCCCGCCGGCACATTCTCGCGCCCTTCCGCCGGCGGACCGAAAAGCTCCTCGCCCATCTTCATTATGTCCCTAAGGAAAATCTCGCGCGCGATCACCGACGCCGCGGCGACCGCGATGTCGTCCTCGGCCTTGTGGCGCTGCTCCACCTTGACGGCCTTGCCGCGCGGCTTGAGCGACCGCGCGATCGTCGCCTCGGTCGGCGCGAACTGGTCGATCACGACGCGCGGACACTCCGGCCGCTTCTCCAGCAGCTCCTCCACCGCGGTGGCGTGCGCCCAGGCGAGCATGCGGTTGATGTTGCGCATCTTCGCGTAGAGCCGGTTGTAGGCGGCGGGCCCGAGCTTCACCACCGCGTAGCCGCCGTCCCCGAGGAGACGCCGCAGCGCCGCGCCGGCGGAGAGCACCGCCTTGTCGGACATCTGCTTGCAGTCCTTCACCCCCAGCTCCTGCATCTGGGCCGAGAGCTTCTCGTCGGTGTAGGCGCAGCAGACCACGAGCGGACCGAAGTAGTCGCCCTTGCCGGACTCGTCGCCGCCGGCGTGCGGAGCGACGAGGTCCGGATTGAGCACCGTCTCGTAGCCGAGCGAGGCGCCGCCGAGGACGCGCGGCTCGAGGGTGAAGAGAACGAAGTCCTCGGCCTTCGAGCCCTGCACGCAGAGCTTGCGCTTGCCGTGCTTCTCCTTCTCGTAGAGGGTGGCGTTGAAGTGGTCGCCCTCGATCGACCAGAGCGAATAGGGTACCTCGCGCTTCCGGTAGTTGCCGTTCAGCATCACGCCCAGCAGCAGCTCCTGCTGGTCGTTGTCGAGCTCGTAGGTGAAGCTGGTCTTCTTAGACGGCGCCAAAGCGGAACTCCGTCGTCGAACGGTAGGTCTCGCCGGGGCTGACGAACGTCGTCGGCCACTTCGGGCGGTTGGGCGAGTCGGGCGCGTGCTGGGTCTCGAGCGCGCAGCCGCAGCGGAACGAGAGGTGCTCGCCGCCCTTCGCCTTCTGGTCGTAGCTCGCCCAGTTGGCGGTGTAGACCTGGAGGCAGGGCTCGGTGGTCCAGACCTCGACGAAGCGGCCGTTGAGCGGGCAGGAGAGGCGACCGGCGCGGATGAGCGAGCGCGGCCTCCGCCCGGTCGCCATCTCGCCCTTGTCGAGCACCCAGCAGTGGTCGTAGCCCTTGCCGATCTCGAGGTCGCGGTCGGGCGCGTTGATCCGCTCGCCGATGCGCCGCGCGCGGCGGAAGTCGAACGGCGTCGAGGCGACGGCCTTGACCTTGCCGGTGGGGATCTGGCCCGCGTCGGTGGGCAGGTAGCCCTTCGCGGCGATCTCGAGGTCGTGGTCCTCGATGGTCCCGCCGGCCTCGCCCTTGAAGTTGAAGTAGACGTGCTGGGTCATGTTGATCGGCGTCGTCTTGTCGGTCGTCGCCTCGTAGTCGACGCGCCAGACGTTGTCCTTGGTGAGCGTGTACGTGACCTTCGCCTCTACCCGCCCCGGGAATCCCTCGTCGCCGTCGGGCGAGACGTGGGTGAAGACGATGCCGACGTCGCTCCCCTTCACGAACGGCGCCGCCTTCCACACATACGCGTCCCAGCCGCGCGCGCCGCCGTGCAGGTTGCAGCCGATGCCGCCCGGGGCGTTGTTGAGCGCCGGCAGCTTGATCCGCCTGCCGTCCAGCTTGAAGACGCCGTGGGCGATGCGGTTGCCGTAGCGGCCGATGATGCAGCCCCAGTAGGGATCGCCGCCGTCCCAGCCGGCCGGCGAGTCGAAGCCGACGACCACGTCCTGAAGCCTGCCGCGGCGGTCGGGCGTGAAGAGGCGGACGATCTTGCCGCCGTAGTCGGAGACCTCCATCACCACTCCGCCCGCTCCGCGCAGGGTGTATATCTTCGCCTTCTCCCCGTATTTGGTTTTGCCGAAACCGGCCGACTTGAACGATGGCTTTTTCATGGTGACAGTATTATACCATAAATCGCGGCGCGGCATCGCGACCACGACCAGATTCGTGCAGTCTCGGAGAAAGAGCGCGACGTAACTACAATTTCTCTCTTCCTTCGCGCGCGAGGAGCGAGACCTTGTTTCCCAACCCGCCGCCGTAACCGGTGAGGCTTCCGTCCGCGCCGATGACGCGGTGGCACGGAATGATGATGCAGATAGGATTCCATCCGACCGCGCCACCGACCGCCTGAGCCGAAACCCGACCTTCACGCTTTTTCGAAATCGCCTTAGCTATGTCGCCATACGAGACCGTGGCCCCGTACGGAATTCGCAGCATCTCATCGATGACCGCCTGACGAAACGGCGTCAATCCTTCAATGCGATAGTTGGGCGTGAAGCCGGGATCTCGCCCCGCGAAATACTCGTCAAGCCAGCGGCACGTGTCGCGGAACGCCGGCGTCTCGCGCCTTTTGCACTTATGCGTATTGCGCCAATCATCGCGCGAGCCCTCAAACCAAAGCCCCGTCAAAGCTTCGTCGTCCCCGCACATCACGAGATCGTCGAATCCATCAGGCGTCTTATATTTGCAGATGTAATTCATCATGAGCATTCCTAGAACTTCTCGCTCAACGCAGTATGGATTTCTTCACAGAGATTCGGATACCACTTGAGCGGCGAGCGTTCCAGTTCCGGCTTGCGGCCTTTGCGCATGTCGTATGGCGCGATGACGACCGAGACGTTCTTTATCCCCACCGCCGACGCGAGATAGAAGATGTCTTCGATCGCGTCATCGCCGACGGGCACGCACCCGATTGTAACCGCCTTGCCGTGGATCATGATGTCGCCGCCGAGATTCGTGCGCCCGTCCGCCTTCGCCGCAATCACACCAGCGCCAAGCTCCACTGTTTCGCGGACAGACAAGACCTTCTGCCACGCCACCGCCGCCACGCCGCCGATGAAGATGACGCCGCCAACAACGACTCCAATTGCAATGTTTCTGATTTTCATGTTAAAACACCTTTGCAAAACATCCGCAGATAATCAACTCCTGCTTGATTGAATGTACACATTCTACCAAAAACAGCATCTCCAGGTCAATCCCCTCCTCGCATCAAGCTGGTCTATTCAAAATATTTTAGACAGGATTTACTGGCTTTTGCCATTTTCCTTCCACCCCGATTCGCTATCAGACGCGTGAAATGTCATTTTAGATTATCAGTCCTTGATTGACCATCTCCACACGGTGAACGAAAGCGGAATCAGAAGCAAGAACCCCACAAAGGCAAAAAACTTGTTTGGGAAACGGCTTGCATCAAAAGGCATGCCTGGATGACACTTGAGCGATTCCATCAGTCCAATCTGATAGCCGCTCACCCCGCGCCCATATCCAGTCAGCCGCTTGAGGACACGCCCATTCGCGCCGAGGATTAGCAGGTCGTGCGTCTTGATCCCCTTGAAATCCACATAGGTGATGTCGCTGGCGGGTATTTCCGTGCGCTCAACATGACGACCCCACCACTGCGACTGCTCAATGATGAGCTTCCCGTCCGCGACACGGATGCGTTCATGCGACGAGAACGCAAAAGCGACGCTGGCCATAAGGGCCAGCATACAGACCGCAAAGGCCAGTGGATGCGCAAGGCACAGACGTCGCGCACCGGCGCGGCTTTGGAGCGGATATCCTGCCGCACGCCTCGCGATGCAAGCGCAGAAATAGTCCTGCACGTGCTGCATAAGAAAAGGCCCGAACCTGACAACAGACCCATGGGCGTTCTCGACGACGATCTCACGCACCGTCTCACCATGTCCGACAAGTTCCGTGCGTGTGCGCTCTTCTACAAATGCACTCGTTTCAGATGAAAGCCGGAACGAGGCACGACGTGCAAATGGCCCCAATCCAGACTCGTACTCACCGCCCTGCGCAGAAAGCCTTAGAACCGTCCGTCCAAACGCTTCACACATAAGTCCAGCCGTCGCAAGCACAGTCGGAATTGCAGCCAGTATGGCACGTCCCCAATCGCCACCCCTGGCATTCTCATAGGCTCCGTAGCCAAGCATGCCCGCAAAGCACAGCAGGAAGGTCAAGAGCGGCAAACTGCGATGCAGATAGACAATGCGGTCTTCCCATAGACCGTCTGACGTTACGACACCAGCCTGGACAATGACACCGCGCGGCGGTTCTCCAGGTTCTTTTTGCGCCGCCTCGCGCTGGACCTGCCGCTTAAGCGAATGACGTTTGCCACACGACCGGCATAGCATCATATCAGTGCGGACATCGATGTCCTTGAGCGCAATTTCAGCGCCGCAATCCGGGCACCGGTACTCCTTTCGACGCACCGTGGCAAAAGCAGCATTGCTTTTCCGCATCCCGCTAATCCGCACTTTCATTTCGTTATTTCCCTTCTCGTTTTTCCTTCGCCAATGCTGGACATACCTCCGCCGAATCTGGGTTTGACCATTCGAAAGGAAAGGTTCGGCACTTCTCGGGCTTCACGGGATTGATGCGGCAGAGGTTGTCCTCCGTCAGATAAGCGCAGGAGCCGTCCGGCCGACTCTTGAGGACGAGGCTCTTGCGATCTGGCGCGACCTCCGTCTCGCGCTCGATGAACTCCGCTTCGCCCATTCCGAGGAACGCCGCGATGCGCGCGATCTCCGCGTCCGAGACGCGCACGATCCCGTCCTTGATGCGGCAGCACGCCCCGCACATCCGGCACTTGAAACCATCCCGCTCCATGCGAAATCTCCTACAACTCCGCGGCAGATGCGCCGCACACCCGTCTGCAGGAGCGCAAACGAATTGGCGCACTCTGTTTAAGCGTAAAACGCCACTTGCGGTTTTGGTCGCGCTTGGAGGCGTAGGCGATGCCGATGCGCGGGGCGGAGGTGAACTTGACGCGCGCGCCGTCGCTTTCAAGCCAGAGGCGATTGGAGCGAACGAGGTCTTCGCGGTTGAGCGAGCGGTCGATCTTGAGAAACTTCGTCAACCGTCCGGGACCTTCCGCGCCTTCGACGCCGCGGATGAGAACGGCCTCGGGACGCCCTTCCGGCCCCGTCACGATGTTCAGCAGTTCGTGCATCCCGTAGCAGAGGTAGATGTAGGCGCAGCCGCCCGGCGAGTACATCACGTCCGTCCGCGCCGTGCGTCCTTTGTGCGCATGGCAGGCCGTGTCCTCCTCGCCGCAGTACGCCTCCGTCTCGGTAATGCGCCGCCGAACGACGGCCCCATCCTCCAGCCGACGGCAAAGCCACGCGCCGACAAGCGCCTTTGCCGCCGTCACCGCGTCAACCGCGTAATCTTCTGCCATCAACCTACGCATCACTTCTCCTTCGGACAATCCTTGCTCTACGGCAGTCATGCAAGCAGCCACTTCCATGCCGGCACGATGCGAATACCGTCGGTCTCGCCTTCGTCGTCCCATGTCACAATCGTGCAGTCGCGTATTCCCGTCTTGTCGCGGGCGAGTTTCAGCGCATTCATCTCTCGGTCAAATGTCGCCGCATCGGACATCGCGTATGAAACCTGGACCAGGCTCTCCTTGTGCGACACTTTGTCGTGGACATGAAAATCGACCTCGGTTCCGTCGCCATTGACGAGATAGGAAATCTTCCCCGCTTTGCGGCGCAACGCCATGAAAACCACGTTTTCCAGCATCCATCCACGCTCGGCGTCGTTCTTTACGCACATCGCGCGTATGAGCCCGGGGTCAACCAGATAGTATTTGTCCGGGTTCACGC
>Ga0310695_10012938_pt1 | contig 11575 bp, 9 predicted proteins | sample RumenRJG_04DNA_FD_203882 | JGI IMG/M metagenome (GOLD analysis project Ga0310695, IMG submission 203882) | Bovine rumen microbial communities from Lethbridge, Alberta, Canada - RJG_04 (v2) (version 2) | ecosystem: Host-associated > Mammals > Digestive system > Stomach > Rumen | place: Canada... | reverse complement strand
GGCATCGCCGAGACGATCAACTCCTTCGCCGACGAGGACATCAAGAAGGAATACGTCCCGCGCCTCGTCACCGGCGAATGGACGGGCGCGATGGTGCTCACCGAGCCGGACGCGGGCAGCGACCTCCAGTCCGTCAAGACGTCCGCATACCAGGACAAGGACGGCGTCTGGCGCGTCAACGGCGTCAAGCGCTTCATCACGAACGGCTGCGGCGAGGTGCTGCTCGTCCTCGCGCGCACGGAGCCCGAGTTCACCGACGGCCGCGGCCTGAGCTGCCTGCTGGTCGAGAAGGGCCCGTGGGTCAAGGTGCGCCGCCTCGAGAACAAGCTCGGCATCCACGGCTCGCCGACGTGCGAGATGGTCTTCACCGAGGCGCCGGCGAAGCTGATCGGCCTGCGCAAGCGCGGCCTCATCACCTACGTCATGGCGCTCATGAACGGCGCGCGCATGGGCATCGCGGCGCAGGGCACCGGCATCGCCGAGGCCGCCTACCGCGCGGCGCGCGACTACGCCGCGGCGCGCAGGCAGTTCGGCGTGACGATCGATACGTTCCCGGCGCTGCGCGAGCTCATGTCCACGATGTCGGTGGAGCTCCAGGCGTCGCGCCTGCTGACCTACTACTCGGCCAAGAACGTCGACCTCGAAGCGGGCCTCGGCCGCAAGTTCGAGACGCTCAAGGGCTCGCCCGAGGCGCCCGCCGTCCGCGCCCGCCTCAAGAAGCACGCGGCGTTCAACAAGATGCTGACGCCCATGGCGAAGTACTACGGCTCGGAGCTCTCCATGCGCAACGCGCAGGGCGCGATCGCCGTTCTGGGCGGCTCGGGCTTCATGAAGGACTATCCGTGCGAGCGGTACCTGCGCGACAGCCGCATCACGACGATCTACGAGGGCACCTCGCAGCTCCAGGTCGTCGCGGCCATCGCGGGCGTGACGGGCGGGCTCGTCAAGGACGTCATCGCCGACATCCTCGGCACGGACGCGTGGCAGGGCGACCATCCGCGCATGGCGGCGCTCCTGAAGGAGCTGGACGACGCGATCGAATTCGTGAAGGGCCGCGCGGACGCGAAGACGTACCACGACCTGTCGGCGCGCAAGCTCGTCGACGCCGCGATCGCGCTCGTCGTCGCCGCGCTGTTCGTGAAGGCCGCGGCCCGCTACGAACACAAGAAGGCGTCGCTCGCGTTCTGGCTCAACATGGAGTTCCCGCGCGTCCGGGCCGGTCTCGCGCAGGTCATGTCCGGCTACGCCGGGGCGACCGACGACTTCGAGACGCTCGCGCCGGCGGTCACGCTCGCGGACTGACGGCCGGGATTTGTGATATACTATCGTCGGAATGGCAGATGATCAAGAGCAGTACGAGGCGGCGAAGCGGCTGATCGCGGGCGCGAAACGGATTCTCATCTCGGGGCACCTCTCGCCGGACGGCGATGCACTCGGAAGCATGATCGCGCTCGCGCGCCTCCTGACGAACGCGGGATACGAGGCGTTCGCCACCGCCGACCTGAATGCGCTCGGCAAGCTCGCGTTTCTGGAGGGCGTCGACCGCCTCATCCCCGTGCGCAAGCTCAAGCGCCGCAAGTTCGACCTCTTCATCGCGCTCGACTGCAGCGGCTTCAACCGCATGCCGCCGGAGGTGAAGCCGGTCGCCGAGAAGCTGCCGATCGTCTGCTTCGACCACCACATGACGAACGACGGCACCTTCGGCGCGGCGCAGATCGTCGATCCCGCCGCGTCCAGCACGTCGGAGATCGTCTGGCGTTTCGCGAAATGGATGGCGTGGCCGCTCGACCGGGTGATCGCCGAGGCGCTGTGGGTGGGCATGGTGACGGACACGGGCCGCTTCGCCTACGACGCGACGAGCCCGCAGACGATGTGCGCGGCGGGCGACCTCCTGACGCACGGCGTGCGCACCGCGCTCATCAACGACATCATCTACGGCACGTTTCCGCGCAAGGCGATCGAGCTCAAGCGCCTCGCCTGGCGCTCGCTGCACGTCTGGAAGAACCGCCGGGTCGCCGAGGTGTCGCTGACGCGCGACGACTTCCGCGCGGTGCGCGGCACGAAGGCGGACGCGGAGGACATGATCGAGATTCCGCGCTCCGTGGCGCGCAACGAAATCGCGCTCTTCTTCTACCAGATCCCCGACCGCACGAAGGAGACGCGCTGCTCGATCCGTACGCGCGGCGACTGGGACGCGACGGTGCTGGCGGCGAAGTTCGGCGGCGGCGGCCACCGCAAGGCGGCGGGCTGCACGATCGCCGCACCGATCGGCCTGGCCAAGCGCCGGATGCGCGCGGCGGTCAAGGAGATGCTCAAGGGCGCGTGCAAGAAGACGATGCGCATCCCGGCGATCGACGACCCGAAGCCGCCGCCGCCGCCGGCCGCGGCCGCGACGCTGCCGGCCGCGCCCGCGCCGGAAACGGGGGCCGAAACGAAATGAACGATGCCAAGATTCTGATTCTGACCGACGGCAAGGCGGGCCACGAGAACCAGTCCCGGGCGCTCGTGCGCGCGCTCGGGTGCGCGGCCGACGTCGTGTCGGTGTCGTTCCGCTCGCGGGCGGCGAAGATGGCAAGCTACCTTGCCGACCGTCTGGGCATCCGCACGCCGCGGCTCTTCACGACCGCGCGGCCGGTCGCGGGCGGCTATGCGGCCGTCGTCGGCACGGGCTCGGGGACGTTCTACGCGGCGAAGACGCTCGCGCGGCGGCTGGGCGTGAAGGTCGGCGTCGTCCTCTATCCGCGCGGCTACGACATCGGCTCGTTCGACTGCATTCTTGCGCCGGCTTTCGACAATCCGCCGGCGCGGGGCAACATCGTGACGATTCCGGCGAACCTGGTGGCGAACGACGCGGCGTTCTACGACAAGGGCGTGGAGGCGTTCCGGGCGCACTATGCGCGCGTCAACGCGCGGCCGCTCGCGGAGGGCGACGGCGTGCCGGCGGCGGCGGTGATCGTCGGCGGGCCGAACAAGTGCTCGACGATGACGCCCGCGTGGATGAAGGCGCGGCTGGACGAGGTGTTCGCGGCGAACGCGGGCGCGCGGCTGTGGGTGACGACGTCGCGGCGGACGCCGAAGGACGTGGAGGCGGTCGTCGATTCCTATCCGTGGGACTACCGGCTCATCTATTCGCGCGACCGCTTCAACCCGATCCCGGCGTTCGTCCGGCTCGCGACCCGGCTGTACGTGACGGCGGAATCGACGGGGATGCTGTCGGAATGCTGCACCTGCGGCACGGCGGAGGTCTTCGCGCTCGACAATCTGAACCCGGGGCCGCACAAGTTCCGCCGGTTCGTCGAGAATCTGGCGCAGGGCGGCTACCTCGGCGGCGGGCGCAAGGTCGATCTCACGGACGAGCTGGCGGCGGCACGCGCGCTTCTGGGGCTGCCGTCATGATGCGCGGGCGCGGCCGGCTGATCCGCAGCGTCGCCGCCCTGAGCCTGCCGACGGCCGTGGTGGTCGTGCTGGGCGTGCGCTTTCTCGTCCGGGACGTGCCCGTGATCGTGCGCGACGAGGCTGCGCGCGTGCGCGCCGAAACGGAGAACCGCGCGAAGGAGATGCGCGAGGACCCGGCTCTGGCGGATTTCGTCTGGACGCGCGGCCGCGGCATCGTCCGGGGCGCGGCGGCGGCGGGCGCGTATCCGCCCGACCTGTCGTGGAAGGACTGGGACCCCGCGTCCGGCACGAAGCGCCGCGACATGTGGGGCTGGCGGCCGCTTGACGGCGGCCGGCTCGTCTGGGCGCGCGGCGTCGGCGGGCAGGACGGCGAAACGGTCTATGCGCGCCGGACGGCGATCGTCGCGCGCGACTACGCGACGCTCTTCTACGTGTCCGTGCCGCTCTTCCTCCTGGTGCTCGTCGTGATCACCTTCCTCGGCGGGCGCTTCCTCGTCAACTACGTGCGCGCGCGCGACGACTTCATGGCGGCGGCGGCGCACGACCTCGCGACGCCGCTCGTGGCGCTGCGGATGATGATCGGCGTCGACGATGCCGAGGCGAAGAACCTGACCGAGCGGATGATCCGGCTCGTCACGAACATCAAGGACTTTCTGCGGCTCGGCGGGCGGCGGCCGGCGCCGAAGCGGGAGATCTTCGACCTGCTCGCGGCCTACCGCGAGGCGTACGCGCTCTTCCGCGCGGACTACCGCGACCTCTTCGACGGCGCGGACGTCGCGGTGACGGTCGCGCCCGGCGCGGCGGACGGTGCGGGCGCGGTGACGGTGCGGGCCGACGAGACGATGACGGTGCAGGTGCTCTGGAACCTCCTGAACAACGATCTCAAGTACGCCGCGCCGTTCGGGCGCGTGCGCGTGGAGATCCGCGCGGACGGGCCGCGGGTGGAGGCGCGCTTCATCGACGAGGGCAAGGGCATGTCGGCGCGCGCGCGGGCGCGGGCGTTCGACCGCTACTACCGCGCGCAGACGGTCCTGAAGTCGGGCAAGGGCGGATTCGGGATCGGCCTCTGCACCGCGCGCGAATTCGCCGAAATGATGGGCGGCGCGCTGACACTCAGGGCCAACGCGCCGCACGGGTGCATTTTCACGCTGACGCTCCCCCGCGCGGGAGAGGCGGCGGGCGATTAAAGGTTGTCGAGATCGGAATCCGAGAAGGTGGAGATGAATTCGATCGGATAGCCGCGGTCGAGGTCTTCCATCTTGTCCACCGTGCAGCTGCTGGCGGTCTGCATGGCGATGCGCTTCAGGTTGATCTTCGCCGGCGTGGTCCAGCTGAACTTCGCGAACGAAAAGAGCGCGTCCGGATCGTTTTCGGTGTCGGCCAGGATGGCGACGATCGGGCCGTCCTTGCCGATGCGCGCGCGCGTTTCAACGGCGATCGTGCCGGATGAGATCGCATCCGTGACGATGCCGAGGCACGGCACGAAGAAGTCGCCGACCATGCCGGCCGCGTAGAGGCTCGACTTTGTCGGCGCGAACGCGACGATCGCGGATTCCACGACGAGGGTGTCCGGCACGTCGGGGCTGTCGACGACGGTCACGCCGATGGCCTTCTCCTGCGACTTGAACGCCTTGTAATACGCGAGGCGCGCGTACTCGGCCAGATCCTTCAGATCCTCTTCGGCTGTCGCGATGTTCTCCGCCATCTCCTGCCAGAAACTGCCTTTCTGGAGATAGCCCGTCTCCACCGGCGCGATGTAGATGTGCTTGAGGTTTGCGGCCTCGAGCGCCTCGAGATCGGCCCAGTACCAGTGGAAGGGGCACGAGGCGGGCATGCGCTGGAGCTTCTCGTGGTGCGGCACGAAGTCCGTCAGCGGAACGGCCTCGGCGCGCAGCCAGGATGTGAGGGTGGATTTGCAGCCTGCGAGAGCGAGCAGGCCGGCGGCAACGACGATGTACGGAGTGTTTTTCATGCGACGTAGTATACCAAAAATCGCGCCGCCGCGTCCATCGGGAAAGGCCCTCGTGGAATCGCGGGGACAGACCCCGAATCGCGGGGACAGGGCCGATTCCGACTGACGCGCACAAGTGGGATTTGATATACTATCCGGCAATGAAGAAAATCGCTCTTTTGCTGTTCGCGCTGATGACGGGCGCTGCGGCTCTCGCCGCGGAAGTCGCGGTCGTGAGCCACGAACCCGGCTACTACACGTCGCTCGCGCGCCATCTCGAACGCTGGCTCCGGCAGCAGTCGATCGCGGCGGATTTCGCGACGCCGAAGGACATGGCCGCCGCGCTCACCTCCGCGAAAATCGCGTTTCTCGTCGGCTTCAACGAACCGACGGCGGCGGAGCTCGACACGCTTGCGGCCTACCGCAAGCGCGGCGGCAGACTCGTTGTCTTCTACTCCGCCTCGCCGCGCCTCGCCGCGCTGATGGACGTGAAGCCGCTCGGCTACACGACGGCGCAGTATCCCGGCCAGTGGAGCTCGATGAAGTTCACGGTGCGCAATCCGCCCGGCGTGCCGGCGGCGATCCGGCAGACGTCGACCGTCCTCCAGCGCGCGACGCCGGTCGCGGGCAAGGGGCAGGTGCTCGCGACGTGGTGCGACCGCACGGGCCGGTCGACGGGCGAGGCGGCGTGGATCGCGACGGCGGGCGGCTGGTGGATGACGCACGTCCTCTTGGCCGACGGCGACGAGAACCTGAAGGCGCAGCTCGTCGCGGCGTTCGTGGGCGCGGCCGCGCCGCAGCTCTGGAACTTCAAGGATTTCGTCACGAAGGCGGAGGCGGAGCATCAGCGGCTGCGCGCCTACGCGCTCAAGCAGATTCCGCACAAGGGGGAGATTCACGCCGTGTGGGACCACACTGGCTGCGGGCTCTACCCCGGCGACTGGCCGCGGACGATGAAGGTGCTCCAGGAGGCGCGCGTCACCGATCTCTTCCTCAACGTCGCGGGCGCGGGGTTCGCGCACTACCCGTCGAAGGTGCTGCCGCGCTCGCGCATCTTCGAGCAGGAGGGCGACCAGCTCAAGGCGTGCCTCGCGGCGGCGGCGGGGCGGGGCATCCGCGTCCACGCGTGGATCCTCTGCTTCAACGCGACGCGCGCGACGCCCGAGCGGCTCAAGAAGTTCGCGGCGGCGGGCTGGCGGCTGAAGACGGCGGACGGGAGCCTGAGCGAGTACCTCGACCCGTCGAACACGGCGGTGCAGAGCTACATCCTGAGCGCGGTCGACGAGATTCAGGCGCTCTACAAGGTCGACGGCATCCACCTCGACTTTGTGCGCTGGTACGAGCGCAGCGTCCGGCCGGCGAACGCGGCGGCGGTCATCTCTGGATTCGTCGCCGCGGCGCGGCGGCACGTGCACCGGCCGGCGTGGCTGACGACGGCGGTACTTGGCAAGTATCCGATGTGCATTGCGTCCGTGGGGCAGGACTGGGACAGCTGGCTCAACGCCAACCTGGTGGATTTCGTCGTGCCGATGGACTACACCGAGGATTTCGCGAAGTTCGAGTCGTTCCTCCAGCAGCACGCGATGTTGAAGGCGCACGCGCGCAAGACGATCGTCGGCATCGGCGTGACGGCGAACGAGTCGCGGCTCGGGCCGCAGCAGGTCATCGACCAGATCAGGCTCGCGCGCAAGTACAACTTCCCGGGCGTCGCGCTCTTTGATCTCGACACGACGCTCGAAAAGCAGATTCTGCCCTACCTCAAGCTCGGCCTGTGGTAGCGGCCGGGCCGCGCGCGGTGCGGCGGCGCGGGCGGTCAGATCAGAAACGGATTCGTCGCCTTTTCGGCGGCGATCGTCGTGTGCGGCCCGTGGCCCGGAATGACGAGCGTCGCGTCGGGGAGCGCGGTCAGCGCCTTGAGCGAGGCCATCAGGCGGTTCATGCTGCCGCCCGGAAAATCAGTGCGGCCGGCGGAGCCCGCGAAGAGCGTGTCGCCCGAGAGGAGCAGCGCGTCGGCGGGAAAGTGGTAGCAGACGCCGCCGGGCGTGTGACCGGGCGTGTGGATCGTCTCGACGGGCGCGGTGAAGCCGAGCGCGGGCGCGTCGGCCGCGAGTTGGCGCGCGTCGCGGATGTTCGCCGGGCGGGGCGCGAGCGGATAGTCGGGCGGCGACTGGTTGAAGGGGTGGCCGAACATGACGGTGTCGTCGGGATGGACGTAGACGGGCATGTCGGGGAAGGCGGCCTGCAGCTCGTGCACGCCGCCGATGTGGTCGAAGTGGCCGTGGGTCAGCAGGATCGCGGCGGGTTCGAGGCCCTTTTGCGCGAGGAGGCGGACGAGGCGCGCGCCTTCGCTGCCGGGGTCGACGACGAGCGCGCGGCCGGCCGTGCTCACGATCGAGCAGTTGACTTCATAGGAGCCGACGGAAACGGTGAATCTGTCCATGGGCGAGAGTATAACATATCTCAACCGCGCGCGCCAGCAGGAGTTTGTTTGGAGATTCCCCAATTTTTTCTCTGCGGCTCAGAGCCTTCGCGATCATCCGTGCGGTTTTGAATAAACTCCGATGGTTGTGGTTCTCGCTACCGCTTCACCGCTTCGCACTTTTCAACCACAATCAAAAGACCCCGTTCATGGTGATTAGAGCGACCTTCGGTCGATTTATGCGACGCAGTCGCATCCAAAACACCTCACCGAACACATGTAACGCCGTTTAGTTGTGCGAAGCTGCGAAGCGGTAGCGAGAGCTCGAACGCTCGGAGTTACTAAGAAAATCGGGAAAGGAGTTTTTATTTATCGCGAAACGAAAACGCCTGCGCATAGTGCTCTCATCTGCTGGATGTTGCAGAAATAACTCATTGTCTCCAGCTTGCCTCACCCATGCGACATCTTGAACTGCAAGGTCGGATAGCCGGGAACGCGGTGGATGTGATATACTACGCGCGAACAAATCGAAGCGCGAAAGGCGCGGACGGATCATGAAACCACTGAGCGAAATTCTGGAAGAGGTGCGCGGCCGAATCGCCGCGGCCGCGAAACGGGCGGGGCGCGACCCCGCCGAGGTCGAGATCATCGCCGTCACCAAGACGCACGGCGAGGATGTCGTGCGCGAGGCGCGCGACGCGGGGCTGCGGATCGTCGGCGAGAACAAGGTGCAGGAGGCGGCGTGGAAGAAGGCGGCCGCCGTCGGCGGGATGGACTGGCATTTGATCGGCCATCTGCAGTCGAACAAGGTGCGGCCGGCGCTGGAGATCTTCGACTTCATCCACTCCGTCGATTCCGTCAAGCTGGCCGACCGCATCAACCTGATCGCCGACGCGATCGGCGCGCAGCCGCACATCCTCCTCGAAGTCAACGTGTCGGGCGAGAAGTCGAAGAACGGCATGAAGCCCGAGGACGTGGCGCCGACGGTCGAACACATCTGCCGCGACTGCCCGCGCGTGACGGTGGAGGGGCTGATGACGATGGCGCCGTTCAGCGAGAACCCCGAGGACGCGCGGCCGTACTTCCGGCGGCTGCGCGAGGTGCGCGACGCGACGGAGGCGGCGCTCGGCGTGAAGCTGCCGCGCCTGTCGATGGGCATGAGCGGCGACTACGAGGTGGCCGTGGAGGAGGGCGCGACGTGGGTGCGGCTCGGGACGGTGCTGTTCGGCGAGCGGCCGAAGGTGAAGGCCGTGCGCGCGGCCGTCGGCGAGACGGACGACGCGGGCGGCGCGACGGGCGGGCTCGATTCGTATTCGGGCGCGGGGCCGACGGTGCGCATCCTGGACTAGCGGAGGGGAAAAAAAGATGAATGCGTGCTTTTTCGATCTCGATGGAACGCTCGCCGATACGCGCGCCGACCTGGCGGCGACCGTCAACCATACGCGGCGCGATCTGGGGCTCGCGGATCTGCCGCAGGCGGACGTGCTCGTTCACGTGGGGCAGGGCGCGAAATATCTGCTCGCGCACGCGATCCCGGAGCGGGCGGGCGAGGTGGAGAAGCTGTGGGAGATTTTCCGGTCGCACTACGCGGAGCACGCGCTCGAATCGGTGACGCTGTATCCGACCGTGCGCGAGACGCTGGCGGAGCTGCACGCGCGCGGGTGGCGGCTCGGCGTCAACACCGCCAAGCCGCGGTTCGCGACGATGGCGATCCTGGAGCATTTCGGGCTGACGCGCTACTTCGGCAACGCGGTGGTGGCGGGCGGCGACTGCGCGGAGATGAAGCCGAGCGCGCTGCCGCTGAGGGAATGCGCGGCGCGGATGGGCGCTCACCGGCTGTCGGCGCACGACTGGATGGTCGGCGACAACTGGACGGACATGGCGTGCGCGGCGAACGCGGGCGTCAAGGGGGCGTTCTGCACGTTCGGGTTCGGCCGGGCGGGCGATACGCGCGCGACGGTGCGCATCAACCGGATGAACGAGCTGCTGCGCTTCCTGAAGGCCGAAGACTGAGCCGCACCGCCGCCCTTGACATCACTCAGAAAAATAAGATAAACTATGCGCATTAAATGTTGATGCGCCATGCACCGGCATTTTTCGAGATGGGCCCGAAGGGGCGGATATGAGGTATTCGGCTGCATACCCCACGGGGCGTGAGCATGTGCAGATGTCACGCCGCTTTTTTTTTGAGCTTTGATGTTCGCTAACCGTCAAATATTTCTGAACATTGTTAAAGGGACGCGACCGGCGGCCGAGAGCCGCCGGAATGGCAAGGCTCTCAAAATCGCACGCGATGATGTTGCGGGCTGCATGCGTGCGGATATCCAGGGGGCCGGCGTCTATTTCCTTTTCTGCGGCAACGGCGAGGATGGCGATGAGGGCCGCCGCGCTCGGGCTCGATTTCCAGCCGGTTCTTCGCCCGCCCTCGCCACGTGCGCGAACCGAACTACGGAATGCATAACGTCTGACAACAAGAAGATGGTTATTATAGAAACGGCAACAAATGGGGTTGATTCATTGGGAGGGCCGCGCTCCGTCGCGGCCACATATGACGGACGGGACAGAGCCCGTCCCTCCCTGATGCAAATCAAACCCTTTAATTGCCGGAGCAATAAACGACTGAATGCCGGCATATCTTCGACGACAGAGAGAGTTGGAGAAATGATTGGTTGTTGATTGTTGATGGTCGCTGTAAAATTTCTATGCAAATTTACGAAAGAGATAGAAATTCGTCATTGCCTAAATAAACGTAATGTGATACAATATGCACATGAATAGTGTTAAAAGAGCATTTACATGTGGCAATGAAAGCTTTTTCCTGTTTGGCCCTCGCGGAACAGGAAAGACGACATGGCTTAAAGAAAATCTGCCGGGCGCTTACGTTGTAGATTTGCTCAATAGAAGTTTTATTATTTCGATGCGGGCGTGTTCAGGAAGCTTCGTCCTGTTGGACGGCTTGATTCGGAGTCCGACATCAGCGGGCAGGCGCTGGAGGGCTTGGTGTATCAGCACCTTTGCGCGTACTGCGACTACTCTGGGTATGAAAACGCTTTGAGCTACTGGCGGACATCGAACGGAGCGGAGGTCGATTTTGTCGTCTATACGCCAGCCGACTTTACGGCAATAGAAGTCAAGCATTCGGACAGGGTAACCCGTTCCGATCTGGAGGGGCTGAAACTTTTTGGCATGGATTATCCCGAGGCCACACGTATACTGCTGTATTGCGGAGAAGAGCAGATTATGGTGGATGGTGTTCTTGTCGTTCCAGTCGAGCGCTATTTGAGAGAACTTGTTCCCGGCAACCGGTTGCCTGAAAGTGTCTGGATATCGCATGCTCTGTAATTCAGTCTTGAAATGCACGAAGACTTTTAGAACATGCAGAGCGAGTAGAAGTTTTTGGCAGGATTGAGAATTGTTTGATTGACGGATTGATGGATTAACGGATTGGTAGGCTGGAGTCGTGGTTGTTTTAGACAGGATTGACAAGATTGACAGGATTGAGAAGAGTGTGGAGTCGGTAGTGGCGTGCATCCCGCACGCCCGCAGCAAGCGACCTTAATCCGACCCTAAAAGACACTATCGGCTGCCAATGAGAATATTGTTTTTGAACGACGGGATTCCGACACACTATCTCCAATACTCCTGTCTCGATGATTGGCTATTGATAATTGGTATTGGCAACATTTTCACATTGGCAACATTCCCCATGCCTTTGAATCGTATCATCGCCGATATGTGTTGTCGGCATTGGTAAATCGTGAGTTTGGATTGTATGGCGTGGTTGGTGGAATGACGATGATTGAGTTGTT
>Ga0310695_10012937_pt1 | contig 11575 bp, 12 predicted proteins | sample RumenRJG_04DNA_FD_203882 | JGI IMG/M metagenome (GOLD analysis project Ga0310695, IMG submission 203882) | Bovine rumen microbial communities from Lethbridge, Alberta, Canada - RJG_04 (v2) (version 2) | ecosystem: Host-associated > Mammals > Digestive system > Stomach > Rumen | place: Canada... | reverse complement strand
TTGAAACATTAAAGCTTGCGGCTGAAGAAGCTAAAAGAATCTATGGTGAGTCTGTACCTTTGGATGCGGGGTTAAATGGGAAAGGATTTTTCGCATTCACTCAAAAATTGCCGTTGGGGGTAGTTGCAGCAATAACTCCATTCAATTATCCATTAAATTTAACTATTCATAAAATTGCACCTGCAATCGCAGCTAAAAATACAGTTATCATTAAACCTCCAACAAATGCACCACTGACAGTCATGAAATTTGCCGAGCTTGTAAATGATGAGTTTCCTGATGGAGTAATTAACGTAATAACCGGATATGGCTCTGAAGTAGGCGATGCATTGGTTGCATCACAAAAAATTGACAAAATTTCATTTACTGGAAGTGTTCTCACTGGTCTATTGATTGCTCAAAGAGCAGGCATGAAAAAAGTAACTCTGGAGCTTGGTGGAAATGATCCTCTGGTTGTTTTGGATGATGCAAATGTTGATGCTGCGGTAAAAGGAGTAATAAATGGAGCATATTTAAATGCGGGTCAAGTATGTATGGGTGTTAAAAGAATCATTGTTCAGGAAGGAATTTATAATAAATTCAAGACTAGATTGGTTGAAGAAACTTCAAATATTAAGATGGGAAATCCAATGGATAAATCAACCCAGCTTGGAACATTAATCAGTGAAAAAGCAGCTATGCAAGTTGAAGAAACAGTAAATAATGCTGTTAATGCCGGTGCGGCAATTTTGACTGGTGGAAAAAGAAATGGTGCATTCTATGAAGCTACAGTAATTGACAAAGTAACTCCTGATATGGATTTGGTTGTTAATGAAACATTTGGTCCTGTAGCCCCTTTAATCAAAGTTAAGACAGTGGATGAGGCAATTCAAATTGCAAATGCAACTGAATACGGTCTTCAGGCGGGTGTATTTACGGAAAATTATAAGAATGCTATGCGTTGTGCAAATGAAATTGAGGCAGGAACAGTATTTATAAATAAACAATCCACTTTCAGAACAGATAATATGCCTTTTGGCGGATTTAAAAATAGTGGTTGTGGAAAAGAAGGAATAAAATATGCTGTTGAAGAAATGACAAAAACAAAATTGATAGGGTTGAATTTAAGATAGTTTTCACTATCTTTTTTTAATTTTTCGAAGCTTAATCAAGATAAGCTTCTACTAAATTGCGTGTTTCGTTTAATGATTCCATAGGAATTCCTTTAGGCATTCCACCAAGTTCACCATCAACTTCTTTTAGGATACTTCCATCCATTCCTAAAAACATTCCTTCACTTACAGTATCCATAAAGCTTTGTGGAGGTAATAATGAGACACCTACATGATTTTCTTCTTTCACATTCAAATCGTTGGTAACAACTGTAATTGCACGCTTACCTAAATTGACGTTACATATCATTAGAGAATCTGCTTTTGGATGTTTTGTAACACTCATTACCTCTCCGACTTTAATATCAATTCCAATAATCGGGTCGTTAATAGGTCCAAGTGCTAAGCGGTCTTTAAGGCCTAATAATGTATCAATAAAGAATCTTACTTTTGCAATGTTTTCTGCAGTTTTTTCTCGTTCTTCTTTAGGTGCTCCATTTAAAAATGTTTTATTCCAACCTTCTCCACCTAAGCACTCTACAATCTTTTCTGTTTTTTCAGTTAAACTCGCAACATCTGGTGAGTTGACGAGGTCTTCTCCTTCAAGATAAGAATAAAGTAATGATTGAAAATCACTATTCATTTGTTTTCCTGTTTCAACAGCAAGTTTCTTATTCCAATTTCCTCTAAATGATGCAGTTGGAATAAGATTCAAATAATTTTCTCTTGCTTTATTTGCTACTAAAATTCTATAATCTTTCGTTGTATCCCACAATGTTTAATCTCCTTAAAATATAATTAATATAATATTTGACTCGAAGTTTTATAAGTTTTATTAATTTTTTCTATCTAATAAATGTATTTTATAATAATTCGCTAGTTTTTTAATTGTAATTAGCTTTTAAATCACAAACTATTTATATAAACAAATAATATAAAGTTATACATATTTATTTAATTATATTAATTATTAATTAATCTGTGGTGTTATAATGGTAGAAGTTTCAAATTTACGTAATTTAAGCATATATACAAACACTGGTCATTATGTAGGTCAAGTAGAAGACATTGTTTTAAATATTAGATTAGGAACTATTTCAAAATTACAAGTTAGGGCAGTCGAACCAGAAAGAAAACAAATTGGTTTACTTGATAATATTAAAGGTGCTTTTCAAGGAATTCCTGAAGAAAATGTTGGTGCAAGGTCTTTCCAACAGGATTTATTAACCGTTGATTTTGATAAAGTACAAGCAATTGGAGACATTATGTTAATCAATCCAAGAGATATTAAAAAAGTTAATCCTGAACCACCTATGCCTGACACAGTTGCTCCAAATCATGCTCCACAACAACCTCCAAAACCTGAAACTCAACCACAATTTGAAGATAAACCTAATTTTGGCTCTGAAAGATTATAATTTCAATCTTTCAACTTTTTTTATTTAATTATTTTTTTGCAGTGATTTTAATGAATGTAGGAATTATAGGCTGTGGAGCTATTGCTAATATTATTGCAAGTAGAATAGTTCCTGAAGACAATAATATTGAAATTAAATACTTTTATGATAAAGATGTGGAAAGAGCAGAAAATTTAGCTACCTTTGCTGGGGGTGTTGCTGTTCTTGATTTTGATGCGATGCTTGATGATGTTGATTTAGTATTGGAATGTGCTTCTCCGGATTCTGTTAAACTATTGGCTCCTAAAGTATTGGAAAAAGGAATTGATATGATTGTCATGAGTATTGGGGCTTTTATGGATACTGGCTTTTACACTAAAGTATTAAATATTGCTCGTGAAAATGATGCGCACATTCATTTGCCTTCCGGTGCTATTGTTGGATTGGATGGTATTAAGGCTGTTGCAGATTTCGGTTTAAAAGAGGTTACATTAGTTACTCGTAAATCCCCAAAATCTTTGGGTAAAGATATTGGTACTGAAGAAATATTATTTGAGGGTAAGGCTTCACAGGCGGTGAAAGAATTTCCATTAAATATTAATGTAGCAGCAACAATCAGCATGGCATGTAATCGTGACATTGATGTTAAAATCATTGTTGATCCGAATGTTGACCGTAATGTTCATGAAATTACTGCAAAAGGAGATTTTGGTGAGTTTAAAACAATCACTATGAATCATCCGTGTGCAGCTAATCCAAAGACCAGTATGCTGGCTGCAATTTCTGCAATTAAATTGCTTAAAAGTTTTGATGAAACTATATCTGTTGGATTATAATGAAAGAATATGAAATTTTCTCTGATTTGAGAGTTCCCGTTAATTCTAAAATCATTGTTCGGTTAGATGGTAGAAGTTTTCATTCATTTGCAAAAAAGATGGAACTTGTAAAGCCATATGATGATGCTTTTTATAATGTAATGGTGAATGTTTCAAAGGAACTGTTTGAAGAGTTTTCACCACTTTTTATTTATACTTTTTCTGATGAAATCAGTGTTCTTTTAGATAAAGTTCCTTTTAATGGTCGTGTTGAGAAAATAAATTCTGTTTTTGCCAGTTTCGCTTCATCTTCATTTACATTAAACTATGATAAAAAGTTTTCCAAGCCAGTTGCTTTTGATTCAAGGGTTATTCCCATTAATGATGATGTTTATGATTACTTCAAATGGAGGCAGGATGAGGCTTGGAGAAACTGTGTTAATGGATATGGAATTCATTTTTTAAAGTCCAAATACTCTTCTGATGAAGCAAATCAAAAGATTAATGGTTTAGGATTATCGGATATTCATGAATTATTGTTTCAAAACGGTTTAAATTTGAATGATGTTGAAACATGGAAAAAAAGAGGTATAGGTGTATATAGGAAAAATAAGGAAGTGATTGGATTCAATAAAAAAGAATCAAAAGAACAAATCTCATATCGTAGTTTTGTTCATGTTGATTGTAATCTTCCGATTTTTTCAAAAGATTTCTTTAACAGTCTTTTTTGAGGTGATTTGGTGGGTTTTTTATCAAGGATATTTAGCAGTGATGGTGATGAGGAATTTGATGAAATATGTGTTGATAGGGAAGTTCTTGACGCTGTAATTTATTATGCTAAACAATCTTATCCAAATGAGTTTTTATCATTTTTTGATGGGGAAATCATCGATAAGAAACTTTATATTAATAGTCTTATTTTTATTCCTGGTGAAACAGGTGCTACTGGTGCTGTTGTTCACACAGAAATGTTGCCTCCAACCATGAAGTATTGGGGTTCTGTTCATTCACATCCAGGTCCTAGCGCTCAACCTTCTGGTGCTGATTTAAAAACTTTTTCAAAACATGGGGTTTTTCACATGATAGTATGTTTGCCATATAGCTATGATACTTTCAAATCTTATGATAAATATGGTAATCCTTGTAAATACACTGTAGGTGATTACAGCAGCATGTTCGATGATGACATTGATGATTTCTTTGATGAAAGTGATGTTTTAAAAGAAGGTGAAGTTATTAAGCCAGGATTCTTTGATGAGGATGCAAACTTTGATGATGATCCAAATACTGCATATGAAGAATATGAAAAAAGACAAAAACCTAAAAACAATCTTAAGATAATTTCTAATAATTCATTAGAACCGATATTCATTACAAATGATTCTTCTCTTAAAATAGAATTTGATGAAAACGGCAACATTAAAAAGATTCATAAAAAATAGTTTTTTTTTGATGGTTAAAAAATAAAAAATAAAAAACAATATGGTGAAATTGTTTTTTATAATTCTAATCCAATAGCTTCATATACATTTTTTAAAGCTTGAATTTCTTTGATTACATCAGTTGGAATTTCTTTATCGAGAGTTAAAATCATAATTGCTCTTCCACCTTTTTCGTCTCTTCCAACTTGCATAATTCCGATATTGACGCCGTATTCTCCTAATTTTGTACCGATTGATCCGATACTTCCAGGAACATCTTCATATTTTGCAATAAACATGTGTCCTTCAGGGATAACATCGACCCAATAATCATTAACTTTTAATATTCTTGCTTCATGTAATGTTGTTCCTTCAGCAGAGAATTCATCATTTTCAGTTTTTGCTTTTACTCTGATTAATGAATCATAACCTTTTGCGTTAGTTTTTCTGCCTTCGGTTATGTTAATTCCACGGTCTTTAGCAACAAGTGATGCATTAACTGTATTTACTGGTGAGCTCAAGAACGGATTAACAACACCCTGAATAACTGTTCTTGTTAAAATTTCTAAGTTATCTATTTTTGAGAGTTCTCCACTGTAAACAATTTCCAAATCTTTGATTTTACCATTCACTGCTTGTGAAATGAAACTACCTAATTTTTCACAGATTTCAAAGTAGGGGGATAATTCTTGATAAGTTTTATTGTCAATTCTTGGCATGTTTAAAACATTTTTAGGAGTTCTGCCTTTGAATAATTCTATGATTTCATCAGCAACAATAATTGCCGCATCTCTTTGAGCTTCTTTGGTTGATGCTGCAATATGTGGAGTTAATACAATGTTGTCTAATTCAAATAATTTTGAATCTTCTGCAGGTGGTTCTTCTTCATATACGTCTAAAGCTGCTCCACCAATCTTTTCATTTTTCAATGCATCATATAATGCATCTTCATCAATGATTCCTCCACGTGCACAATTTGTAATAAATGCGGAGTCTTTCATTAATTCAAATTCATCATGTGAAATTAAATGTTTGGTTTCGGGAGTTAAAGGTACGTGAATTGTAATGAAATCTGCTTTTTTAAGGACGGTTTCTAAATCTGTTAATTCCACACCCATTTGTGTAGCTACTTCTTCTGGTAAATATGGGTCGTATGCGACTGCATCCATTTCAAATGCTTTACATCTGTTAACTACTTGTGAACCGATTCTTCCCATTCCGATTACACCAAGAGTTTTGTTTCTAAGTTCGACTCCCATGAATCTTTTCTTTTCCCATTTTCCTTCTTTTACAGATTTGTCTGCAATTGATAATTTACGGGCCATGGAAAGTAATAATCCCATGGTATGTTCAGCTACAGTAATGGAAGTTGATTCTGGTGAGTTGACTACCATGATACCTTTTTCAGTAGCGGCATCTAAATCGATGTTGTCCACTCCAACACCTGCTCTTGCGATAATTTTTAAATTATCTGCATTAGCAATTACTTCTTTTGTAACTTTTGTTCTACTTCTTACAATAATTCCATCATATTCCTTGATGGTTTTGACTAAATCTTCTGGAGTAATGCTGGTATCTACAGTAACATCAGCTACTTCCTTTAAATTTTCTATTCCTTTCTCATTAATTGCATCTGCAACGAGTACTTTCATTATTTCACCATATTATATAATTTTTTAAATATTATCATTAATACTAACTAAATATATATATCTCTTTATATTTAAAATTATAATTAATTAATTATATAAAGGTGAAAATTATGGTTTCTGTTGATGAATTTCCAATTTCAAGTGCTAATGAAATTCCGGGTTATAGGATTATTGAAACTAAAGGTTTTGTATATGGTTTAACTGTAAGAAGTAGGGGTGCCGGTGGACAAATTGGTGCTAGTGTAAAATCCCTATTTGGTGGAGAAATCAAACAATATGTGACAATGATGGAAGAATCTCGTGATGAAGCTTTAAATAGGGTAATTGAACATGCAAAAGAATTAGGCGCAAATGCAATTGTAACTATCCGCTTCGATTCGAATGAAATATCTCAGGTCATGCAGGAAATTTTAGCTTATGGAACTGCTGTTGTAGTTGAAAAGGAATAGGGGCGGTATTATTTTTGATAAAAATTTAGATTTTAAAGATAAATCAATTCCTGAGACTATTCTGGGTTATGGTCCGTTTATGGCAGAACCTTATTATGGCCATAGGGCCAGGTTATACTATGAGGATTTGTACACGCAGCCTGAAAAAATGGCTGAAATTATTCTAAAGGCTAATGATTGTGGTGCAGGAGCAATTAATCTGGTTAATGATAAGAATATTTTAAAAGCTTTTGATTTGGCATGTGATAATGGTTGTGACATGAAGGTAATTGCAACCATTGGCAAATCTGATGTTGATTATTTAAATCCTAATTATGATGTTGCATGTGAAGTTGACTGGGAAGAGGATATTGAATTATTTTCTGCTTATGATACTCCAGTAATGCTAGTTGATGAGTTCATTACTGATGCTTATAAATGGAATTTGACTTCAAAAATCTTAACACATATTAATGATATCGGTTCATTATCAGGTATTGTAACCGCATTTCCTTATCGTACAACAGATCTGCTTAAAGATAATATTGATATGGATTTATTTGATTTTTATATGATTCCTTTAAACAGTTTTGCTTATATGATGGATACTCCTTCATTTTTAAAGGCACAAAGAGAGGAGTTCAGACAAAAAATTTTGGATTTAAACAAAAAAATAATTGCCTGCCGTGTTTTAAGCGTTGGCATTCAAACGCCGCAGGAGGGTTTCACTTTTCTTAATTCTTTGGATTTTGTTGATTTGATGACATTTGGTGTGGCTAGTGTTGATGAAATAAAAAAAGATATGGAAGTTTTAAAAGGTCTTTAGAATTTAATAACATCATATTCTTCGAAAGGAACAATATTCATTATTTTAAATTCTTCATTTAAACTTTTTAATCCTTCATTTAAATCTTTTACATTTTTATTTGATGGTTTTTTCCCAGTAATCTGCAGATATTGTCTTGGTGTTATTTCGCAGTATTTGCAATCAAAATTGCAGCATCTGTCTTTTTCTTCACATCCGTAGCCTTCCAAATCCTCATGTGTTCCGATTACAATATCCTCTAAAATTCTAGATACTCTTTCATCGGATGCAAACATTGCTATTTTTTGTGAATAGCCACATATTCCGATAGCTTTCTGACCTCTAAAATTACAGACCCATTTAATTGGATAATTTTCCATATCAGGAATTCTTAAATCTTCCATATTATCACTGATTTTCCTTTCTTTCTTTAATAAGTTTTAATAATTCTTGTGAACGTTCAAATTCTTTCAATTCCCAGGATTTGATTACTGGAATTGTTCCCAGAGATTCTTTAATTTTGTCGTTGTTTATAATGAATACCGGTTCGGATGAAGTAATCATTGATAAGTCTTTTAATGGAACCGCCATTCTTTTTAAAGTTTTCTGACTTCTATTTTTTTCGACATTTGCTATCAATGAGGAATTTTTATCTTTTGCAACTGCATCGAATGGACTTTTGCTAGTAGAAACAACTCCATATCCGAGTTTTGATAAATCTTCAGTTCCTTCACCAGTTGTTTGAAATTGAATTTGATCTTCGGGGTTGTATTTTAATATATCGATATCAAGAGTGACTTTTGTATTCAATATTTCTTCCAGTATCATAGCGGTTTCAGCATTCGCCCTAACTATTTCATTTTCATATTTATACATTGTAGCTCTAGAAACATGGGCCAAATCTGCAAGGTCTTTAAGTGAAAGTGAATACTCTTCTCGGTATTGTTTAATAACATTTCCGTCAATTTTAACAAAGTATCCCCCTCTATCAGCCAATATTTCAGGATATTCTTTGTACAAAATCATATTTTTTAGAGTTTCAAGCCCTATTGTTGGAATATCGTATCTTTCATAGATTACTCCTTCTTCCAAAAGACCGTTCCTTGATTTTGCTCCAACTATTATTGGTGATGCTAAGAATATGTTGGCTAACTGTTTCATTTCATGAGCATTTTTCTCATTCACACTATCAATATTAACAAATGTTTTTAAAAGTAAAATCAGTAAGTTTTTACGAGCAACAATATCAAAAGAACCTTGGTCATAGATATCTGATGTTTTATATCCTTCAGATACTAACAATCTTTCTATTTCTTGCAACATTCTACTTCGAGTTAACATATTGATACAACCATTTCTACTTTGTTTAAAAAATTATATATTACTTTTTGTTAAAATAATTTAATGTAGTAAAGGTGATTAGAATTAATTATTTATATATTGGGATTGATGATACTGATTCTCCGGACGGCATGTGTACAACTTATTTGGCATGTCACATTATCAAAAAATTAAAAGACAATGGGATTGATCTTGTTGATTATCCTCGTCTAATAAGACTAAATCCTTTTGCCCGTTTCAAAACTAGGGGTAATGGTGGAGTATCATTTAAGATTATTAATGATGAAAAAGCATCTCTAGCAAAGAAAATTGTCTTGGATGAAGTGTCCAAACTTTCCATGTTTGACTGTGACAATACTAATCCTGGTGTGATTTTTTATGATGGCGAAATTACAAAGGAAATGGAAGATTATGCATTTAGGGCTATTTATTCATTTATAACTATAGATGAGGCTGAAGAATTTGGCAAGTCTATTGGATGTGAAATTCATAAATTTAAAAAAGGTAGGGGCATTATTGGCTCTATTGCAGCTATTAGCTTGCCTTTAGATGATTATACCTATGAATTGCTCACTTATAGGGTTCCTGAAAATTATGGAACCAAACGCCAAATTGATTATGATTCCGTAATTAAAATGGATAAGGAAACTTATCCGGATACTTTTGAAAATGTTGATTATTCTGAAAATTATATTGCTATTGAACCTAAAACTCCTTGTCCGGTTTTATATGGTGTCAGATCAAATAATGTTTCTGTTTTGGATAGTGTTCTTGAAATTGTAAAAGTGTCTGAACCTATTGAAGATTATTGTATTTTTTTAACCAATCAGCATACGGATATGCATATTCAAAAGGCGGACAATATTTCTCAGATGAGGCAGTTTGGATGTTATGAAATCACCGCCACCGTAAAGGATAATCCTCATGTCATAGATGGTGGGCACATGTTCTTCACAATTTTCGATGAAAGTGGTGAAATCGAATGCGGGGCTTATGAACCCACGAAGAACTTTAGAAAAACTGTTTCTAATTTACGTTCAGGAGATGTAATCAAGCTTTATGGTGGAATCGGTGAGCATAATACATTCAATATTGAAAAATTCCAGGTCATAGAATTAAATGATGTTGAGTATAAAAATCCGATTTGTGAATGTGGAAAAAGAATGACATCGGCCGGAAAAAATAAGGGTTTTAAATGTAAAAAATGTGGAAATAAAATTAAATCTTCACAAAAAGTGATGATAAAAATTGAACGTTCATTGAATAATGGTGAATTTTACGAAACTCCGGTTAGTGCCCGCAGACATTTATCAAAACCTCTTTGTAGAATGTAATTTTTATTTAATTGATTTTTATTCTTTTATTTTTAAAAATTATTGATGATTAATCCTTTAATTTTTTTCACTTTTTAGGAATTAATTTAATGAAAATTTTTATTTTTTATTCATATTTGATGAATTTTTGACTTTAAAATGATATTCATTTAAATAGTAGTATATTATTATTTTAATATATGCAAATCAAGTTATCTGGTGATGTTTATTTCAAAGGAGAATAAACAAAATGTTGAACATGTTTATCGTGAAAAGACAGATAGACGAATTTTAAAGAAGAATCCTTGGAGAGATTATAGATTACATGGGACTGTTCTTATTTTAGTTATTATTGCTCAAATCATTGGTCCTAAACAGATTCATATTGCAAACGGTGTTGAAGTTTCTATCATGCCTTTGCTTTATACAATGGTTTTAGGTTTGATTTTTTATTTGGCCAAACCTATTAAATGGATTCAAAGAAGGCAGGCTCGTATTGCTGAAGGGGCAATGATGCTTTTTATTGGTATATTGATTGCAAAACTGGCAGTGGCTAGCGGCCAGTCTATTCATCTGATTTTTGAAATGGGTCCAGCATTATTATTGCAGGAATTAGGACATTTGGCTACAATTATTATTGCACTTCCTGTTGCTTTACTTTTAGGGTTTAAACGAGAATGCATAGGCATGACCAGTTCTATCGGCCGTGAACCTGAAGTTGCAGTAATTGTTGACAAATATGGATTTAATTCTGCTGAATCTAGAGGAATATTTGCCTTATTTATTGTTGGAACTATAATTGGTACAGTATTCATCAGTTTTTTAGCCAGTATTTCTGTTTCACTCATTCCATTGCATCCTTATGCATTTGCAATGGCAAGTGGTGTTGGCAGTGCTAGTATGAATGCGGCTTCATTGGGTCCTACTCTTGCAGCATTTCCTTCATTGGAAACCAGTATTGAAGCATTTGCGGGATTCAGTAATTTGCTTTCATTTTCTATTGGTATTTACATAGTAATTTTCATTGCAGTTCCTTTAACTGAGAAGTTATATTCTTGGTTGGAGCCTAAAATCGGAAGGAAAGCTATTGTTGAAGAAGATGGGGGTGATGAATAATGCCTGATTTGATTGATGGATCTGAAAATGTTTCTGTTCATGGTATTTTCAATTGGATTTTATTATTGGTTATATTTTCAGTTATCACAGTTATTGGGAATTTTATTGGATATAAACATCCTATGACTGATTCATTGGTTGGTATGGGTATATTGTCTCTTATTACTCTTATTGGTGTGTGGTTAGAGAGATATTT
>Ga0310695_10012934_pt1 | contig 11577 bp, 5 predicted proteins | sample RumenRJG_04DNA_FD_203882 | JGI IMG/M metagenome (GOLD analysis project Ga0310695, IMG submission 203882) | Bovine rumen microbial communities from Lethbridge, Alberta, Canada - RJG_04 (v2) (version 2) | ecosystem: Host-associated > Mammals > Digestive system > Stomach > Rumen | place: Canada... | reverse complement strand
ATATGGCATCATAGGGAGAAAACCGAGGCATCTCCCTGCATAACCACTACCAGCTATATGCGGGAATTGAATAAGTATAGATGGATCAGGGGGACGTCAACTGCGAGTCCGAGCTGGACGGACTAAACGTCCGAAGGGGACGGACTAAAAGTCCGAAGCAGTCGGACTACCGACGAGCCGTAGACTCGTTTTTTTATCGTATTGCCAAATTACCCTCACATACCCCCATCACCACCTTCAAACCCCGATAAACAAAGGGCTGAAGCCACGGGAGGGTAAAACGTTTACCCTCACGTCACCCTCCCTTTTTTACCCCCAGAGACTCCCATCCGCAGATGAAAGGAACCAGAGCGGATACACTTACAAAAAGTGACCCAGAATGGGAGGGAGACGGGAGGGAGAAACGAAAAGGGTCCCGTGCCTCAAACGCCCTGCACATCAGCCTTTGAAGGGGGTGATGGGAGTATGTGAGGGTAATTTCGCGTGTTTTAGATAAGAAAAAGGCGAGATGATTACTCATCCCACCTTGAATGTTTTCACAACGGAATAATCCTTATTGTGATTTGCTAAAAATTAGTGGTGCAAAGATAAAGTTTTTCTTTGAAACTTCCAAATATATCAAAAGAATTTTGTACTTTTGGGGCAAAATAGCTAAAAACGGTAGATATGAAGAAGATTCTTGGCCTTGATTTAGGCACAAATAGTATAGGATGGGCAGTAGTAAACGCCAATGAAACGACCCGTGAGAGTGACACAACATATCTCAAGCCTGTTGGCATCAGTTCTGCAGGAAGCAGAATCATTCCGATGTCTGCTAACATACTGGGTGACTTCGACAAAGGGAATTCTATTTCCCAAACAGCCGAGAGGACAAGGCAAAGAATGGTACGACGCCTTCGTGAGCGAAATCTTCTCCGTCGCGAACGACTACTGAGGGTATTAAGCCTGATGGAGTTTTTGCCCGAGCATTTTGCCCATAAGATTAATCGTTATGGCAAGTTCACGGATGATAGTGAGCCAAAACTTCCTTGGAGAATGGGGGCTGGGGGAAAGATGGAATTCCTGTTCCAAGAATCCTTTCACGAGATGCTGGCAGAATTCTCCCAATATCAGCCAGAACTCTTAGCTGATGGGAAAAAGGTGCCTTATGACTGGACTATCTATTATTTGCGCAAAAAGGCTTTAACTCAAAGAATCACCAAGGAGGAACTTGCTTGGATATTACTACAGTTTAACCAAAAGCGCGGTTATTACCAGTTAAGAGGTGAAGATGAAGAAGAGGACACTTCTAAGAAAGTGGAATTTCTTTCACAAAAAGTTATAAGAGTCGAGGCAACAGGTGAGAGGAAAGGAGACGATTTGTGGTACAATGTTTACTTGGAGAATGGTATGATATACCAACGTCCAAGCCGTATCCCGTTAGACTGGGAAGGCAAGATAAAAGAGTTCATCGTAACCACTGACCTTGAAAAAGACGGCTCTCCCAAAAAGAACAAATATGGCGAGATAAAGCGCTCGTTCCGTGCTCCGAAAGAAGACGACTGGACTTTGCTCAAAAAGAAAACTGAATATGACATTGAGCAGAGCAATAAGACCGTCGGCTGCTTCATATACGACACCCTATTGCAAAATCCGTCCCAAAAGATTATTGGAAAACTTGTCCGTACCGTTGAAAGAAGGTTTTATAAAGAAGAATTGAGGAAGATTCTTGAAGTTCAGCAAGAACTAATTCCAGAGCTAAGAGATTCCGATTTGTATAGAAGATGTATAGAAGAACTTTACCCCTCCAACGAAGCTCATCGCAGCAACATATCAAAACCCGACTTTGTCCGTTTGTTCGTAGATGACATCCTGTTTTATCAACGCCCACTGAAGAGCAAGAAGTCTCTTATTGACAACTGCCCATACGAATTTCGTTTTGACAAGGAAGGGAATATACATCCAGTCAAGTGTATAGCCAAATCAAATCCGTTCTTTCAAGAATTCAGATTGTGGCAGTTCGTTCAGAATCTGCGTATCTATCAGCGCGAAAAGACCATTAGCGACGGGCAGCTGGACCTGTTCAGCAATGCGCCCACAGGCAAACTGCAAACAGACGTGGACGTTACTGCCGAAATACTCAGATCGGAAGAAGACTACGTTAAGCTATTCAACTGGCTCAATGACAGGGCAACTATAAAACAAGACACCCTGCTTAACACCTACTTCAAAATTAAGAAGGAGAAGGGGAAAGACAGATATCCCTACCGCTGGAACTATGTCGAGGATAAGGAATACCCATGTAATGAGACACGTGCTGCAATTCTTTCAGGTTTGGCTAAATGCAATGTCAGTACCGATTTTCTCACCCGTGAAAACGAAATGGCTTTGTGGCACATTCTCTACTCTGTTGAAGACAAAATAGAAATCAACAAGGCACTGAACTCCTTTGCTGACAAGCACCACCTTGCAGCCAACTTTACTGAGGTCCTCAGCAAGACCAAACCTTTCAAGAAAGACTACGGCTCATATTCAGAAAAGGCCATCAAGAAACTGCTTCCCTTAATGCGAATGGGCAGCTATTGGAATGAAGCGGCTTTTGATGCTAACACTCATGACAGAATTGAGAAAATCATAACAGGAGAATACGACGAGCACATCAAGAACCGAGTCAGGGAGAAAGCCATTAGCCTGACCGACATAAGTCACTTCAGAGGCTTGCCCGTTTGGCTTGCCTGTTACATAGTCTATAATCGCCACTCTGAAGCTAAGGAAATAGAAAAATGGAAGAAGCCTGAAGATATTGACCAATACCTCAGGACCTTCAAGCAGCACTCTTTGCGCAATCCCATCGTGGAGCAAGTGATTACAGAAACACTACGCACCGTCAGGGACATCTGGAGACAAGAAGGACAAATAGACGAGATTCATCTGGAACTTGGCCGCGAAATGAAGAATCCTGCTGACAAGCGCAGGCAGATGACAGAACGTATTCAGCAGAACGAGAATACCAACCTTCGTATAAAAGCCATGCTCATGGAGTTCATGAATCCAGAAATGGAAATCGAGAATGTCCGTCCCTATTCACCCAGCCAGCAAGACATACTGCGCATCTATGAAGAAAACGCTTTAGACAATCTTAGCAGAGACGATAAAGAATACGACTTTGTCTCCAAGGTTTCAAAAATGGCCCAGCCGTCTAAATCGGATATTATCAGATATAAATGTTGGCTGGAACAGAAGTACCAGTCGCCCTACACAGGTGAGATGATTCCCCTCTCCAAACTATTCACGCCAGCCTATGAGATAGAACATGTGATACCTCAGTCACGCTATTTCGATGATTCGTTCAGCAACAAAGTCATTTGTGAGTCGGAAGTCAACAAACTCAAAGACCGTCAGCTCGGCTATGAGTTCATCAAGAATCATGCAGGGGAAATTGTACAGCTCAGCCAAGGCGGCACCGTCAAGATTCAGTCAGTTGAAGCATACGAGAGATTCGTAAAAGACTACTATGCCAACAACCGAACAAAAATGAAGAAACTACTAATGGATGACATCCCTGACGGTTTCATTGAACGACAAATGAACGATAGCCGATACATCAGCAAATTAGTGAAAGGATTGCTCTCCAACATTGTTCGTGAGAAACAGGTAAATGGAGAGTACGAAGAGGAAGCGGTATCCAAAAACCTCATCTCCTGCAACGGCTCTATTACAGACAGGCTGAAAAAGGACTGGGGCATGAACGACGTGTGGAACAGCTTTGTGTTGCCACGCTTCCAGCGCCTCAATCAACTGACAGGAAAGGACTGCTTTACGACCTTGAATCGTGAGGGTCACGAAATTCCCAACATGCCGCTGGAACTACAGAAAGGATTCAACAAAAAACGCATTGACCATCGCCATCACGCGATGGATGCCATCGTGATAGCATGTGCCACTCGTGAACATGTCAATCTGCTCAATAACGAGGCAGCGCACTCTAAGCATAATGCCAACAGGTATCAGCTGCAACGTAAATTGAGACGATTTGAAACCATCATCATTAACGGGAAAGAACGCGAAATAGCACAGGAATTCTTAAAGCCTTGGGACACCTTTGCCACTGATGCATGGCAGGCTTTAAGTAACATCATTGTCAGCTTTAAGCAAAACCTGCGTGTCATCAACAAAACGACCAACCACTATCAGCATTACGATGCCAAAGGCAGAAAAGGCTACGAGAAGCAGCACCATGGCGACAGCTGGGCCGTTCGCAAATCCATGCATAAGGACACTGTCTTTGGCGAAGTCAACCTACGCATGAAGAAAACGGTCTCGCTGAACGAAGCCGTTAAGAATCCTGAAAACATCGTCAACAAGGAGTTCAAGAAGAAAGTAACAAAACTGCTTGCCAACGGCTATGACGCTAAGTCCATCAAGAAATATGTAGAGGACAACAAAGACATCTGGTCAGACATCAACCTGTCCAAGATAGAAGTTTACTATTTTACAAAGGACGAAAAGAAAAGGAATGGCGAGCCCAAGGAGCGATACTTTGCAACCCGCAAGTCTCTTGACACGAGCTTTGACCAAAAGAAAATTAAAGAGAGTGTAACAGATACTGGCATTCAGCAGATTCTCCTTGCACACTTAGCATCGAAAGAAAACAATCCAGAACTGGCATTCTCGCCCGACGGCATTGACGAGATGAACCGCAATATCGTTGCTCTCAACAACGGAAAGTTTCACCAGCCTATTTTGAAGGTTCGCGTTTACGAGAAGGCAGAAAAGTTTGCCGTAGGTCAAACGGGAAACAAGAATAAGAAATTTGTAGAGGCTGCCAAAGGCACTAATCTATTCTTTGCATTCTTTGAAACTGAAAAAGAGAACAAAGAAAGTGGCAATAAAGAAACAATCCGTTCATACATGACCATACCGTTAAACGTCATGATTGACTGCCAAAAGAAATATGGAGCACGCTGGCGCAGCAACATCGAGGTATTTCTGAAGGACAAAGATATGGTAGATGCTAAAGCAAAACTTATGTTTATTCTGTCACCAAATGACTTGGTGTATCTGCCAACGAAGGAAGAACTACAAAATGGAATACAGTCATTAGAAAAACAACGCATTTACAAGTTTATTGACCCCGGTATGAATACAGGAAACTTTATTCCTTTTTCTATAGCTAAAGCCGTATTCTCTTCTAAGTTCACAGAACAAAAGAAAAAGGGCATCAATTTCTCCATTCAGGATGAAGTCGGATTGGGAAGCCAAGGAACTAAGAGCCCACGCGCCATTACAGGCGAGATGATTAAAGAAACCTGTATTCCTGTCAAGGTCGATAGGTTGGGCAATATAATAGAGTTAAATGGCATTAAAGTTTAAAAGTTGCTTTTTCTATGATAAAGAAGACTCTTTGCTTCAGCAATCCGGCCTATCTCTCTTTGCGAGATGCCCAGTTGGTGATTAAGCTGCCCGAAGTGGAAAAAGCAGCTAACCTGACTGAGGAATTCAAAAAGGCAAATGAGTTGACGCGTCCCATAGAGGACTTAGGCGTCGTGGTGCTCGACCACAAGCAGATAACCTTCACGCAAGGAGCATTGGAGGCTTTACTCGAAAACAATTGTGCAGTCATTACCTGCGACTCCAACCATATGCCTGTTGGCTTGCTACTGCCTTTGGTTGGCAACACAACGCAAAACGAACGGTTCCGCGACCAGTTGGATGCTTCCCAACCCTTGCGCAAACAGCTTTGGCAGCAAACCATACAATACAAAATTCGCAATCAGGCTGCCGTACTTGCTCAGTGCTCTGATGCGGAAACAAAATGTATGCAGGTATGGGCCAACGATGTGCGCAGTGGCGACCCTGACAACTTAGAGGCACGGGCTGCGGTTTACTATTGGAAAAGTCTGTTTAGCCATATTCCAGGTTTTATTCGTGACCGTGAAGGTGTTGCACCCAACAACCTGTTAAACTATGGTTATGCCATTCTTCGTGCCGTAGTGGCACGTTCGTTAGTTGCCAGCGGACTATTGCCAACATTGGGCATTCACCATCATAATCGTTATAATGCCTATTGTCTGGCCGATGATATCATGGAGCCTTATCGTCCATACGTTGACCGGCTTGTTGTAGACATCATCGAGCAATACGGAATTGACATTGAACTTTCGAAAGACATTAAGGCCGAACTGCTATCTATTCCCACACTTGATGTTGTTATCGGTGGCAAGCGTAGCCCACTCATGGTTGGAGTGTCGCAAACCACCGCCTCTCTTTACAAATGTTTCAGTGGTGAATTGCGTAAAATTGCTTATCCTGAAATATGATGATAGCAGAACGGTTTAACGAATACAGGGTTATGTGGCTCTTAGTTCTATTCGATTTACCGACAGAAACGAAAAAAGACAAACGCGAATATAACAAATTCCGCAAAGGTCTCATTCAGGACGGCTTTACCATGTTCCAGTTCTCCATTTACGTGCGCTATTGTGCCAGCATGGAGAACGCAGAAGTCCATCGCAAACGGGTAAAAGCCATGCTACCTGAGTTTGGCAAAGTTGGCATAATTTGTATCACTGACAAACAATTCGGAAACATTGAACTTTTCTATGGTTCCAAGCCTCAGCTCCCCAATGCTCCTGGCCAGCAACTTGAACTCTTTTAGAAAAGGAGAATTCCATCTATTCGATAGAACTCTCCTTTTTCCTTGCACCATTTTTTCTTTTCTAATTTCCCTTGCAATCAACTGATTTTCAGTCCATTCCTACAATTCAGTTGTTTGTGCAGGTGCAAAGGTACTAATTTTTTAGCAAATCACAACACTTTAGCATACACGCCTTTCATGTAACGGTTGTTTGTGCAGGTGCAAAGGTACTAATTTTTTAGCAAATCACAACTTCCTTGCGCTGGTAGTGCAGGTCGAAGCCGTTGTTTGTGCAGGTGCAAAGGTACTAATTTTTTAGCAAATCACAACTCTTACCCACTGAGCCACCAGCACGCGAGTGTTGTTTGTGCAGGTGCAAAGGTACTAATTTTTTAGCAAATCACAACGTCATATCTTTTCTAACATTGGAATAATACGTTGTTTGTGCAGGTGCAAAGGTACTAATTTTTTAGCAAATCACAACCTCAGCGTACTGATAGACATTCTACTCTTCGTTGTTTGTGCAGGTGCAAAGGTACTAATTTTTTAGCAAATCACAACAAATCTCTCAAGCCGAAAGCCCACTTAGCCGTTGTTTGTGCAGGTGCAAAGGTACTAATTTTTTAGCAAATCACAACGCTTTTCCTGTTGTTTGATACGTCGCCACTGTTGTTTGTGCAGGTGCAAAGGTACTAATTTTTTAGCAAATCACAACAACAATACGGAAGAGTGGTGGTGTCATACGGTTGTTTGTGCAGGTGCAAAGGTACTAATTTTTTAGCAAATCACAACGAGAGGACGCTGACGACCATCTGACAATCAGTTGTTTGTGCAGGTGCAAAGGTACTAATTTTTTAGCAAATCACAACGCTACGTCGCCGGCCTGCTGCTTTGCAATAGTTGTTTGTGCAGGTGCAAAGGTACTAATTTTTTAGCAAATCACAACGTGATAATGTTGTCAACTACTGCCTCTGCAGTTGTTTGTGCAGGTGCAAAGGTACTAATTTTTTAGCAAATCACAACGTCGAAGCTGAACGTGCAGCTGTTTGACGAGTTGTTTGTGCAGGTGCAAAGGTACTAATTTTTTAGCAAATCACAACCCATACCTAAGTGGCGTGAAATATTCGCCAGTTGTTTGTGCAGGTGCAAAGGTACTAATTTTTTAGCAAATCACAACTGCCAAGGAGAATTCCACTATCGGAACTCGTTGTTTGTGCAGGTGCAAAGGTACTAATTTTTTAGCAAATCACAACACAGAACAGAGAAATTGCTACAGAATTGCTGTTGTTTGTGCAGGTGCAAAGGTACTAATTTTTTAGCAAATCACAACGGGGTCGCGGGCGGTCTGTTCGATGAAGGTGTTGTTTGTGCAGGTGCAAAGGTACTAATTTTTTAGCAAATCACAACGAATTTCATTTGCTTTCATATCGCCTAAGTGTTGTTTGTGCAGGTGCAAAGGTACTAATTTTTTAGCAAATCACAACACCCTGACCGCGAATGGCTCATCCAGCAAGGTTGTTTGTGCAGGTGCAAAGGTACTAATTTTTTAGCAAATCACAACGTTTTTCCTTCATCACGTCTGCGATGATTTGTTGTTTGTGCAGGTGCAAAGGTACTAATTTTTTAGCAAATCACAACCGTTTTCATGAAATTAATAACGCATTGAGGGTTGTTTGTGCAGGTGCAAAGGTACTAATTTTTTAGCAAATCACAACCCGACTGATATGGGCTACCATCGGCAAGGTGTTGTTTGTGCAGGTGCAAAGGTACTAATTTTTTAGCAAATCACAACCTGCTCCGAGTATGGAACAAAGTCTCACCGGTTGTTTGTGCAGGTGCAAAGGTACTAATTTTTTAGCAAATCACAACGTGTCGGTAAAGTTCTAATACCGGGCTGCAGTTGTTTGTGCAGGTGCAAAGGTACTAATTTTTTAGCAAATCACAACTGTTGCGGTCGTGTTATAAAGTGCGAATCGGTTGTTTGTGCAGGTGCAAAGGTACTAATTTTTTAGCAAATCACAACTAGTTCGGTAGTTATACCGTTCTCTAAATGTTGTTTGTGCAGGTGCAAAGGTACTAATTTTTTAGCAAATCACAACAAGTTCCAAGGTCGCCGCCACCAACAATTCGTTGTTTGTGCAGGTGCAAAGGTACTAATTTTTTAGCAAATCACAACCGACTGCTCTTGCCGTCGTGTTCGTGTTGGTTGTTTGTGCAGGTGCAAAGATACTAATTTTTTAGCAAATCACAACATTATTTTAGTTATATTACTTTAGCGAATGTTGTTTGTGCAGGTGCAAAGGTACTAATTTTTTAGCAAATCACAACGTTGCGAGCTGAGCCTTCGCGTTGGCAAGCGTTGTTTGTGCAGGTACAAAGGTACTAATTTTTTAGCAAATCACAACCCAGCCATGAAAAATCTCCCGCCGGATGAAGTTGTTTGTGCAGGTGCAAAGGTACTAATTTTTTAGCAAATCACAACATTACATCCATCATAAATATATTTGAGTGAGTTGTTTGTGCAGGTGCAAAGGTACTAATTTTTTAGCAAATCACAACTGGTTTCGGTAATTCCGTTTTTCGCGTTGGGTTGTTTGTGCAGGTGCAAAGGTACTAATTTTTTAGCAAATCACAACACGTGCCGGAGGGCTGACGAAGGCTAACCGTTGTTTGTGCAGGTGCAAAGGTACTAATTTTTTAGCAAATCACAACAAGAAGGCGCATCGTTTTACGTTTGGACTGGTTGTTTGTGCAGGTGCAAAGGTACTAATTTTTTAGCAAATCACAACTGATTGCTCTTGCCGTCGTGTTCGTGTTGGGTTGTTTGTGCAGGTGCAAAGGTACTAATTTTTTAGCAAATCACAACCAACTCCTTGTACTGGAGGTATGAAGGAGGGTTGTTTGTGCAGGTGCAAAGGTACTAATTTTTTAGCAAATCACAACTCGATATTGCTCAACATCTGGCGCACACTAGTTGTTTGTGCAGGTGCAAAGGTACTAATTTTTTAGCAAATCACAACAAATAATTCAAAGAACTCTATGCTCTCAAGGTTGTTTGCGCTGGTGCAAAGGTACTAATTTTTTAGCAAATCACAACTAACCAGTGGCGTGCGTATGCTATTTATGAGTTGTTTGTGCTGAGTAAATGCCCACGCCAAACGGCGTGAACTATCTACTTCAGTTCTTGGTGATTGTTGTCTAATTCCCCAATTATCAGAAACAAGAATCAAAAGTGGACGTTCTTTGCTTTTTTGCCCTTAGGCTTAAGCCGCTTCCCGATTAACGGGAACGCTCAAATATCTTTATCTGTCCATTGGCATATCTGTTTTTAGAGTTACACCTTATGTCATATATACACGGCTATGCGGCATGCCCCATCTCGTAAAGATGTTCGGGGGCGATGTCAATGCTGCCGTCGAGCCAGCAAACCGTCCATCCGTCAAGGTCGAAACGGTCGAACACGGCTCTATCGCGCAGTGGGGCAAAGAGCTTGTATTTCTCAATGAGTGGCAGGCAGTCGAAGATGCGCTCGCAGCCATCATTGAAGGTCAGGTGCAGCCTATAGCCATCAAGGGCGCGGGCGGCTGTAACCCATTTTAGAGAGTTAGTCTGTTCCATAGGCAAATCTCTGGCATGATACTCTTTTTGATAAATATAACACTTTGCTCCTATATTTCCACTTTTTTAAATTCCTGCATTATAGCCGCCCCTTATTAAGGGGCTCTAAATATATATTATTAGGTGAAAAAGCTCTATACTATAAATGAATCGGTGCTGATGCCACTGTTATACTCAGTAGCATCAGCACCAGACTTGTTATCCTTGGCATCTTTTACCCCAGAGCCTGATTGGTTGACCACTCGAAGTGCTGCTCACGCTCGGCAATCCACCAACGACCATCAATCTTCACGTACTTATCGTAGTAGCGTACGGCGTGGGTAGTCAGCACGTCCTTACCATCCTGTTCTGTCACGAGTGTTGCAAGAGCGTAGCAAGTTCCAGTAGCGTGAGTCTCGTCCACGAAGTCCACGTTCTGCTGTCCGTTCATGTGGAACGACACCTTGGCGGCACCGAAGGCCTTGTACTGGCGAATCATGTCGTGAACCTCACGGGCTTGCATACCCAGCTTGTCACCGAAATACACGTCGAGCTTGATGTCCGGGCGGAAAATCTCCACATAGCAGTCCTGGTTGTTCTTGTCACTCTCGGTTGCGTAGAAGTCTACTAATGCCTTCAACTCCATGCGGTCTTGCATTCTGAAATCCATTGTCTTATTTGCTTTAAGTTTGATGCTGCAAAGGTACGACAATCCCCCGAAACTGCAGTTACACAATTGGCGGGGGATTTTACCAAATTCTGACTTTCGTACTTTTCTGTTTAGAGACAGGGCAATTATTCCCTGAAATCCGAAGGCTTGGCTCCTAGGTTTGTCTGTACATACCGGCTGAAATGGGAGAACTCCCGTTTATTCATAAATCATCCTAAAATCAGGCACAAAGTTAGTGCAAACCGAATGAAATACCAAATTAATTTGAGTATTTCTCAAGACCTTCGGAATGAGCGAGCAAGCTCGAAACTGAGGTGCAGCCTAACTTCAACAAAAGTTAAAGTTACGGATTTATCTCTGATATTTATCAGAATTGACTAATTTTACAACTTTATTTAGGAGAATAGCCATGCAAAAGGAGCGTAACAAGGCAGACTCGTATCGTGAGAAGGGATTCCAGCCCGCCATCGACTACTGTAAGGAGCATGGATATAAGTGGTATTAAAGAACAGAATAAACAAATACGAATATGAAAAAGATCATTGTAATATCAACGAGCCTGCGTCATGGCTCAAACAGCGACATATCTTAATTGAAGATGTCGTAGTCTTTGTCGTAGGCAGGTGACTGGATAGACAGCAGGTTGAGCACGGAGTGGAAAATGTAATGCTGTTCGAGCACCTCAGGCAGCGAA
>Ga0310695_10012933_pt1 | contig 11577 bp, 9 predicted proteins | sample RumenRJG_04DNA_FD_203882 | JGI IMG/M metagenome (GOLD analysis project Ga0310695, IMG submission 203882) | Bovine rumen microbial communities from Lethbridge, Alberta, Canada - RJG_04 (v2) (version 2) | ecosystem: Host-associated > Mammals > Digestive system > Stomach > Rumen | place: Canada... | reverse complement strand
ACCTGAAGACAGCCTTCTACAAGCTCCACATCGCCGAGCGCGAAGCCCACATTAAGGCTTTCATCGACGGTGGTGGCGATCCCGAACAGTACCAGATCCTTCCTGATAGTGTCGAAGAAGCCTTTAAGGCTGAGATGGGCATTATCAAGGAGAAGCGTGCCAAACTCTTCAAGGAGCAGGAAGCCGAGAAACAAGAGAATCTGACCAAGAAACTGGCTATCATCGACAAGATCAAGTCAATGATTACCACCCCCGAGGAAGCCAACAAGAGTTATCAGGAGTTCAAGACCCTCCAGCAGCAGTGGCGTGAGATCAAGAACGTGCCTGCAGAGAAGGCTAATGAACTTTGGCGCAACTATCAGTTGTATGTCGAGCAGTTCTACGACATGCTCCGTCTGAACAGCATCGCCCGCGACGAAGACTTCAAGAAAAATCTCGAGGCCAAGACCCGACTTTGTGAAATTGCAGAGAATCTGGCTAACGAGGAAGATGTAATCAGTGCGTTCCACCAGCTTCAGAAGCTCCACCAGGAATACCGCGAAATCGGTCCTGTGGCCAAGGAACAGCGTGAGGAGATATGGAACCGCTTCAAGGCAGCCTCCACCGTTATCAATAAGCGTCATCAACAGCATTTCGAAGGCATCCGTGCCCGCGAAGAAGACAATCTGGCCCGTAAGACCGTACTCTGCGAGAAAGTAGAAGCCATCGCTGCCGAAGAGAACAAGGGCAGTGGCGACTGGGAGAAGCACACTAAGCAGATCATCGACCTACAGACCGAATGGAAGACCATCGGTTTCGCACCTCAGAAGATGAACGTGAAGATATTCGAGCGTTTCCGTGCCGCCTGCGACGATTTCTTCGGACGTAAGGCCGAATATTTCAAGGGACTGAAAGACACCTTCAAAGAGAACGCTGAGAAGAAGCGCGCCCTCATTGAGAAAGCCAAAGCCCTTCAGGACTCCACAGAGTGGAAGGCTACCGGTGATAAGCTCATTGCCCTGCAGAAGGAGTGGAAGACTATCGGCATTGTGCCCAAGAAACTTGGCGACCAGCTCTGGGAAGAATTCCTCGGAGCCTGCAACAAGTTCTTCGAGGCCCGTAAGGCTGCTGGTGCTGGTCAGCACAGCGAGGAATATGCCAACCTCGACAAGAAGCGCGATGTCATCGCCAAGCTGAAGAGCATCGCCGAGGAGGCAGGCGAGAACATCCAGGAGAAAGTACAGGCACTCGTTGAGGAATACAATGCCATCGGTCACGTTCCCTTCAAGGAGAAGGATAAAATCTACGAAGAATACCATGCCGTACTTGACAAACTCTATAAGGAGTTGAACATCAGCGTGGCCAAGCGCCGTCTCAACAACTTCAAGCAGAACCTGAAGCAAGTAGCAGAGCGAGGTGAGAACGCCCTCGACAACGAGCGTGCCCGTCTGTTCCGTCAGTATGAGGCCATCAAGCAGGAGGTTCAGACCTACGAGAACAACCTCGGTTTCCTGAACGCCAGTTCTAAGAAAGGCAACAGTCTCATAGACGAGATGAACCGCAAGGTACAGAAGCTCAAGGACGATATGAACCTTGTGCGCGAGAAGATCAAGGCCATCGATGCCGAAAACAAATAAGTATTAAGGCTTCCCTCACGGAAGCCTTTACTTTCCCCATACTTAGAAATATGTTTGAAATAATAGATGCCACAGGGTCTGGCAACAAACAAGATCCTCGTATGCGCGACATTGAGGCTGAAATGATACGGAGTCATGCCCTATGTCTGAAAATCTCGTCCAAGAAACCCACCGATCCGGATTACAAGAGTCTGTTGGAAAAACTGTTCCAGCATGAAGTCGATGACAGTACCGCAATTGTCTCTCCCTTCTATTGTGACTGCGGCTGTCGAATGACGATAGGAAAGAATGTGATTATCAACAAAGGGGCTACGATACTCTCTCCAGGAAAGGTAGAGATAGAAGACAACGTACTGATTGGACCTGAGGTTAAGATTGCAACAGTCGATCACGATTTCTACGATCGTCACAACCTACTCCATTTCGGGAAGGTGACTATCAAAGAGAATGCATGGATCGGCATCGGTGCTATCATCTGTCCGGGCGTAACAATTGGCAAGAATGCCGTCGTTGCAGCAGGCGCTGTTGTAACAAAGGATGTACCGGATAACGTGGTAGTAGGCGGCAACCCTGCCCGAATCATCAAGAAGCTAGATCCGCAGAAATGACTGTCGCGCCTAGCTGTCACCCTGAGACTGTCAAAGGGTCACTTCTACTCATTGTCTAGTAATATAATACTATAAAAAAGATCGCTAAGAGTTTATGACTGCTTAGCGATCTTCTATGTTGGGGTACTCGGACTCGAACCAAGAATGACAGGACCAGAATCTGTAGTGTTACCATTACACCATACCCCAATATTGTCTGCAAATCTCGTTTTGCGGGTGCAAAGGTAGTACTTTTTTATGAACTACCAAAACTTTTGGGCGAAAATTTATAAAAAACCGCAAAATTTTCGCTTTTCTTTTGTTATTCCCTGTTTTATCAGTACCTTTGTACTCCAAATTACACATTTATTATAATTAATGAACGAATTAGTACAGACAATTACAGAAGCAATTCAAGAGAAGAAAGGCAGCAACATCGTGATCGCTGACCTGAGAAAGATAGAAGGCACCATCAGCCAATATTTCATCATCTGCCAAGGTAACTCACCCTCACAGGTGGAGGCCATCACTGAGTCGGTAGGCGACTTTGCCCGCGACCGGCTCAAGGAGAAGCCCTCACACGTGGTGGGACTGGAAAATGCACAGTGGGTGGCGATGGACTACGGTGATGTGCTGGTGCATATCTTCCTGCCCGACGTGCGCGAGTTTTACGACCTTGAGCACCTCTGGGAAGATGCCACATTAACAAGAATACCTGACTTATATTAAAGTAAAACAATGGATAACAAACAGAATAACAACAAAGGAGATAATGGGCCCAAAATGAATATGCCCCGGTTCAATATGAACTGGATCTACATCATTGCCATTGTGGCCCTCGGACTGCTGTATTTCTCAAGTGGCGGTCCCACCAATAGTAGTATTGCTAAGAATGCCTCATATTCTGACTTCAAGTCAATGGTGACTCATGGTTATGCCTCGAAGATCGTGGTGAACAAGAACCAGAGCGTCATCAAGATGTACGTGAAGCCCGAGCATATCAGAGACGTGTTCCACCAGAGTGCACAACAAACGGGCAGTGATCCGTATGTGGAGGTGGAGTTCGGTTCTATTGACCAATTGGAGGAGTTTATCAACAAAGCAAAGGACGACAAGGCGTTTACGGGCGACTTCGTTTATGAGAACCATAAGGATAACGACTTCCTGAATATGATCTTCTATAACCTCATGCCGATATTCATCATCGTGGCGCTGTGGATCTTCTTCATGCGCCGCATGGGCGGCGGTGGAGCCGGTGTCGGCGGTGGCGTGTTCAGCGTCGGCAAGTCGAAGGCGAAGATGTATGAAAAGGGAGGCGACCTAGGAATTACGTTCAAGGACGTGGCCGGACAGGCAGGCGCCAAGCAGGAAATCCAGGAGATTGTGGATTTTCTGAAGAACCCCGAGAAATATACCGAGCTGGGAGGTAAAATTCCCAAGGGCGCTCTGCTCGTAGGTCCTCCGGGAACGGGTAAGACGCTGTTGGCAAAGGCAGTGGCCGGTGAGGCTGGTGTGCCGTTCTTCTCAATGAGCGGTTCCGACTTTGTGGAAATGTTTGTGGGTGTGGGCGCCAGTCGTGTTCGTGACCTCTTCCAACAGGCCAAGCAGAAGTCGCCTTGTATCATCTTCATCGATGAGATCGACGCAGTGGGTCGTGCCCGTTCGAAGAACCCCGCGATGGGTGGCAATGATGAGCGCGAGAACACGTTGAACGCCCTGCTGACAGAGATGGATGGCTTTGGTACGAACTCAGGTGTGATCATCCTGGCAGCTACCAACCGTGCCGACATGCTCGACTCAGCCTTGTTGCGTGCAGGACGTTTCGACCGTCAGATCCATGTAGATCTGCCCGACTTGAACGAGCGCAAGGAGGTGTTCAAGGTGCATCTGAAGCCCGTGAAGACCGACGACAGCGTGGATATCGACTTCCTGGCACGTCAGACACCAGGCTTCTCTGGTGCCGATATCGCCAACGTATGTAATGAGGCTGCGCTGATTGCAGCACGCCACAACAGTCAGACGGTGCAGAAGCAGGACTTCCTCGACGCTGTGGATCGTATCATCGGTGGTCTGGAGAAGAAGACCAAGGTGATGACACAGGCAGAGAAGCGCTCGATTGCCATCCATGAGGCAGGTCATGCCACCATCTCGTGGTTTACAGAGTTTGCCAACCCCCTAGTGAAGGTGTCGATTGTGCCACGTGGTCAGGCATTAGGAGCCGCCTGGTATCTGCCAGAGGAGCGCGTGCTCCAGACGAAGGAGGCGATGCTCGACGAGATGTGTTCACTCTTAGGTGGCCGTGCGGCTGAGGAGCTGTTTGTAGGTCACATCTCCACTGGTGCAATGAACGACCTGGAACGTGTGACAAAGCAAGCCTACGGTATGATTGCCTTTGCAGGTATGAGCGAAAAACTGCCTAACGTGTGCTACTATAACAATGCGGAGTACCAGTTCCAGAAGCCTTATTCTGAGACGACTGCTAAGGTGATGGACGATGAGGTGCTACGGATGATCAACGAACAATATGAGCGCGCAAAACAGATCCTGACAGAGCACAAGGAAGGTCACGCCCAACTGGCACAGTTGCTCGTGGATCGTGAGGTGATTTTCGCAGAGGATGTGGAGCGGATCTTTGGCAAGCGTCCTTGGACCAGCAGAGCCGAGGAGCTATTGGAAGCCCAGATGAAGGCAGATGCAGAGCGCATGGCTGAGGAGCGCGCCCGTGAACTGGAGGCTCAGGGAAAGCTGGAAGCGAAAGAAGCTGAGGAGCCGAAAGATGAAGAAGATAAATCCCAAGATGTATGAATAACTTTATTGTCAGAACCATTACGGCGGTGTTTTTCGTAGCCGCTATCGTGTGTTGTTTCCTCCGCGCAGAGGCTATGGTACTACTCTTTGCGCTGGTGACAGGACTCACCATCTGGGAGTTTACCAGTCTGGTGAACGACCGTGAGAACATCACTGTGAACCGTTTCATCTGTACGGTGGCAGGGGTGTATTTCTTCTTTGCCATGGCAGGTTACAACGCTGGCATTACGTCGGCAGGGGTGTTCATCCCCTACCTCATCTCCATTATCTACCTGATGGTAGCAGAGCTCTATCTGAAACAGGAGGATCCTGTGAACGACTGGGCCTATACAATGATGAGTCAGCTCTATATCGCCCTACCCTTCTCGCTGCTGAACGTGCTGGCCTTCCGTTCGGTGGGCAGCGACATCGCCTTCAGCTATCTGGCGCCACTCTCCGTTTTCGTGTTCCTCTGGATCAACGACACGGGTGCCTATATCTGTGGTTCACTCTTAGGCAAGCATAAACTGTTTCCCCGTATTTCTCCTGGTAAGAGTTGGGAGGGCAGCATCGGCGGCGGCATCCTGGTAATGGCAGTAGCAGTGCTTGTGTGGTATCTCACGGAACAGTATGGCGTGAATGATCTGGGACTGAATGCAGTAGGTTGGGCAGGTCTTGGTCTCACCATCGTGGTATTCGGCACCTGGGGCGATCTGGTGGAGAGCCTCTTCAAGCGCACCCTCGGCATCAAGGACTCTGGCAACATCCTACCTGGTCATGGTGGTATGTTAGACCGCTTCGACTCGTCGCTGTTAGCCATCCCCGCCGCAGTGGTCTATCTCTACACAATGACTATTATTTAGCACCACTATCACTACTATCTCTCACAGTAAAACAAGTTGTTTTACTATCAAAGGAGTTATCTTTTACGATAGAAGAAGGCATCTCCGCCAAAGCAAAACAACTTGTTTTACTTTAGCGGAGATAATCCTTCCAATGCCTATTTGTGGTAATCTCTTTGCTCTTTCTTCTTCTCGTAAAGTACCTGAAGGGTGGGCGTGTATGTATTCTCAAGGGTGAGAGTGATGAAACCACCTGCGGTCTCGAACTTTGCCACTTTATGGTCGTCGCCATGCTTCGGCATATTGGGCCATGAGCCGAGTTCCTTCTCAAAGTCATCTCGCAACTGCAGCCAAAGTTGACGGGTGCTGTCGTTGGTAGAGATCTGGTAGTTCTCCTGGAGAGCAATCAACTGACCATTCTGCTGAGCCAACATCAGACGGAATTTTTCTGTGGGATGAGCCATCACCACACGGGTAAAAGCAGCATCAGTCTTGGTAGAGTCAACAGCAAAGCCACGAGCTGCCAGAGAGTCACAGAAGGTCTGGAACGGCAGGGCCATTGACAGGCCACGATAAGAGAAAGGCTTCTCTCCATTACTGCAGGCACCAAGTGCCAAAATTACCATCAAGGCTAAGAAAATTTTCTTCATTTTGCGCAAAAACATACGGTTTATGGTGCAAAATTACTAAAAATAATCGATTTTCCTCATTTCTTCGTAATTATTTCTCTTTTTTTATATACCTTTGCACTAATGATTACACTTAACATCATTCTATCCGCTTGTCTGGCTATAGTCACACCAGAGACAGAAGATTCCATCCGCACTGAGCGAGTGGAGGAAGTGATTGTAACTGCCAACAGTACGCGCCAGCGCATCCAAAACGTGCAGATGGGTGAAGAGGTTATCCGGATCGAGGAATTGACGAACACCCCACAGCTCTTTGGCGAGAAGGATATCATGCGTTCGATCCAGTTGTTGCCTGGTGTAAAAATGGAGAGCGATGCTTCCAGCAGTTTTCAGGTACGTGGCGGTACGTCAGCCCAGAACCAGGTACTTTTCGACAATGCACCTATTTATAATGTAGGTCATGCGGGCGGTTTGTTCTCGACCTTCAACGACGATGCCCTGGCAGGAGCCACCCTTTATAAGGGACTGTTGCCTGCCCAATATGGCGGTGCCTCATCGGCTGTACTAGACATCATAGGACGTACGGGTGACAAGCATAAGTTCCACGGTGGAGCGACCATCGGCCTGCTATCGGCGAAAGGCACATTGGAAGGTCCTATCGCAAAAGACAAGGCATCGTTCCTTATTACAGCCCGCCGAACCTATATGGACCAGATTTTGAAACTGTCGCCCGACTTCAGGCATAACACCCTCTACTTCTATGATATCAATGCGAAGTTCGACTGGACCATAAGTAAACGTAATCAGCTATTCCTAACATTCTTCACCGGCTACGACTGCACGGCGGTAGATAAGATGGTAGATATCCGCTGGAACAACCTGATGGGAAGTCTGAAATGGTTGCACCACTTCAATGGCGGATCGAACTCACAGACTACCTTATATTATAGTGGTTACCAGAATGACAACGGTGTGGATTTCGTTGGTATGAACCTCTGGTACAAGGGGCACATCCGTCAGGGAAGTTTCCGACAGGACTTCAATATCAACATCAAGAACCAGAATCTGAGAATCGGTTTCCAGTCATCACTGATAAACGTAAAATCGGCTGAGTGGCAGGTAGTTAACAAATACGATAAGGAAGAACGTCGGGCATGGGAGAATGCCGTCTGGTTAAACGGCGATTTCAAGTTATCAAAGGCCTTGTCCATCTCGGCAGGCGTTCGTCTGAACCTGTTTTCACCACTCGGAGGATCGCTTTATTACGACATCGCCCCCGACGGCAATATCGACTGGTACTATAACTATAAGAAATGGCAAATCGTGACCACCCACAAGGTGATAGAGCCCAGAGGCAGCGTCAGCATCCAGCCTACGGAACTGACAAGTATAAAATTGGGATATGCCCGTTCCTCACAGAACATCCATGCGCTGAGAAACCAGAGTACCTCAACACCCTTCGACCGCTATGCTATCAGCAGTAATATCTTCAAACCGGAGATTTCCGATCAGTGGAGCGCAGGCTTCTTCGCAATGACAGCCAACCAGTCTTACGACTTCTCGGTGGAAGGTTATTACAGGCAGACGGAGAATGTGCTTGACTATCGTGATGGCAAAAGTTTCAGCAGTGAGATAGAGCTCGAACGACTAATACTGGCCGGAGAGGGAAGAAGTTATGGTGCGGAGTTCTGTCTTCGTAAGAACTTAGGACGTTTAACGGGTTGGATCGCTTACACGCTGTCATGGTCAAAGACACGTATTGACGGTGTGAACAACGGTGAATGGTATGATGCCAACAACGACCGTCGCCATGATGTGAATATCGTTGCATCCTTGAAACTCGGCAAATACTGGGCACTGAATGCAGCGTGGGTATTCAACAGCGGACAGGCATTCACCGCCCCCAGCAGTAAGTATCAGATTATTGACAACTGGATCTATTACTATGCTGAGCGTAATGGCTATCGTGCCCCAGACTACCATCGCCTGGATATCAGTGCCTCGTGGAGTAAGAAAGGAAAGCGTGTGACCAACCAGTGGGTATTCGGTATATACAACCTCTACAACCGCTACAACCCTTTCCTGATCAACTTCGAGGACAGCGAAAACGGTGCCAGAACCCGTGCCGAGCAGATCAGCCTCTTCGGCATTGTGCCCTCCATATCATATAACTTCAAATTCTGATGATGCCAATGAATAAATATAGTTTTATGTTCTTCTGTCTGATTTCCCTCCTGCTGTCTTCCTGCAAGAAAGACATCGAAATCAATTATCACCAGGTAGATCCCATCTATGTGGTGGAGGCATCGGTGTCGAACAATGGTATGGAGGCACGCATCAGCCAGACAAACAACATGGATAACAACTCGACAATAAGCAATATCGATCATGCGAAGGTGGTGATAACTGGCAGCGACGGTAGCGTGAACAATCTCACCTATACAAAAAACGGCAGATACAAAGCTACAGCAAACGGTGTGCCTGGGGTGGAATACACCATCGACGTCACGTTCGACGACAACCACTACACCTCAAGCTCCATCATGCAGAATATGCCAAGGATGAACAGCTTCCGTTTTATCAGAAAGAAGATAGTAACGGAAAACTACCAGATGGGAGAGCTGATGCTGCAGGATATTCCCAATGAAGACAACTGGTACTTCATGCACATCTACCGCAATACGTCGGGCTATCGCTGGGCAGTGAAACGCGACGACCAGAACCCGAACCGCGAGTTGCAACAGCTCTTCAGCTTTGCCCGTGAAGGCAGCAATGACAAAGATGAGCTCATAGAGGGCGACAGACTGCATATTGAAATCCGCTCCATCGACCAGAAGACTTACGACTACCTCTACTCCATGCAGATTATGGATAACACGGGTACCAACCCGTTGAAGAACTTCACTGGGGGATGCTTAGGCTATTTCTCTGCCTACAGTCAAATCACCTACGACTGCATATTCCATGAAGCAGATGTAGAGGATGAGGAATAAGGAAAAAGTGGATTTACTTGACTAAATCAGAGACTTTACGGATAATGACGGTCACGGTGACATCATACTCATCGTTGACATAACGTATCTGCATCTCCTTGTCTGTGAACCTCAACACCTGAGCCAGAATCTTACGTGACTCACCTTCGCTGTTCACACAATCCAACTTCAGATTATTGTTGTCACACTGATAGGTACCCTCGAAAATCATCTCTCCATCAGTGTCAACCGTCAGGAAAGAGCCATCACGAACCATACCGTTGTACTTGCCATCACCATAGAAATAGAAGAGGTCATAGGTAAAGTTATCGGGCTTGGTATCAGGGTCACCCTCAATAATGATGTCCCCTTCATTCCAGCCACGCTGCCAAGTACCTACAATTTCCTCACCTAGGCGGCGACCATCGTCATCACCGCCATCACAGCTGAACAGGCATAATAGGGCAGTCAAAAAGGCTGCCCTATATATATACTTCAACTTCTTACTTAACATTTCCTACTTTTATCAGGTACTCAGCAATTTGAACGGCATTCAGGGCAGCACCCTTGCGGATCTGGTCACCAGAGAGCCAGAAGGTCAGACCATTCTCGTCAGAGAGATCCTTACGTACACGGCCAACGTAGATATCATCCTTTCCGGCTGTCTCGAGAGGCATTGGATAGGTCAGCGTGGTGGGATCATCCTTCAGCTGACAACCAGGTGCTGCGGCAATCGCCTTCTGAGCCTCTTCAACGCTGATGGGTTTCTCTGTCTCGATCCACACACTCTCTGAATGAGAGCGCAGCGACGACACACGTACACACATTGCAGAACATTTCGCATCGGTGTGCATAATCTTACGAGTCTCGTTATACATCTTCATCTCCTCCTTCGTGTAGCCATTGGGCTGGAAAACGTCGATCTGGGGTATCACATTATAGGCCAGCTGATGGGCGAACTTCTTGATAGTCTTCACCTCACCCTCTTCTACCATTTCCTTATACTGCTGCTGCAACTCTGCCATCGCTGCGGCACCGGCACCAGAGGCACTCTGATAGCTCGACACATGGATGCGCTTGATGTGGGAAATCTGCTCCAGAGGCTGAAGCACAACCACCATCATGATCGTGGTACAGTTAGGATTGGCAATGATACCACGGGGGCGGTTCAGGGCATCCTCGGCATTGCACTCAGGCACTACCAAGGGCACATCGTCGTCCATACGGAAGGCACTGGAGTTGTCGATCATCACGGCACCATACTTCGTGATGGTCTCAGCAAATTCCTTCGATGTACCAGCACCTGCACTGGTAAAGGCGATATCCACATCCTTGAAATCGTCGTTATGCTGGAGCAGCTTCACTTCAATCTCCTTTCCCTTGAAGGTGTATTTCTTACCTGCGCTACGCTCAGAGCCAAACAACACCAGTTCGTCCATGGGGAAATTCCTCTCATCAAGAATCCGCAGAAACTCCTGTCCTACGGCTCCACTTGCACCTACAATTGCAACTTTCATACTGTCTAATTTACAAATTGATTAAATTTGGCTGCAAAGTTAGTAATATTTATCGAAAAATCACTAACTTTGCAGCAGAAATGACACTATTATCTGCATATTTCCCCATTACCGACCCCACATTGGTCTTCTTTGTGGTGCTGATGATTATCCTGTTTGCCCCTATCGTCATGAGCAAACTGCGCATTCCGCATATCATCGGTATGGTATTGGCAGGTGTCGCCATCGGACAATATGGCTTCCATATCCTGGAGCGCGACAATTCCTTTGAACTCTTCGGTCGTGTGGGACTTTACTATATCATGTTCCTCGCCGGACTGGAGATGGATATAGAGGGTGTGAAGAAACATTCCCAACAGTTTGTGGTGTTTGGACTGCTCACCTGTCTCGTGCCGCTGATCCTCACTTACGTGATGGCCATTTCTTTCCTGGGTTACTCTGGTTCCGCCTCGTTCCTGTTAGGCTGTATCATGGCATCAAACACGCTGATAGCCTACCCGATCATAGGCCGATATGGTCTGCAACGGCATCCGAGCGTCAGTCTGAGTGTGGGATCGTCGATGATCTCACTGTTCCTGGCACTTCTCATGCTGGCAGCCCTCTCCGGCTCGTATGACGGGAACAACA
>Ga0310695_10012932_pt1 | contig 11578 bp, 11 predicted proteins | sample RumenRJG_04DNA_FD_203882 | JGI IMG/M metagenome (GOLD analysis project Ga0310695, IMG submission 203882) | Bovine rumen microbial communities from Lethbridge, Alberta, Canada - RJG_04 (v2) (version 2) | ecosystem: Host-associated > Mammals > Digestive system > Stomach > Rumen | place: Canada... | reverse complement strand
AACTTTTTTGATGAAAAGTTCAAACTCGCGCAAAGAATGTGCAACGCCCAAAAGTTCGCCCTGCCAATTCTTGAAAGTAAAGTCGCCGTAACCGAGATATTTTACCAAATAACGCTTTAATTCGTCAAGCAGAGAGTCAGAATTTTTGTTGATAAAGAAAACTTTTTCTTCTCTGTAAATATCTGTATCTAAGTTTGTTAACTCTTCCGTAGATTGAAAAATAACCGGCACTGTATATTTCATATTGCGGAAATGTTTAACGAGTTTTATGCCGGCTCTTTTGTCGAGTGTTCCGCCCCAATCAAATTCAACGTCCGAAATCACGCACATCAAATTGTCCTTATACTTGTTGAAAATAGCGATTGCCTCGTCGTAATTTCTTGCGTGAAGCATTTTAGGACGGGAACGCATTTTAACGATTTTGTCAAGTTCGTTTTTCTCAACCTCCGGAATAAGTTTTGCAGTCTGACCAAACACCGTATCGTACAGTAATTCAAGGTATTTGGAGTAATAAACGGGCGAATCTTCAATTAGCAAAATTACTTTTACAAGACCGATTTGCGTATCGTTTTCAACGTTGATACTGTCTTCATAACATTTTACGATTGTAAAGAAAATATTACTGTCGCCGTTCCAAATGTAAAGTTTGTCAATAGCATTGACAACGGAGCAAATTTCTTCGTATTTTTTTACTTCTTCTTTTTTGTTAATCAGCAGAAAAACAGGGACATTACCGTTGATAGATTTAAGTTTTTCGCTAAGTGCAACGGTCTGATCAGAATCCGCTGACGGCATGATAATAACCATGTCTATATTTGCGCTTTCCATTGCGTCAATTGCCTCTTCTTCGGTGCTGACACCCGTAATTCTTGGCAGCGTATAAAGGCTGAATTGATGAACGTCGCCCAAAAATCTTTCAAAAAACGAGTCTTCGTTTTCCAAACAAAACGCATCGTAAAGTGTCGCCACAAACAAAACGTGATTGACTTTGTACTTCATCATGTCAAGATAAATGTACTTATCAAGCATTTGACGGTTGAAATAATTTTGCAGCGGTTTATGATTTGTTGTCAAAAGTCTTTGACGGAAACGGTCTTCTTTTTGCTCGAAAAAGTTGAGCGCGGCAGTTTTGTGCAAAATATCTCTGCCTTTTGTATCGTTGATGTAACCAGCGGTCAGGCGGGCGATATTGTTAAGAAGTTCTTTTTCCTCTTTCAAAAATGCGCCTTCAAATTCTTTCGGAAATTCTTTCGTGTAAAAAACTTCAATACTGCCTTTGTTTGAATCAATCGAAACGAATTGTTCAGAAATGCTTCGGTGAGTAAACAGAAAGTTTTTTGACAAGTATTCTTTACCGTCAAAACGGATTCTCGCGCAAGCATATTTTGAATATTGCATCGCCTCGGGCAGAAGGTTGCAAATTTTGTTGAGCGTGTAGTCGATTTCTCTGCCGCCTTTTATAATTTCAGTTGTTTTGTTGATAACTTGCAATTCTTGCATACGCTTGTTGTTGAACTTTTTTAGGGTTTTCATAGCAACGGCGTATGTTGCACCTGTTATCATAACAGCCAAATTATCAACGAGATTTCTTTCTTCTAAAAGAAACGGATCATGCGAGCCTGCATCTTCGGGAAAAGTCCTAGTGTAATAGATTTCGATTGAACCTTCGGTATCGTCAGCACCCTTGAATTTTTTGATAAGGCCTTGACCGCAAGGTTCAAAATTATCGGTTTTAAAAACTTTTCCACCGTAACGAATTTTTGCGACAGCACATTCAGAATGTCGCATTGCGAGTGGCAGAGAGTCACAAATCTGACTTATCGCAGGGTAAATATCATAACCGTCGTTTCCGAGCAAAAGCGACGCCTGACGAATTGACGAAAGTTCTTTCAAGCGTTCTTTATTATCGGAAAAAATATCTTCGTATTTTCTGCAAACTATCTGTTGATGAACGATTTTAACAAGGAAAAGTGAAATTTTCTCAAACATTGCCTTGTCGGAATTTTCGGGAATTTCTTTAACACAAAATGTCAGACTTTTTTTGTCGCCCGAAAAAAATTTGAACGGGAAATCCGTGTCAGACTCTTTCTTTTGATACTCGAATTTGAACCGAAAATTAAAATCTTTAAGACTATCAAGCAATTCGGTCCAATAGTTTATAATTTCGTTTTCGGAGGATTTTTTACCGCCGTTTTTCGACCCCTCAACTACAAGGTCGGTGTATAATGTTAAAAATTGTGATGGCATGGTTTTAAGATGTTTAGTTGCAAAAATAACAAAAAAGAATCAAGTAGTCAAAATTTTTTACCGATAAATCTTCATCATTTTCGTAATTTTCTCTGCAATTTTTCCCCGCAACCAAAGCGGAGAAAGCACTTCTATATTTTCACCGAAAGACAAAATAGTTTGCTGAAAATCGTATGAAGGTTTTATGTAAAATTCAAAAACAGAATATGCTTCAACGGTTTCAATCTCTTTTTGAGATGAATGTAATGGCAAGGAGCGGAAAAATTTTTGCTGATTACCGGATACTTTTAACCGTACAATTTCTGCTTTTTCAATGCTCGTTATAATGCCGAAACTATCTTTGAAATATTTTTCAGGAGAAAAATTCTCTGGATATTCAAACGTTAAATCACTAATTTCTAATTCTAAAATTCTATCAAGACCGTATGTGCGAATTTCATTTGAAGGTAGTTTTTGCACTGTTAGATACCAACGTTGATGTGAAATTTTTAATGCTAACGGTGTAACTTGCAGAGTGTTAGAAGTCTCACTCCAAAAACTATGATGAGTTATTTTCAAAACCTTATTTTCCCTCATTGCCTGAATTATCGGCAAAAGATGACGATGCCCAGATGGTATATCCTCAAATAAAACTCTGTCTTTTAAGTGTTTGGCTTCGCAAAGCATATTATTAACCGCAAAATTATTTAAGAGCCAATGACGAATTTTCCCGTTTTGAAATCCCTCGGAATCTTCAATGCGGTAAGTATTGTCGCTTTTGTCGCAAACGATATTCAAATCGAAAAGCATTTCGATTTCTTTGCGGTGATTGTCAAAAGTTTTTCTCGGAATAGGCTTATCATCATAAAGATAACAAGTATTCCATTTTTCATTGAGGTTTTTCAACGTAATTTTTCCCGCATTATAAATCGTTGCTACCTCCCAAATATACCGCGCAAAAAGATTTTTAGCCATAACTTTTTTTTATCTTTTTTGCTCACAAAATGTGCCAAACGTATCACATTTTTTCAATCCAACGCTCTGAAACTAAAATCGCTTTGTGTGCTTTACGCTTTTTTGTAATCGAAACCGTAAATCCTCATATACGCCTGACAAACCTCAACCGCACCGCTCAAAAAACGACGTTGAAGTGTTAATACTTTTTGAATAGTTTTGAATGACTTCCAATCCTCGTTAAACTGATTACGTTATCTGCTGAAATCTTGAACCAAATTATTAACAAATCAGATTCAATGTGGGCTTCAAAATGACCTTTATATTCTCCGACTAATTTGTGGGTTTTATACGGTATCAATGGTAATGTACCGCTTTCGCTTAAAATATCGAAAACTTTTTCTATTTCAGGGTGTTTACTTTTTGGGATTGATTTTAAACTGAGTAGTAGGCTCTAACTTGTACATAATCAAGAATTTAAATAATCCATCAATTCTTTTACTGAATTTGCGCCTTTGTATGTGCGGCCTTCTTCGGCGTCTTTCATTGCCTTCAAAGTGGTTTCATTAGGAACGTCTTCTGAAACCGGCAAATCCTCCTCGTCCAAAAACTTTACGAAACTCAACGATTTTAAATATGCTATTAATAGTTGAGCCTCAATAGTTTGCGGATTTATTTCAAACCTGTTTAAATTTCTGACAGGTCTGTTTCTTTTCTCTGTTAAAGTCTCCATATTGTTTTTAATTTCTTTTTCCGCAAAACTACAAAGTTTTTTTTCAAAACTTCAAAAAAATCTTTTTACCGTTCAACCCAGTTTTCAATCTTCAACCCGTTGATACGAGAAAAATGCTTTACGTTGTCTGTTACCATAATACAGCCGCTTTTCAATGCGGAAATTCCAATCATGATGTCAAAATCGTCAATTAGTAGCCCCATATCTGTTAGACGGCTTTTTTCGCTGGCAAAATCATCGGCGATGCCGGAAACGGGAATTATTGAAAACTCTTTGATAAATTCACGTGTCTCATCAATATGCTTTTGATTTTTGCTGTGGTACGCCCCGTAAAGCAGTTCGGCTACGGTTATTTCAGAAATAAAACAGTTTTCTTGTCCGACATTTTCAATTTTCTTGTCCAGCGAAAATTTGCCTTTCATATAGAAAATGCAAATATTAGTATCTAAACATATTTATTCATAATCAGTCGAATGAAACTATTTTACGCATTGCAGAATTTGTGCGGCTGCTTTTTATGAAATCTTCAATGTCGTCAGTATCGGACGAATCCGCCCACACGCCGAAAAGTTTTGAAAGAGAACTTTCCTTTTTTCGCGGGTATTCAACGGTTTTTACGACCAACGAATCGGTAATCATTTTCAAAAGACACAATTTTATACCTTCGCTCAGAGGATTGAGCATTCTTAAATACCCTTCCGCTGCTTTGTAATCGGTGGTTAATGTTGCTGTTGCCATATCTTATATTTTTTTCGCAAATATAGAATTTTTGTTTTATTCAGCAAAAAAAATCTTTCAATCCAACGCCCTGAAAACAAAATCTCCTTGATTGCAATTTGCTTTTTTGTAATCGAAACCGTAAATCTTCATATACGCCTGACAAACCTCAACCGCACCGCTCAAAAAACGGAGTTGAAGTGTCGTAACGGTAACTTTCATTTCCGGCGTTAAAACCGTTCCGTTGGCGCGTTTTATGCGCTTGGGGGTGATTTCAAAAACGCGGCTCATAATTTATTTATTAAATATTCATCTATTGATTCCGTAATTTTTTTGATGTCGTCTTTAACAGCATTTTCATCAATAGACAAGTCATTATTAAGAGGGATACGCTTTGTATAATACACTTTTTTCCCCCTTGAACCTGTTATTAATCCTTTTAGATTTTGTTCAAGGTATTTTGCGGTCTTCCCAACATTTGTATTTTTACCTCTCTGTTCAAAATGCAATTCCAAGCGCAATTCAATTTTGCGCACATCTAAAATCCACTCGAAATGAATATACCACTCAGTTCTCCATTCTTCTTTAAAAAATAATATATACCAATCATTTCCATGAGTTCTGAATTTTTTCACGTCATTATAAAAAGGAGGTGGAAATAATACTGATAAATTTTGATATAACTGATTATTCACCATCCATCTGACAAAAGAATATGCTTTTTTGTTTTCATCATCGTTTTTTGTATTACCTTCCAATGAACATATAGTTAAACATTCTTTTAATTTATTCTCCTTTTGAAGTGTTTTTAATATATTTTCAAATGCTTTATACTCAATTGGTTGCTTGTCTTCGTCGCCAATTAAATAATTGCACAAATATGAAATATAATCATCTAAATTAAGAGTCATATTTTTGTTAATTTGTTTGAACCACATCAAAAGATCATTTTTATAGTTTATCTGTATAAACCTTTTGATTCCTATTAAGTCAACTAAATCTTCTTCGTAATCAATTTTATTTGTTCCATCATTTGTAAGGTATACAGCGTATATATTATTATATTGAATTCCCATTTGTTTCACTGTATTGACATAATTAATCAATTGATTATCTTGGTCTTTCGCCCAACAAATTTTATTTTCAATAATAATTGCATTAGTTTTGTCTTTTATAAGAATATCAATATAATACTCTAATGCTTTTATTTCAACATCTTCACTAAACACAATGTCAATATTCAACACATCTTTTGTAAAACTATCTAAAATATCCTTCTTGAAGTTCAATAATTCACGTAAGAGTTTGGAATGGTTATTCTCGTGAATACCCAAACTATTAATCACATCGAAGTCATTCATTACTTCAACTTCGTATAATTGATTGATCTTTTTTATTATTTCGTCAGTATTTTTCTCCATCGTGATAACAATTAATAAGTTGTATATACAGAACAATAACTATTTATCCCAATATTATCTTCCAAATATTTATGTGATTGATTTGAAAATATTTGTGGCAGATATATTGTGCGTAAAGATTTACACCCATTAAATGCATATTTCCCAATATTTGTTACAGAATTTGGAATGGTGATTTCGTAGAAAGATTCACAATCTTCGAATGCTCTCACTCCAATGCTTGTAATTGTATTTGGAATAGAAATATCTGTCAGCGAGGAACAACCACTAAATACCCCATCTTCAATACTTGTAATAGAATCAGGAATATAAATTTCACGTATCGATTTGCAACCTGCAAAAGCGTATGCACCAATCTCCTTTACAGAAGATGGAACAGATATGCACTCTAATGACAGACAATCATGAAATGCAAATTCTTCAATGCATACAACTTCATTAAAGTCAACATGCTTTAATGATACATTAAAAGAGAAAGCATCTTCTGCAATCGTATTGACCCAACAAGGTATATGTGCGCGATTTCCATTTCCAAAATATGCTAATAATCTATTGCTGTCAAAATTAATCAGCATGTCATTTATAACTTTAAATTTTGTATTATTGACAACTATTTGTCTTAAATACCGACATCCTCTAAATGGATTTGCCTCGATTTCAACTACTGTATCAGGAATTATTACTTTTCTTATTGACGATTGGTTTACAAAAACTTCTGTCCATTCGTCAGGTGGAATTACAAATGCCCCGTCAGTAATAATTTTGGTGCCTTTCCTAATTGTGTAATTATGAATGTTTATATTTTCTAAAGAATTGAACTTTTCTGCATTTGGATAACAATAAATTCCACCATATTTATCAACGTATGTTTTTGTTCCATCATTATATTCAAATACTTGCAAATCACTAAACATCCTTTGTTCCTGCGAAGTAACACCTTGACTATTCCCTCCTTGTTTCTGTTTTCCCGCTCTCTGCATCGGCAATGAAAAAGCATACAAAACCTTTCCAAGCATCTCAACATCAAATCCTAATTTGTTGCGCAATTCTGACAGAAACGCGGCAACTTCTGTTTGGTCTTGGCTGCAATACAATTGGTGAATCTTTACACCATAGCCATTGGCGTATATCTGTCTGAGCATATTGGCAGCGTAAGGCAGTTGTCCGAAGGCTTGGAGGTCGGCCAACATACTTACCAACCGGCGGTCTTTCAAGATGTCTGTGCCGTGGTCGTTGATGATTTTCTTTATGGCTTGGTCTAAATTCATTGCTTACTTTTTCTTGTTTATAAGTTCCTGCAATTCTGCCCTTTCTTTGCGCAGTTCGTTCTCCGAAGCCTGCAAATCTCGTGCAGAAAAGTCCAAATCCTTTTCTATCTTTTTGAGTTCGGTTTCGGCTGTGTCCAACGAATCTTTCAAAAGACTGACTTTCAGATTTTTGGCGGTCAAAAAGTTTTTCAGTTTTTCAATGCCGCTTTCCGCCTCCTCACATTCTTTTTTCAAAGATTCGTATTCGGTAAGAAGTTTTGTGATTTCGTTTTCTTTGTCCGCTTTTTTAGCCTTAGCCGATTCGTATTGAACGAGTTTCGACTGTTTTTCCTTTTCTATTTTTTCGGTATGCTTTTGCTTTTCAGAAATTTTGACATTCAAGTTTTCATACTGCCAGTTTTCGTAGTTTTTGAGATTTGCCACAATTTTTTTTCGGTCAAAAATCACCGCCAAAGACATATCATCTTTGCTGCCTTTGCTACTCAAATTGGGCAAGGTTTCTTTAATGTCCGTCAACACTTTTGCAGATGTGTTTTCTGATAACAATCTCGCAATTTTTATGTAAAAATCTGCGAGATTTTCTGTTGCGCCAAAAGTGTCGTCCATACCGTCTGAGCCGAGGAAAACTGCATCGGGAAAACTTCCATTGCCACAATAGCAATACCTGAATTCTTCCAAAGCGTTGCTGTCGCACAAAGAAGTCGTCCCATTAAGAAAACATCTGTCGTCCCAAGGCACAGGCTCAATATATGCGGGATTGTTCTGCAACGCAATCATCTTGCCGTCGCCGATATGGAACGCAAACCAATATTCGGGCATAAAAACCGCAGCCATAAGCGTACAGCCATACGACTTTTCGATTTTTATTCCGTTCTCAAAATCACTTATCCATTCAGGCTCGCAGATTTCGCGCTCGGCAGTCGTAAGAGGATTGCCGAGCGCGTGCTGTTCAATTTGGGCGTACCACGTGCTTACAATCGATGTAAACAACTGATAGAAAATAGGAAACAGTTTGTCGTTGTGATTGTTTTTTGGGTCGTATTGCGCTAAACATTGTGTAAAAGGCTTGCCTGCAATTAAAGTTTTGTCGAAATTATTTACAAATTCTTTAATCTTAGCAATCGTTATCTTGCAGGCTGTTTTAGAGCCAATATCGCTGCGGAAATAACGCTTTCCGCCGTGTCCGTCGCTTACAACGGCGACGCAAAGCCCGTCAAGATTCACCGAAAGAGAATAATCCTGACAGACTTTGTTTTCAGTGATATGGCTCGCGCCGATACATGTATAGTTGATGCTTTCCATTTTTTTAGTCCCAATCGTCGTCGTAATTGTTGCCAACGCCGTCTACACCGTCGGTTTGCTCATCGATTTTTTGATTCAGTTGGTCTTGCTTTGTGGTGTTGCCAACGCTTTTGCTCTGACTGCCAATTTGTGAGGATGTAATGGTTACCAACCTGATTAACGTCTTCAAAGCACTGACGTTGTGTACAGTTTTGATGGATTCCTTGTTGCCGGTAAATTCGGCAAGCATGTCTTCGTCGCAGTCGTCGCCGATGGCGATGGCAAATTTCAGGGCGTGTTTGAACCACTTGTTTTGTTTCAAATCTGCCAATTTTGTTTGCCAATAATCGTCCGTTGGTTCGCCGTCAGACAACAGCAAGATGACCGGAGCAAAATATCCGCTACCCGTGGATGTCGGCAAAAACTCATGACGCGAAAGTTTTTCTTTCAATTTTTCACAAGCCTCACCGAAGTTGGTCATGCCGTCGGCATCAACGTCGCGCCAAAGGAAATTTTCGGCGAGTTTCGGCTCATCGTAAATCCAATTGGCATAATCGGCGAAAGTCATGGCTGCAATCTTGACTTCCGCATCCGTATTTGATTGGTTCATATCGCGGATAATCGGCAATATTTCCTCCATAGAACTATTTACAGAGCCGATTTTGTTTCCGTACATACTACCCGAAGTGTCAATCAGGAAAAATATTACAACCGTCCTGCGCGGCATTGCATTTGGTGTAAGATCCATTGGTTTTAGTTTTAATTGATTATAATTTCGCCCTTGCCTTGACGGAATGTGATTTTCATACCGTTGAGCACCGGCATTGTTTCTTTTTGTCCGAGAAGCCTAATCTTGCCGCTCGGTGTTTCTACCGACCATTGTTCGGCACTGATGTTTGTAAGTGTCAGAATGTTTTTGTCCTTTGGCGAAATACCGACAATGGCATCGGGCGCAGAGCCGCCGCTGATGTAAACTTGCGACCTCGGCGTCAAAATGATGTTTCGGCTGTCAAGTTTGATTTTGTGCGAAACGTCGATGGGTTTCTCGCAAAATATGCACTTGTCCTTTTGGTTTTCAACGTCCAAAAACGTTACGTTGCCACAATGCGGACATACAACAGTTTCGTCGCGCAGAGCCGTCAAAAGTTTCTGCCAATCGGTTTCGATAATTCTTTCGGTCGGATTTTTGAGTTTTCTGTCGCTAAACTCTTCCGTGAAAAGGTTGCTGAGTTTTGTAGAGAAGGGTCGCCAACGTTTCAAGATATTCGTGTGAATGCCTTTCACGGGGCGGTTGTTGCCCTGCGGCGAAAAGAGAAACTCGATTTCGTCGCCATAAAACTTCTTTTCGTAGTCTTCGGTGATGCAAGGACACGCCGCTACTTTCTGACCTTCAAACGGATGGTTGAGATAAAACAGAATAAACAGCACCACAGAGAGCGAAAATCTGTCGCTATATTTGTCGGGACTTCCGCCCTTGACAATTTCGGGAGCCATATAGCGCATCTTGCCCTTGATTCCCGATTGTGTGCCGTATGGGCTTACGTTGTCGTTGTCGCAAATGAGCAAATCGCCGTCTGACGGACGGATAAAGAAGTTTCCATCGTTCAAATCCTGATAACTGAATCCGTCGAGGTGCAGATAGCGGAATCCTTCGCAAATTTTCATCGCGGCGTTGAGCATAGCATAGAAGTTGGCAAATTGCTGACGTGCCAACATATACTGCCCAAACTCGTAATAACCGTCGGGACGCAGTTTCATTATGTAGCCGAACTGACCGTCTTTCCGTTTGGTCAGGTACAAAGGCCAAATGAACGCATCCAAAGGCGGTTTGCGGTCGATGAGCCTTTGCATATTTTTGTAAAACTCGTTGCTTGGGATAGACGTGTACCATTTGAGAGCCATATCCTTCCCGTTCAAGTCCACGAGATATACGATGCCTTGACCACCACGTCCAAGTTCTCTCTTGACCGTGCATTTCCCGCCAATTTCAAGCGGAATTTGTTGATTGTTTTTGAGTTCTATCATGATAGTTGCATTATTTGTTTGTTACCGCTTCTCTTATTCTATTCATCAGAGTTTCGTTGTATTGCTGTTTGTATTCTCTCGGCATATATCCCATAAAATACGTCGGATGGTATGCTCTGATGATTGTCGTATTATGCAAACAGTTTGCAGCATCCAAAATTTTAAACTCAGACAACGATTCGGGTTTATAAATTGTTGTGCTTACGGGAATTATGTTGCATTTCCCTTTCGCGTTCAAAGCGTTATTGATGAAATAATCATCATTTTTGAGACCAATCACCGCCACAATAAGTTTTGGCTTGATGATTTCAAAAACTTCGTAAAGAAGTTTTTTCTGAATTTTCATCACTTTCTCAGCCAAATCTTTGTTTTGCGACGGTCTTCCTTCTTTGTCACTTTTACTTCTGCATTTTTCGATGCAAAAAAGGTTTAGCCAACAATGCGACAATTTTCCGTCTTCTACAATATCCCCGCCTAAAATGTTTGCACCATATAGACTTCTGTTAAACTTCCAAAACATACCGCCGTATTTTTTTACACATTTCTTTACAAAAACATCTGTTCTGTCAGTCAAACAAAGCCGTCTGATTTCGTCATAATCGCAGTTTATGAAATCTGGATATTGAGCGTTATCATACCACGTGTTAGTTTCTTGCCCCATGATAACAACTCTGTTGTCAAAATACCGTTGAGATATGTTTGGCATTAATGGGGCTGAAAAACCGAACCTTTGTTTTAATTCTGCGAAATTTTTCGCATATATGCCAATTATAGCATCTTGAATATTAGTTATATTCATAATACAGGCAAATTTAAAGTTTTTTTTGTTGTTATGCAACTTTATTTTGCAGTTTTTTTAGAAAAAAATCAAGCAAAATATACTAAGGTTTCTGCCCTTCAAAAAACGCCAACTTACTATAAAACCACCAATGTAAATGCTTGTAAGGCATTTG
>Ga0310695_10012931_pt1 | contig 11578 bp, 8 predicted proteins | sample RumenRJG_04DNA_FD_203882 | JGI IMG/M metagenome (GOLD analysis project Ga0310695, IMG submission 203882) | Bovine rumen microbial communities from Lethbridge, Alberta, Canada - RJG_04 (v2) (version 2) | ecosystem: Host-associated > Mammals > Digestive system > Stomach > Rumen | place: Canada... | reverse complement strand
ATCAGAGAACTTTTCCGCAATACAGCGGAGTATGACGGCAAAGAAGTAACTGTATACGGATGGGTGAGGGGCAACAGGAGCTCCAATCAGTTCGGATTCCTTTCAGTCAACGACGGATCTTTCTTCACACCTGTGCAGGTAGTATATGAAGCAGCAACGCTTCCTAACTTCGCTGAGGTGTCGAAGTTCCGTCTCAGTTCAGGTGTAAAGGTCAGGGGCATTCTGGTGCTCACACCTGAGGCCAAGCAGCCATTTGAGATCAAGGCAGAAGAGATCGCGCTTGTAGCGGATTCTGATTCTGATTATCCGCTTCAGAAAAAGCGCCACAGCATGGAGTTCCTCAGAGAGATCGCTCATCTGAGACCGCGCAGCAACACTTTCTCTGCAGTATTCAGAGTCAGGAGCGTTGCAGCATTTGCGATCCACAAATTCTTCCAGGACAAGAATTTCATCTACGTGCATTCCCCTGAGATCACATGCAGTGACTGTGAAGGCGCAGGCGAGATGTTCCAGGTAACTACGCTTGATCTTGACAATCTGCCGAGAGATGCAGAGGGCAATATAGATTACAGCAAGGACTTCTTCGGAAAGAAGGCCGGTCTTACAGTGTCCGGACAGCTTGAGGGAGAGATCATGGCTCTTGCATTCCGTAACATCTATACTTTCGGGCCTACATTCAGAGCAGAGAACTCCAATACAGCAAGACACGCGTCGGAATTCTGGATGATGGAGCCTGAAATGGCATTCTGCGATATCAACGGAAACATGGATATAGCCGAAGAGATGATCAAATACATCATCAGCTATGTTCTCGAACACTGCCCTGAAGAGATGCAGTTTTTCAACAGTTTTATTGATAAGGGCCTGCTTGAGAGACTCGACCACATCGTCAACTCCGAGTTCGTTCGTATCACATATACTGAAGCAGTCGACATATTACAGAAGTCCGGCAAAAAGTTTGAATATCCGATCGAATGGGGTCTGGAGCTTCAGACAGAGCATGAGCGTTACCTCACCGAGGAAGTCTTCAAAAAGCCTATGTTCGTCATCAACTATCCTAAGGATTGCAAAGCTTTCTATATGAGGCTGAACGATGACGGCAAGACAGTCGCGGCTATGGATATGCTTGTACCGGGAGTCGGAGAGATCATCGGCGGCAGCCAGAGGGAAGAGCGCTACGATGTGCTTCTGAGCAGGATCAAAGAGATGGGACTCGATGAAGACACATATGACTGGTACCTTGATCTCAGAAGATACGGCGGCGTATTCCACTCCGGTTACGGACTTGGTTTTGACCGCATACTCATGTATCTCACAGGTATGAGCAACATAAGAGACGTCCAGATGTTCCCTAGAACACCTGGCAACGCAGAATTTTAAGATGACGGGGAGATGCGATCCCTTCATCTTGACAGTAAGATAATAATTAAGAAAAGATATAAATACTAACAACCAGGAGGAACAAATGAAAGGCTATTCAAGCGATAAGATCCGCAACATCGTACTGCTCGGACACGGCAGCACAGGCAAGACTACATTCCTTGAAGCAGGACTGCTGAACACCAAGGTCATCAGCAGACTCGGAAAGGTTGAGTCAGGCAACACAGTATCTGACTATGAAAAGATGGAGATCGAAAAGGGCTACACCATCAACCAGACTCTCGTTCCTGTAGAGTATAAGGGAACCAAGCTCAACTTCATCGATACACCGGGATTCTTTGACTTCGCAGGAGAGGCGAGAGCAGCTCTTTCCACAGGAGCTACAGCTATTATCATGGTAGATGCTTCATCCGGTATCCAGGTAGGAACCGAGAAAGCATGGGATCTTGTCAAGGAATTCAACTCACCTACATTCTTCGTTATCAACAAAATCGACAAGGACAACGTTGAAGTTGATGAAGTCATTTCCGCCATCCAGGACAAGTTCGGTGCAGCATGTGTTACACTGGATGACAAGGATGCTCTTGACGAAGCAGTAGCCGGCGCTGATGAAGAGCTGATGGAGAAGTATTTCGAGGGCGAGCCTTTCACTGACGAGGAGTTCGCGCACGGTCTGGCAATGGGTATCCACAATGGAGATATCATGCCTATCCTCAAAATGAGCGCTCTGACAGGCGAGGGAGTAGACGAAGTTCTCGATTCTCTCTGCAAATACGTTCCGAAGCCTGAGACAGTCGTTACAGCTGCCAAGGATGCTGACGGAAATGACATCGAGATCGCATGCGACCCTGCAGGAGACCTCGTTATCTACATCTTCAAGACACTGGCTGACCCGTTCCTCGGAAAGATCTCATATGCCAAGATCGTCTCCGGAACGCTCAAGTCCGGCGCAGACGTTTACAACCCTCGTTCAGAGAAGTCTGAGAAGCTCGGTTCCGTATTCTTCGTAAGAGGTAAGGCTCAGGAGATGACAGATACCGTGGTAGCAGGCGATATGGTTGCTCTCGGTAAGCTCCAGAACACCAAGACTGGCGACACACTCTGCCCGAAGGCAAAGCAGGTCACAGTCAAGCCGGCTGCATTCCCTACACCTTGCTACTTCGTAGCAGTTGAGGCAGCTGACAAGAACGAAGACGAGAAGATGGCACAGGGTCTCTCAAGACTTATGGAAGAGGATCCGACATTCGTTCTCGAGAGAAATGCTGAGACACACCAGACTCTCCTCGGAGGACAGGGCGACATCCAGCTCGGAATCATCCAGGCTAAGCTCAAAGACAGATACGGTGTCAGTGTCAATGTGATCCCTCAGAAGATCGCTTACAGAGAGACCATCAAGGGCACATCCGATGTACAGGGCAAGCACAAGAAACAGTCCGGCGGTGCAGGACAGTACGGTGATGTTCACATCAGATTCTCGCCATCACAGGAGCCTGGCCTTGAGTTCAGTGAGGAGCTCTTCGGCGGATCCGTTCCTAAGAACTACGTACCGGCAGTTGAGAAGGGACTTCTCGAATGCATGGAAAAGGGCCCTCTTGCAGGATGTAAAGTACAGAACATCAAGGCTGTCCTCTATGACGGTTCATATCACGAAGTAGACTCCAATGAAGTATCATTTAAGATCGCTGCTTCGCTGGCATTCAAGAAGGGTATCGTTGAGGCTAGACCTTGCCTCCTCGAGCCTATCATGAAGCTCGAGATCACAGTTCCTGAGCAGTATGTCGGAGCTGTAATGGGCGATATGCCTAACAGACGCGGTATGGTTCTCGGTATGGATTCTGCACACGGCGGACAGGTCCTCCATGCTGAGGCTCCGCAGGCAGAGCTCTTCGACTATGCTATCGCACTCAGATCGATGACTCAGGCAAGAGGCTCCTTCACAGTTGAGTTCGCAAGATATGCTGAGCTCCCTGGCAACCTCGCAGATAAAGTCATCGCAGCATACAAGGCATCCCTTGAGGAAAAATAAAATATTTGTCAGAAAAGCTCCCGGAAAAATTTCAAATTCGGGAGTTTTCTTTTTGCAAATTATGAGTATAATAATCTTCTTAAGAGATTGAGGCTCTTAAAAGAAGGAGGGAAAAGAAGATGAAAAAAGCTCTTGTGTTAATAATAAGCGTTATGATGGTACTTGCTTTTGCTCTCACAGCTTGCGGCAGTGGCAGCAGTGAAGAAAGCGCAGCACCGGAAGAAACAACGGAAGCGGCAACAGAAGAAACAACGGAAGCAGCACCGGAAGTAGACGGATCCGCATACGGATATGCCGGAACAGACCCTGTTGAGTGTGCTGTCTACAAGTATATGGTAGAGAATGTCGCCAAGGAGTTTGATCCGGCTGATGCCAGCATCCCAACTGTCAGCATAGTAAGCACAGACGACACCCCGGAGAGTGAAATACTTGTATACGGAGATTTCTGGGTAGATAACTACAAGATCAACGGAGAGACACTTGAGACTGTATCGGGCGGAAACTTCCCTGGCGTTATGCATGTCAGCAAGGATACCTACGAGGTCACTGCATTTGATCAGGTAGCAGACGGAGAAGATTTTGATTCAAGCGCAAAGGAACTCTTCGGTGACAACTATGACGCTTTCATGTCAGTTTACGGTGATGACGCGGCACGCGCAGAGCTCAGAAAACTCACAGTATCTGAGTATGTCAAGCTGAACGGACTTGCAGTCACTCAGTTCCAGGACTATGGCTGGGATCCGGTAGAACTCGTCACAGAGTAAGTCTATCGTAGATGAAGTGTTTGCTTTGAACGGAAACACTTCAGAAGACACAATAAGAATAAGCGTGCAAAAGGCGGAGCGTCAGATGAAACGCTCCGCCTGCTTTGTTTCATTATGATCAGGACAGATAGGCACGTATCGCATCCGCTATATTCGCGGCGCCTGTTACTCGGATTCCGTCACCTGAACCCGCAGGCGTCACGGTAACGGCTCTGCCGCTGTCTGAGATGCTGACTACGCCGGTCTCGGCAGCATGGCGGGCATTCCGTTCCGGAAGTATGACAGCTTCATAGCCTAGCCTGACCGCTTCCTGGACTATTTTGTCCGCATTCGGTATCGATCGGAGGTGACCGGTGAGCCCGACCTCACCGACAGCAACGATGCGCTTAGATGCGGCTTTACCTGTAAATGAACTGTAGATCGCCAGCGCGACCGCAAGGTCGGTTGCAGTACTGCCTGTATTCATACCGCCTACTACATTAACGTAAACATCGTGATTGAGCAGGTTGATGCTTGCTTTCTTTTCGAGCACGGCAAGTATCATGTTGACTCTGTTATGGCTGATTCCTACGGCCGTCCTGCGAGCAAAACCAACATTGGCAGGAGTTACAAGAGCCTGAATTTCAAAAAAGACCGGACGGCTGCCCTCGTAGACTGCAGATATGACAGAACCCTCTTCGCTGGCGGAGCTTTCTATAAGACTGCCGCTGATATCAGACACTTCCATCATGCCCTCAGATGTCATGCGGAAAGCACCGATCTCATCTGTGGTTCCGAATCTGTTCTTGAAGGATCTGAGTATCCTGAGGTCTCTGTCGCGCTCACCGCTGAAACTCAGCACACAGTCAACCATGTGCTCGATGGTCTTAGGTCCGGCGAGTTCACCGGACTTTGTCACGTGCGCAACTATAAAGACCGGCACATTGCTAGTTTTTGCGAAGCGGATCAGAAGATTGGAACAGGCTCTGATCTGGGCGACGCTGCCAGCTGCAGAGTCGATCTCAGCAGAGTACATGGTCTGTATTGAATCGATTATCACAAAACATGGCTTCATTTCCTCACACACAGAGAGAATATTTTCCATGTTGGTCTCGGGATATATGTACAGGTTGTCAGAAAGACCTGCTGCGTCTGCTGAAGAATTGATGACCCTGTCAGCTCTGAGCTTGACCTGTTCTTCGGATTCCTCACCGCTTATATACATGACTATGCCGTAGTTCTCAGCTATGCTGTTGGCCGCCTGGGCTATCATCGTGGACTTTCCGATGCCGGGTTCTCCGGATATCAGCACAAGTGAACCCGATACGATGCCTCCGCCGAGGACGCGGTCCAGCTCTCCGATCCCTGAACTCATGCGGGAATGATCAGAAGTACCGACGCTTCCGAGACGTACAGGGCGTCCCTCGGTACCTGTGCGGCGCCTGCTGTCTGTTTCGGGCTCTTTAAGATCACTGATCTTATGCTCAATGATGGTGTTCCAGGCTCCACAATAAGAGCACTGCCCCTGCCAGGACAGATACTCGTTTCCGCATTCACTGCACATATATACTGTTTTATGCTTCTTTGCCATTGGATTCACCTGATGTGTTTTCTGCTTTTGCAGCTTTTGTCCTGGTGGAAGGTTTTCTGACTGTATCCATTTCGAACCAGAAATCCGAGCCCTTGCCTTCTTCGCTGTTGACACCATATGATGCGCTGTGAAGATTGAGGATGCTCTTGGAGATAGCCAGCCCGAGTCCTGTTCCCTCGATATCCCGCTCATGGTTGGCCGATGTCCTGTAATATTTGTCCCAGACATGAGCCACCTCGTCGGAAGGTATGCCTATGCCATGGTCGATACAGTGGAAAGTTACCTTTTTATTTCCGCGCACAAGCTGTATGTCTATGAACTTGTTATCACCGGAATACTTGACGGCATTTGATACGAAATTGGTCATGACCTGCATGATCCTGCTCCTGTCACCGACGACATATGCGCTTTTGCAAGGATGGAAATGTATCTCATAACCCTGTGAGGAAGCGAGGACCATAAAACTGTCGTATACGTCTTCTGCGGCTTCGACGAGATCGAAGGTCTCTCTATGCATTTCAACATTGTTGGACTGCAGATTGGAGACTGAAAGCATATCTGTTACGAGACGGTTGAGCCGCTCTGTCTCAGATATGATGATCTGAAGGTCGGAATTTCGCTTTTCAGGGTTATCACCGGATATGTCGATTATCTTTTCGGCATATGACCTGATCATGGTAAGAGGCGTCTTCAGGTCATGGGAGACATTGGCCAGGATCTCTCTCTGATAGAAATCTGTCTTTTCCATCTCATAAGAAGCCTTGTTGAGAGCGCGGGCGAGCTCTTTTGTCTCTGTAAATGAGGAACCATTGAACTTAACGTTATAGTTTCCGGTAGAGAGCTCTTTTGCCGACCGGGTAAGGTTTTCAATAGGAAGCGTGATGCGCCTTGAGAGGGCATATGCAAGCAGGACAGCAACTGAGAGCAGAATGAATGTGATATAGCTCAGCATGCTCTTTACTATCCTGATCGTGGTCTGGTCAGGATACAGAGGAGCTATTATGTAAAGCGTCGACATCCTGATGCCGGTCTTGATGTTGGTTGCATAGACCAATCGTGCTGCTGAGTCAGATGAGGCTGAATGCCTGGTCTCGGTCACACTTGAAGATGGGTCGGCCGCAAGCTTTTCGCTGATGTGCGCTATATCATAATCATACTCGCTGCTGCTCATTCCCATTCTGGTGCCATCGAAAGACATCGACCCATTTTCGTCATCGATACGGATATAGATACCATTTATCTCAGCTGTTTCAGTAGCATATCCGGAGAACTTGGCCGGCGAACTTCGGTATTGGGTCTCTATGACTTCTGCTGTCCTTATTACCTCCTGTGTACGGACCCGCTGATAATATGTATCCATAAAGAAAGAGGTAAGCACCCAGAGAAATGCGATCAGGATCATAGCAAACATGACGAACGAGAATAATGTCGTCGTCTTGATGCTGCTGGTGTCTATTTTGCCTGCCAGTTCCCTGCGCCTTTCAGGTGTCATATCGGACTATCCTTCGTACTCGAACTTATAACCTACGCCTCTCAGGGTAACTATGAATTTCCTGTATGGACCGAGACTGTTGCGGAGATTCTTGACGTGAGTGTCAATCGTGCGGTCATCTCCGAAAAAATCATAGCCCCAGATATCAGACAGAAGTCTGTCCCTTGAAAGTGCGATGTTCTTGTTCTGGATCATATAAAACAGCAGATCATATTCTTTAGGTGTAAGCTCGATACGCTTCCCGTCTACTGTGATGGTGCGTGCTGCAAAGTTGACCTCAAGCCCTTCGAACTTCTCGACCGTCTGAGACTTTTTCTCAGAAGCGTCACGCCTGTTCAGAACAGCATTGACTCTTGCCATGAGCTCTTTTGGGCTGAATGGCTTGACTACATAGTCATCGATGCCCAACTCGAATCCAAAGAGTTTGTCATATTCTTCACCGCGTGCAGAAAGCATTATGACCGGAATGTTTTTGATTTTCTGTATTTCCTTAACTGCGCTGAAGCCGTCTAGCTTTGGCATCATGATGTCCATGATAATAAGGTCATAGTCGTTAAGCTTGACCATACCTATGGCACTCATACCATCTGCTGCTTCTTCGGCTTCATAGCCGCTGAATTCAGCGTATTCTCTGATGACCTCACGGATCTTATCTTCATCATCAACGATCAGAAGTCTCTTCATATCGGATCCTCCGTTTCTATATCTGTAATTCAAGGAATTATACCACATTGGCACATATTCTTAAAACGCATTTGGATAAAAAGATGTACATAGAAAAGTAAAATCCTGAAACCCTTGCATATGAACGCTTAGGGGGATAACAGAGCAAATAATAGTACAATAAAGCAAAATACCATATTGACAAGCATATATACAGGGAGTATAATTTAAAATTTTGCAAAAACATTGACTTTTTGTGCTCCCGCAAGCTATAATCAAAACTGTAGTAAAAGGAGAAAGTTCGAATGTTCAACATTGGCGACCACATTGTATATCCTATGTATGGTGCGGGGATCATCACAGATATCGAGGAAAAAGACTTTCTGGGTGAACTTCGTACTTATTACAGTGTCTCGCTACCTTATTCCCGCATGGAGGCTTCGGTCCCCGTGGACAACTGTGCAAAGCTCGGAGTTAGAGCTGTTATCGACCCATCCCGCATCGATGAAGTAATCGAGGTCCTCAAGGGAGATACTGAGCCCATGAACCCCAACTGGAACAAACGCTACAGGGAAAACACCGAGAGGATGCAGACGGGTGACATTCTGGAAGTCGCAGCAGTTGTAAGAAATCTGGTAAGGGCGGACAGAGCCAAGCCACTTTCTACCGGGGAGAAAAAACTCCTCGGGACAGCCAAGCAGATCCTCGAGAGCGAGCTGGTATACTCAGGCGGCTACTCGATGGAGCAGGCAGACGCAATGGTCGAATCAAGCATCTGATTTCCGAACGGTGACAGATTCGACCTTTTTTATTGCAAAGAACTATAGATAATGGCTCTTGAAATGTTTTTTTTCATTGAAAGAATCTATTTAATAGCCTATAATGAACAAAGTTATTGCCTAAAGTAGGCTTATCTGCTTTGATGAGGCATATTTTTACCGAAAGGATTTCTCTATGTCCGTAAGAACAGGAAATGGATATGATGTGCATAAGCTTGTCCCGGAGAGGGCTCTGATCCTGTGCGGGACTCCAGTCCCCTATGAAAAGGGGCTTCTCGGACATTCGGATGCGGATGTTGCTGCACATGCTCTGATGGATGCACTCCTCGGGGCGGCCGGTCTCGGAGACATCGGCAGGCATTTTCCGGACAGTGACGAGAAATACAGAGGAGCAGATTCAATGAAACTCCTCTCCGAAGTGAGAGATATGATAGGCGGCGCAGCACTTGACGGGACAGTCGTGATAAACAATGTCGATATCACCATCATAGCCCAGGCCCCCAAGCTCTCACCATACATAGAACAGATGAAAACTAATACAGCATATACACTCGGGATACCTGAGTCGCGCGTGAACATCAAGGCGACAACGGAAGAAGGACTCGGGTTTACAGGCAGGGGAGAAGGCATAGCGGCCTTTGCCACCTGCGCGATAGAAGGGAGATTTGAATAATGAGATTATCTAAGAACCACCTCAAGACACTCAGAGAAGCACCATCCGATGCCGTACTCGAGAGCCACAAGCTGCTCGTCAGAGCTAACATGATCAAGCAAGAGTCTGCCGGTATATACATGTATCCTAAGCTGGGCTGGAGAACAGTTCGCAAGGTCGCGCAGATCGTAAGAGAAGAAATGGATTACATCGACTGCCAGGAGATCTACATGCCTCACGTCAACCCTGCGGAGCTCTGGCAGGAGACCGGTAGGTGGTATGCGTACGGACCAGAACTCTGGAGAATCAAGGACAGAAATGGGAACGACTTCATCCTCAATCCGACATGTGAGGAGATCTTCACTGACTTCGTTCGTAAGGAGTGGTCATCATACAAAGAACTGCCTTTCTCACTGTATCACATCCAGTTCAAGTACAGAGACGAGTCACGTCCGAGATATGGTCTCCTCAGAACAAGAGAGTTCATCATGAAGGATTCTTATACATTTGATGCTACTGAAGAAGATCTGCATACTGCATATATGAGACAGTATCATGCATATGAGAAGATCTTTACCAGAATGGATCTTGATTACAGGATCGTAGAGGCTGACAATGGTCCTATCGGAGGCAGCAGGTCTCATGAGTTCTCTGCTCTCAGTGACTGGGGTGAATCAGATATTCTCTACTGCGATAACTGCGGAATGGCAGCTACAGTAGAAAGAGCAGAGTTCAAAGATGAGGAACCTCCTGTAGAAGAAATGCAGCCTACAGAAGTAGTATACACACCTGGTACAAAGACGATCGAGGATGTATGCAATTACCTCAACCTGCCTCAGGAGAAGTCCATCAAGGCTCTGATGTTCACTACATATGACACAGATCTTCAGCCTAAGGACAACGTCGTTGCATTCATCAGAGGTGACAGACAGCTCAACATGATCAAGCTTGTAAATGCTCTCAACGTTCCTGAGCACTATATCGAGTTTGCTGATGAGGATGTAACAGGTCCGATCACCGGCAGCGTGGCTGGATTCACAGGCCCTATCGGACTCAGAAACTGCATCGTAGTAGTCGACTCTGAGCTCGTAGGTACTGTCAACATGTGCGCAGGCGCCAATAAAGAAGATCACCATATGACCGGCGTATGCTATGGCAGAGACTATACAGGCGATATCGTCACAGATATCAAGACACTTCAGGAAGGCGATCCATGTCCGCACTGCGGCAAACCGGTCAAGTTCAGAAGGGGTATCGAAGTAGGCCAGATCTTCAAGCTCGGACTGAAGTACTCTGAAAGCATGAACGCTATGTTCAAGGATGAGAATGGTGAGGACCATCCATACTGGATGGGATGCTATGGTATCGGCATAACAAGATCCATGCAGGCTATAGTTGAGCAGCACCATGATGAAAAGGGAATCATCTGGCCGATGGCTACAGCTCCTTACCATGTCATCGTTACTGTCATCAAGTCCAAGGACGAGACACAGCTGGCTGTTGCCTATGATATCGAGAAGCGCCTCGAGCAGATGGGTGTCGAAGTCATGGTCGATGACCGCGATGAGAGACCTGGCGTCAAGTTCAATGATGCAGACCTCATCGGTATTCCTATCAGGATCACAGTCGGAAAACTTGCAGGTGAGGGCAAGGTCGAGTACAAGCTCCGCCGTGAGGATACACATGAGATCCTGACAGTTGATGATGCTGTTGCTAAGGCTAAGGCACTCGTAGACCTTGAGCGCGATGGAAGATGCTTCTTCTCAAGACTGTCCGAGGAGACACTGAACGCTCACTAGTTCAGAGAATATCATTCAATGCCTCGTGCAGGCGGATCTGAATTGATAAAATATGTGTATATTTGATGGGCATCAGAAAATGATGCCCATTAATTATGTGTACATCATATCGGAATTCGTTGTATACTAATATAGTTAAACATCAACAATGATTTCAGGAGGATATAATCATGCAAGTCTACAATACACTGACCAACCGCAAGGAAGAATTCATACCAATAGAAGAAGGAAAGGTCAAGATGTATGTCTGTGGACCTACAGTGTATAACTTTTTCCATATCGGCAACGCGCGTCCGTTTGTCGTTTTCGATACACTGAGGAGATATTTCAAATACAGAGGATATGAAGTCAAGTTCGTACAGAACTTCACAGATGTCGATGACAAGATCATCAACAGAGCAAAAGAAGAAGGCATTACAGCCCCTGAGGTCTCTGAAAAGTACATCAAAGAGT
>Ga0310695_10012930_pt1 | contig 11580 bp, 1 predicted proteins | sample RumenRJG_04DNA_FD_203882 | JGI IMG/M metagenome (GOLD analysis project Ga0310695, IMG submission 203882) | Bovine rumen microbial communities from Lethbridge, Alberta, Canada - RJG_04 (v2) (version 2) | ecosystem: Host-associated > Mammals > Digestive system > Stomach > Rumen | place: Canada... | reverse complement strand
GCGGTGGGTTGGGGTTGTGGGGGGGTGGCGTTGGGGTTGTGGGGTCTGGGGCTGGGCCCCAACCCCCCAAACCCCAATCCCCAATCCCCAATCCCCAATCCCCATTATTTCTTTTTATTAAATAAAGAATTAAATATTTAATTATTATAATTTTTAATAATTATTTAATTTTTAATAATTATTTAATTTAATAAATGAATTTTTACCAATTAACCTTAATTTCCAAGTATATTATCAATATCGTCACCATCAACATCTGGTTCTTGGTCATCATCAGGATTTTCTAATATATTTTTTTCTTCTTCTTCTCTCTTTATTTCTTTTTCTTTTTTTAATTTCTCATTTTCTTCCATTCTTATCTTTTCAATAATATCGTTCTTTTCTTTTTCAAATTTTATTTTATAATCATTGGAAATATAACTATAAAAATCATATGAATTCTTAATGCTAATACAGAAATTTTTGAAATCTTCACATTCTGTAGCAAAACGACTATCAGTAGTTATTTCACTTTTCCATAAGAACTTACTATTTAAATAATCAAATAAATTATCATTAAGATCAATTACTTCTTTTTTAGCAGATTCATTCATAATAACATTTATCAAAAATTTAATAATTGTATTTGATAATGTTCCCTTTTCGATTTTCAACCCACTTTTCTCCCTAAAGTATTGATCAATTTTATTTTTGGTTGATTCATCTATTTTTTCTTTATATTCATTTCTTTTTTCCATTGCAAGTTCAAAATATAAATTTTCAAAATAATTAATGAAATTGCTTAATTTAGCTATTGATATACTTGTATTATTTTTCAAAAATTCTTTTAAGGTTTCATTAATTTTATAAGTGAAATTACCTTCATTGATTGTATCATATAATGATTTATTAGTGTTAATTCTTGAGAAATTCTTGTTAACATATTTAATTATATTTTTAAGACTTTCTTCAATTTCCAAGCATAAAACTAAATTTTTTTCTAAATTATTTTCATAAAATTTAAGAAATTCCTTTTTATCATTTTCATTTAAGTCTTCTATTTGTTTTTCTATATTTTTATTAAATTCAGATACTCCATCATTTAAAAATTCTTCGTCTGAATATCTCATTTCTATAATTTCATCTGCTTTTAAAATACAAGCATGTTTAATAAGAGTTTCTTCTAATATTTTTTCAATCATATCAAAATCAACTGAGTATAAATTATAACTATTATATTTTATTTTATGTTCTCCTTTATATATATTATATATTTCTCTAAATGTATTCATTAGAAATATTTCATTAAAGTCACTTTTGCTTTCAAATTCTAAAAATAATAAATCACTTTTTTGGGCTTCCTGAACATTGATTTCTTGGGATTCGAAATAATCGTAATTAATAGCGTTTATTTTTTGAACTATTTCATTTAATAAATTATTTTGATTTTCTGCATACTCCCTATATATTTGAATTAAAATTTTACCATTTTCTGTTAAACTATTTATAAAATAATTTTCCACACTACTTTCTTTTGTTAATTTGTTTCTCCTATTTTTTGTATTAATTATATCAATAAATTGATTACAAATTTTTGTATATTCTTTATAAACATCTGTTTTTTCAAAAGTTAATTTTTTTGCACCATCTTTAGTAATTTTACCAGAATATTGATTAAGTAAAGATTTAACAACAAAATTAAAACACGCGAAATCTTTATTTAAATTTTCTTTACTTTTTTCCTTATTAAGATAAAGATCTACCACTGGATATTTTCCTTTATCCTTTTCTTCTAATTTTTCTCTATAGAAATTTTTATCAGCATAATCTGAATATAAGAAACTTTTATAATAAGGATATTTTTTTTCATCTTCATAATCTGTTACAGGATTAATTTGTTTTATTAAAGTTGTTTTATAATTTGAGTCTTTTTCTCTAAATTTATTTTTATATTTTGAATAATATGCAGAATATATTTCATATTTAGTATATTTGGCTTCTTTTGATTTTGAATAAATTTTACTGTCAATGATATTTTCTATTTCTTTTTCAATTTCTAATAATTTAGTATAACTATCTATGATTTTTTGTTCATTTAAATAGGCTAATAAATCTTTATATATTAAATTCATAAAAACATAAATATCTAATCCTCCATTCTTTAATAAATTTTCTAACTTTTTCCAATTGCCGACAATATAATCTAAATAAGTAAGATTTCCGCCAGTGAATAATTCTTCTTTATTATTAAAAAGTACATTTGTAAATAAATGAGAATATAATATTAAATTCATTAATCTATAGCCTATCTGACTTTGTTTTCTTATAGGTTTATCAGTATTATCAAAATGACTTTTTTGAGATTTATTTACTCCTTTAGAATCTTCTTCTAATTTTTTAGATATAAAATCATCATAAAATTTTTCTAAAGTAATACATTTTCCATTTCCTTTATCTTTTGTCCCTTCTTTTAAGTCTTCTTCATTCTTAAATATTCTAAAATAATTTTCTCGTTCAAAAAAGCTTTTTGGATTACCGTCATTTCCAATTTCTTCACCACAAAATTTACATTTTCCGCTATTTGTTGGATATCCATTTTTTTCAGTTATTATAAGGAATTCTTCATCTTCTTTATATCTATTGCAAGCGCAAATATAAATACCATGAGAAGAAGGATATTTATCTAAATATTTTTTGATTTTAGAATAATCGTTATATATCTTACATTCTTTTATGTCATTTCCTGGTATATATGAATTTTTTGTATCTCCACTATATAATGGATAATAAATATGATTATCATCATCATCATTTATTTTATCAGCATTTAAACAGAATCTTAAACTAAATTGAAGTATTTCTGCAGTCTTGTAATTAATATCTTTTTTTTTATATTTCGATTTGTCTAAAAATAATTCAAATATATTTAATAATTTTTCTTTGTCGTCAAATTTATTACGAATAATTTTTGCTAAAATTTTTATTTGATTATTATTAGAAATAGTAGGATTTGATAAATAAGGAGACATTTTTGTTGAAAAAACAGAATAGAAAATCTCTAATGTATTATCATTAATTAATTCAATTAACTCATCTTCTTTATCTCCTGAATTTTTTAAGCAATAATTTAATTTATTAAACATTTTTTCATAAGTGTCATATTCTTCATTAGTTTTCTTTTTTTTATCTTGTGGCTTATATATATCAACAAATAAAATATCTTTAAAAGATTGTGGTAAATCTTTCTCTTTTAATAATAATTCAAAATTAGAGTATTTATTCAATTGGAATTTTTGAATTATTTTTTCATCGAATAATATATTAATATCTTGTTGATTCATATTATATAATATTTTATATATATATGTTATTATCATATCTCTGAATGTTTTATTTACTTTTTCATCTGTTCCATTAATAATTTTTATTATTTCTTCAATTTTATTACTATTTGTTAATAGGTCTTTATTTATCCAATCAATAAATATTTTTAAATAAACTCTTATGAATGATATTGAAAATAATTTTTTGAGATTAATATTTGATTTTATTCCTTCTTTATTTTCTTTTTTTTCTTCCTGTTCCAATTCCTTGATAATTTCCGAAACTTCATCCTTATTTTGGGAACCAATAGAATCATTATATAGTTTTTCAAGAAGTTCAATACAACGCTCAAAATATGTACGCAAATCATATATAATATTTTTTTTATTTTCTTCTTTTTTTTCTTTATCATTTTCTTCTATTCGATTTTGAATATATGTTATGGATATTTGTTCAAATATATATAATAATGTTTCTTTAATCCAAAGATTATTAATTTTATCCTCTAAAATTTTTAAATCTGGTTTTGATAAATTAGTCAAAGAACCTTGAAATTTATCTGTGTTAGAAGATACAAAGTCTTCTAAAATTATTTTTAATAATTGATTAGATTGGATAAATAATTTTTCATCTGTTAATAAAAATTCTTTAAGCATAAAAATTTTATATTCTAAATTATTTTCTCTTCTCAGTTCATTTAATAATATATTTGAAATTAAACCATAATAAACAATATCTCCTTTTATTTCGTTTATTTTCGATGAATCATATAAAGTTTCTTTGATAGTTTCAATTAATCTTTTTAAATTTTCACATAATGAACTAATTTTCTTTTCATCATTCGTTTCAATAATTTCTAAACTTTTTGTTAAATTATTAATTAAAACACTTATATCTAAATTATTTACCTTTCCTGCATGTTCAAATATGTTATAAATAGTTATAAATTCATTTAATACACTCAGTTCTTTTATATCCAATTTTAATGTTTGATCAAGTCTTTGTATTTCTTTTAAACATCTTTCTAAATCTTTAAAATATGAATAATAATTATCTTTTTTAGAAAAAGCATTTTTAATAGAATCTTGGTCTATCATGCATTTAAATAATATTATAGTTATCTTGTAATAAATTTCATTTATTTCAAATAATTTAGGCTCTTTTGGTTCATATTTTATTTGTGTTTTTGAAAGATAATATAAAATTTGTTTAAATAAATAATCTTTTTCATTTTCTTTATATACAATATTTTCGGATATTAAATTATATAAATCAAGGATATCTTTAATATATTTTGAACTTGCTTCTAACCATAAAATCTTTGCTAATACATTTTGTAAATTAATTTTATTTTTTTCTTCCTCTTTTAATCTGCTAAATTTTAAATCTAATAATAGCAATATAATTTTATGGGGGATATCATTCATTACAAAGTCATTTATTGCATTATTATAAAGATTAACTAAATAGAATGTTATATAATCGTTTAAAAACAATTCTATAAAATCAAGATGATTTTTTTCTGAAGTTTTGCTTTCAATAGCAATAGTAATTAATGGCTTAGAAGATACTTCTGTATTTAATTTTTCATTAAAATCTTTTGTATCGTCATTTAATTTTTGCCTCGTTTTCGAAATTAATTCATATTCACATTTTCTCAGATTATTTTCATTATGTCTATAAGAAAATGATAATTTTTCTTTTTCTATATAATTTTTAATTTCTTTATATATATTAAATAATCCAGGTATTTTATAATTTATTTTAAACTTTATATCATCATCGGTCATTTCATTTTTATCTTCTTTTATCATTTTTAAAAATTCTTTTCTTATATTAGAAATTATTTTATTATTTAATATATCTGAATCACTTATTTTGACCGAATATTGATTTAATTTATTGTCAGAATCACTTAAGGTTGAGGCTTCTTCTTTATTATTAATATTAAGCATAAATATAGTCGAAAAAAAATTATTACTTTCTGTTTTTCTTAAGAGAGTTCTTATTTTTTCATTAAAAACTATTTTTATATGGGTTATTATAGCTGTAATTAAATCAATAGTATCTTGATTTATTGATTTTTTGTCATTAATTAATAAATTAATTAACTTTTCGCTATCATTAATTTGCGATAAAACTATTTTTTCAATATCTTTTATAATATCATTAGATTTTTCAATGTATTTTGTAAATTCTATAATAAAATTATTTGAGTCAATACCTGAACATACTCCTAATAAATAATCCTTATTTTTTCTATAGAAATTAAGCATTTCCTCCTTAATTAATACTTTTGGATCTAAAATTTTTTCATTTATAAAATAGTTGATATTTAATTTTTCTACATCTTTTATTGATAATGCTGATCCATTTATATTATCAATAAATAATTGATTTATTTTTTCATCACTCATTAAAACAGTTGTAACTTTATTTGGTATTTTATCGAAATCTCTTTGTATACTAATAGTGAAAATAAAATTTTTTGAATTATCATTTAATTTTTGAATTTCTTTGTAGTTTTTAATTTCAGAAATAAAATAGTTTATATATTTAGAATTTTCAGTATCAAATTGTAATATAAGTGATTTATATGTTTTAATTTCATAAAATTCATTTAAAATTTGTTTAAATTTATAAACACTATTAATTTCTGTTGTTATTTTTTCCATATAATTCTCTTTTTCTGTCAAATTAATTGCTTTTCCCATTTTACTAAAAGTATATACTATTAAAATATCTTCTTTACCTTTTTTATCACTTTTTAAATATTCTTCAAGGCTGTTATATTTAATATTCGAATAAATCTCATTTTTTAATAATTCCATTTCCTTTTTTTCATTATTTAAATCTGATAAAGGTAAAGTAAATATTATATCTTGAGATAAAATAGGAATAATTTTTTCTTTTATTATATCTTTATAAGAATTTTTATTTTTGTTTTTATATAAATAAACATATCCATTAATAATATCTTCATTTGTATTTACTAAAATATTATCCATATTATAATTAATATCTTTTACATTTACTAATTTATTACATATATCATTAATAGTTTTTGATTTAACTTTGTCTTCTTTATCCAAAAGAGCATCAAATGTTACTATATATTTTTCGAATCTACTTAAAAATGGCAATTTTTGCTTTCTTAAATTTTTTTTATCTACTAATACTATAAATTTAGTATTTTCATTTACAAAAGCTAATTTTTGAATATTTGCTCCGTGAGAAATTCTACAATATTTTTTTCCATCTTTGCTTATGTAATTTTGATTAAATAAATCATAAAATATAGAATATATCTGATCTAAATCAGATAATATAATTATTTTTCCTTCTGCTACACTATTTTCTATATTAACTATCATTTCTGTTTGATAAGAGGAATTCATTCTATCGCCTTTAAAAGGGCTACCAATATATGTCACATAATTGATTTTTTTTGTATTAGAACTACAAGTATTCATTTCTTCAATTTCTTTTTTAATAATATCTATTAAAAATCCAAACATGGATTTTTCAGAAGCTAATAATAAGAATCTTGTATCTTTTGTAGATATAATATTATCTTTAATTAAGTCAATGGTTCTTATATCATCAAAATTAATATCTGTTATATATTTTTTTAGACTACTTTCTCCATTTATTTCTAAACCATTTAAATTTCTAGCAAGAGCCTTCTTTATCCATAAATCTTTTATATTTGGATCATCAGGCATATTATATTTCAACATTGCAGAAGAAAATATTTTAATTGAATTATAAAGATCTCTTCCTCCATGAAAATTACGAATAAAATCATCACTGTTTCCATTTTTTAAAGCTTCTTTATAATCAAAATATTTTTTTCCTAATGAATAATATTGTGATTCATACTTTTGATATATATCTCCATTATAACTATTAGCTATTGCTTCAACAGTTTTGCCAACATCAGGTAAAGAAATATCGGGTATTGCCAAAAATATAGCTCTGTTCATTTTGGCAGCATCTAATCTCCAGTTACTAATACCTATAAAAGATATTTGTTTTTTTTCTTCTGGATCTAAAGACATTTCCAATTTTGAATGTAATACTTTTAAACAATTAGTGGGACTTCTTTCTGATAAACCTAATTCATCAAAGACTAATAAAGATAAAACCTTTTTCTCATTTTGATTAGGATCAACTTTTTTTTCAGCTTCTTTAAATATATTCTCAATAGATTCAGGTGTATTTGATTCTGACCCTTGGAAACCTGTGCTACTTATAGTTGGATATTTTTTGAGAAAATTAGAATTACTAAATTCTCCTCGCATTATTCTAATAATTAATTGAACACTTAAGCTTTTTGAACAACCTGGTTTTCCTACAACTATTAAAGGAATTTGGGCATATATTGAAAAAAACATCAAAAATACATTTTCTTTCAATGAATTATTAAGTCCTATTCCTTTTTCATTTTTAACTTCCATTTCTTCTAAAAGAAAATCTTGTTCCTCTGATATTAAATATTTAAAAGCATTTTTTCTAAAAAATTGATTGATATTCCATTCATCAATTTTTAATTGTTCTGATAATTTTTTAATAAAAACATTTATATAGCTTATATAATTATCATTAAGACCAAGTTTGAAAATTTTAATATCATAAGTAATAAATAATGATAATACAAATGATTCTATTTTGCATTTCATATTTATATATTCTGGAATTTTCTCGTCTTTCTCCTTTAAGAATTCAATTTTATATTTATAATATTCGTTGAAGAATTTATATGTTCTTTTAAATCTTTGTAAATCTCTTAAAGAAACGGATGAAATTCCATTATGTTCTCTAATATAATTATGTGAAAAATGAATTGCTTCTATTGCAATTTTTTTTAAAATTGAACTCTCACTATTTTCATTTTCTCCTTCAGGAAATTCTTCACCTATTATACTTTCTATATATTTTATAACATCGTTGTCATCTAAACTTTTGAAATAGAAAACATAATTTAAAATGGAATTTGGTAATGGATTAACTAAATATATCATTTGCTCTTCGATATTATTATCTTCCAATTTTAATCCTTCATCATTTTCATTTGCTTGCGTTTTTCTTAGTGGATTGCAGGCACCTATGAATCTTATTCTTTCATCTATTTTTTTTCCATTTAATGAATGATTCACAAATATCTCTTTCATTTTTGATAGTAAAGATGTTGTATTTATTTCATCGAAAAATATACAAACCATATCATTTTTTGATTTTTCTAAATTTTCTTCTGCTTTCATATCATTTTTTGATTTTTCTAAATTTTCTTCTGCTTTTTTAATCACTTTTATAATTTCATCTTCTTTTACACCTGAATGCATATTTTTAATAATAAAATTATTAGATTTATTTTCCTTATCTTTATTTAGCATCTTCATTAATTGCTTTATTAATTCTGTTTTTCCGCAACCAGTTTCACCCATTAAAATAACTGGAATATTTGCAAATATTCTGAATAATATTAAAATCATTTTTTTATAGTTATCTTCTGTTATTTTATAATTTCCTATCATTTTTTCAATTTCTTCTATTGATTCATCCAATGACATAACTTTTTTTAAATTTGTTAAAAAATATTTAATATCTTTTCCTTTAATTTCATCATCTGAAATATCTATTTCTAAATAACCATTTTTAGTTCTGAAAATCAAAGGAGCTTTGTATTGAATCTTTAAAGCTTCTTCTTCTTTAAAATCAAAAAATTCAAAAATATAATCTTTTTTTTCTTTTTCTGTTTTGTTCTTTTGAGAAAAATCTTCAATTCTTATTTTTTTATTATAAACTGATTTAGCAAAATAATTTGCAGCTGACTTAATTTTTCCACTGTATTTTATAAGCTCGTCTTTTTCTTTTGAATTTAAATAAATTATTGTATTCAAATAATTTTTTTTTTCTATATAAGTCATTATATTTTCTTTTTCTTGTTTATTTATTTCTTCTTCATTCCATAATAAATTTTGGAGTGAATCTTTATTAGGAATATCTAATGGTAATTGCTCATCTATTGAAATATTAATCTTTTTAAATAAATTTAATATAGGATAATCATCCAAAAATTTTTGAGGTCCATTAGGTATTTCGACATAAAAATTAATTTTTTTTGGTATATATAAAATATTATCATTTGCCTGATATAATTTAGTGATTAACATTGCAAACAAGAAATATTTCATTAAAGGAATATTTTTACTATAAAATAAATCCAAATGAATTGCAACATTGAATTTTCCTCTGATTTCATGTTTTAAAACTCTTTTTAATTTTTTAAATAATTCATCTTTAGTAATATCATCTCCTATTCCAAAATAATAATATTCCTCTCCATTTTTTTTAATATCCTTCTTAATTCTAAAAGATTTTCCTATTCCACTACAGGAAGAAGTATAAACTCTTACTGCATTATAAATTTCTTTTTCTGAAGTTTTATTACTATCTGTTGAAGTTCCCTTTCCTAAATCATATTCTAACTGATTCTCATTACCTTTTAAATACTCAGGTAAATCTTTCGCTTCTTGAAATTCAATTATTCCTCTAGAACTAACTGATTGGTTTTGAGTTACAAATATTATACATGGCTTTATATCTTTAATTTCTTTAATAATTTTTTCTGCTTGCATTTCCCTTTTTATTGTGTTTAATACGGATGTCATTTGATTTACATTTACAATAGAGAAGTCATCACTTATTGATATAACAAATAAAGTATTAAATCTGCATTTAATTGCTCTATACATAAATGAAAATATTTCTCCTATACTAGTTTCATTATTTGTTAATAAAATATTTTGAGCTATTGGAAATGTTCCTGTTAATTTTAGGAATATTTTAATTATAAATAAGTCCATATTTTCTTTTTTAACACTACATTTATATATACCATTTAAGTTGTCTTTGACTTTGATATTATTATATAATTTCTCTAAAGATGTTCCATTTATTTCGAAAAGATGTTTAATATAATTTGAAATTATGGTAAAATTTTCTTCTATTGAATCTCTGTAATATTTATATGCTTCAAATTGATCATGAAATTTAGAACCATAAAGTTGGACTTCGTCATTAGTTGAATCACCATTAGTAAAAAATCGAATATAAGAACTAATATCTTTATTTTTATGTGTTATTCTTTTAAATAATCTGTATAACTGCTTATCATAAATCAATCTGAAATATTCATTTTCTTTGTAAAATTTTTTTTGATATTCAACTATTGTATTACAAAATTGCTTTAATTTTAAGATTAATAATTTATAACTAATAATTTGATTAACTAATTCATAAGTAATTTTATCATCTTTTGTTGAAACTATAATATCTATTAAAAACGGACAACCCTTATTTTCTAATTTAGTAAAAAATTTAATTATATTTTGTAGATGTGTTACATATTTCGCAAATATTTCTATTTTGGTCCTTTTTTCTATTAATTCTTCTTTTCTTTTTTCATTTATCTTATTGCCTTCAGGTAAATCTTCAAAATTTAAATTAATATTATCTTTTAGTTGTATTAATCCATCCAAATCTTGGGCAATAATATCTACTTTTTTATTATTTTCGTCATAAACTATAAATTCTCTTTTGAAAAATTCAATTTTAAATTTTGAATTGTTTAAAATAATTTTTATATTTTCATAAATATCTTTAGAACTATCAAAATTTGAATCTATAGATTTTATGCTTCCATAATGTTGGAAATAACTAGTAAAAGTAGATAATATTTTATTAATATTATCTTTTTTAATTTTATCCCTTATTTTATTTAATAAATCTTCATCTGTTTTTTCTGATATTAAATCATTAATAAAAGCAATACAACTTTGATATTCTAAAATATCAGTGAATTTTAAAGAATCTGTTGTTGGATTTAATCTTTAGAGTAATGCAGCAGCTGAATCAACATCTTTTGTTTTGGCAAAAATAATTTCATTTTCTCTATTAAAAAATTTTCTTATTAATTCTATTGATGGGGAATCATCTTTACCTTCATTTATATATATTTCTTTTCCTTCTAAATAATCATTTATATTTACTAATTTTTCAAAATTAAAATTCTCTTTATTTTCGAATTCAGTTTGTTTTTCCTTTAATACCTTTGAAAAATCTGTTTCTTTCACTTCAAATAATTTTAAAAAATATAAGAGACATTTAATATCAGAATAATAAACATTCTTTTTTGTGAAAATTAAAATTTTTTTGGCTACTTTTTTTAAACCTTCATTATTATCTATTTTATAATATTCTTTTAATTTATCT
>Ga0310695_10012929_pt1 | contig 11580 bp, 9 predicted proteins | sample RumenRJG_04DNA_FD_203882 | JGI IMG/M metagenome (GOLD analysis project Ga0310695, IMG submission 203882) | Bovine rumen microbial communities from Lethbridge, Alberta, Canada - RJG_04 (v2) (version 2) | ecosystem: Host-associated > Mammals > Digestive system > Stomach > Rumen | place: Canada... | reverse complement strand
GATCTGTTCGCGCTTGGCACGAATCACGATACTGTTCAGGGCCTCCTTTGTCAGAGGTCGGAACACATCTGCCTTAGGCAGCATAGCATATTCCACCTTGCCGTTAAGGGTGTTTCGGCGGAATCGGTAATTCTCATTGAGGAACATCTCGATGGCGAGAGTCGCCTCAAGCGAAGCACTGAGTGCTCCACTCATTGTTACGTTGTTTTCTTTCATATATTTTTTAATGTCGTTTATAGTCGGCGCGCTTTCCACAGCGTTCGTTTTCGTGGTGCAATGCTGCGATTAAGCGAGAGCAATGGTGCTTGCACCAATTGCCGAGCGTGAGCAGCTTCGCATTTTCGTGGTGCAAAGATACAAAAAAAAATCGCGTTTTGCAAGTTTTTGGGCAGTTATTTTCTATTTTTTCTTGAAATGTTAAAATGCAAAAGTTGTTGAGATATAGAGTGAGAGATGCAGGGAGAGATTAGTGAGAGATGAGGGAGGGATTCTGAAAATCTCTCACTGTCTGAATCCCCTGTGTTTATGCGGGTTTAGAGAGATTTTGTGAGAGATGAGGGATTTTTCGTAGAACTATATTTATAAATTGGTTATTGTATTCGAGTTATGTCTATGAGTCGTTCGAATTATGTCTTCAAGTTGTTCGACTGATGCTAACAAAGTGTTCGACCGAGTCCTTAGGGGGTATTCCCTTCGGTGGAACAATTCGTTCCCAACGTGGGAACGCATCATTCCCAACGTGGGAATTGTTTTTGCGGCGTAATTGTTTTCTCGGTTAGAAAACGTTATTTTCTGCCGCAGAAAATATTTCCTTCAAAAAAGATGTGGAAGCCACTATTATGACCGCCACATCTTTGTTTACTTATCAAAAAACGATCAATGACCAGTCTCGCTGATCTTTCGCCCCCATTGATTCACATCATCACTTTACCACAACCTTTCTGCCATTTACGATGTACAGGCCTTTTGTAGGATTCTTAACATTACGGCCATTGAGGTCGTAAATACGCTGTATCTTTTCCATCTGCTTACGAACGGCATTGATAGCAGTTAGATCACCTCCCTTGGCTTTACCATCACCCCAAAAATAGAAATCTACATCAGGCTCATCTTCTTCGCCTACAGTAGTTTTAGTCACTTTCTTTAAATTTCCATCGTCATAGTACTCATTAGTATACACATCAACATAAGTGCCGTCTACTGTTACAGATCCTTCATAGGTGGTAACAGAAGACTCCTTAGTTACGTTTTTAATTTCATCGTATTCATAAGTAATTACAGTTATGTAACCTCCTCCATAGTCGGTGGTCTTCTTTGCTATGGTGCCATCCGAGTTATAGTCATAATGGGTAACTCTATATTCCACCCACGTTTCTTTATTCCAGTATTCTGTTTCGTCCTCTATGCCATAGTTATTAATTTTTGTAACCACAGTCTTTTTTACTATCTGTCCATAACTTTTAATTAAAATAAGTTTGGGAATACCTGTAGCCGCATCAAAATCACTCATTTCCTTTATAACCCCCAATTCATATTCACCATCCCTATAAAAATAAGTCTTCATTTGAATTATTTGTCCTAAATCATTGTAAGACGCTTCTTGCTTTTGATTCAATAAGGGAATCTCTACCCAATTGTGATTTTCATCAAAATAATCGTAATAATATATAGCCGCAATTTTTTTATCAGCATTATATTCACAAATGGTTTTTGTTTCGCGAGTTTCGCCTAAATTACGATAAGTAGATGTATGATAAGTACTGTCGAGTACCAATCCGCCTTTGCCATACTGTGCAAAAGCTGTTGTCATAAACATAGCTCCGAAGAGCACTAGGTAGATCTTCTTCATAAACAGATTGTTTTTTAAACGATAAAACATAATATTGATTTCATAAAAAAAGGCGGAACTATTCGATGCTTATCTAAACCCTGGTTACCGCCAAGTGACCATATACGAAAACAAGCACGAAATAGCTCACGCCTATACGACGTGAACTTTCGACCACTTGTTCTTTTCGTATCGAATGATTGGCGGTATTCGGGTTTAAAGAACAAGAGCTAAAAGCTCAAATATCTAATTTCAAAGCATGCGAACAGAAACGCTATTCTGTAAGTTAATAATTATTGGTTATTAAATCTCTGTGACCTCGTAGGCTGATTCTCGGTGGGGAGGTCTGGGGTAGCGTTTTCTTCTGTTTTCTACTTCATTGGCACATTCGTTTTAAAGGGTTAAACATAATTATCTGTGGGCAAAGATACGAATTATTTCTAAACAAAAAAAGAAATTGGCAGGAAATTTTAAGAAATCCCTGCCAATATAATTATTTGTGATTAGTCTTATTTAGATTGGAATAGTTGATCCTTAAAGAATTGGATAGCATTCTTCAATGGTTCAAGATCGTTCTTGATAATATCAAAGACGGCATCTGGGTCAACTTCGAAATAATGATGGGCTATAACATCTCTAACACCCATAACACCTTTCCAATCTATCGAAGGATAAGTCTTAAGAAGTTCTTTGTTTGTGAGTTTATCAAGCGTCTTAACGCTTTCTCCTAGTGCTATTAATACCATACAGGCAGCATCAAGCTTCTCCATTCCTGAGGGAGATGTCAGATAGTCGTTAACAGAATGAATCTCTAAAGAACGTTCTTGTAATCTTGTTATGGCTGTATCAATATTCTTGAGGGTCTCGTAGACCATAGCAATATTATCAGTAGACTCGAACTCCATATTTTTGAATTTGCTGTTTAAACAATTGGTTCATGCTTTCTCTCATACGTACTACGTCAACAGAACAACCTAATAGTTCTTGCAAATAGACTTTTACACCAGCCTGTTTAAAAAGGTTGGGCTTCATTTCTACACACACATCAACGTCGCTGCCTTCTTTTTGTTCGTTTCTGGCAACGGAACCAAATAGAAGCATCGAACTTACCCCGTAGTGCTCACTAAGATACTGACGAGTGGACTTCAGTTTTTCAATCGTCTGTGCTCTGTCTAACATAAGCGATGTTTTATTTCTGTGGGCAAAGATAGGAAATAATTCCTTAACTTCCAAACTTTATTTGAAAAAAGCAAGAAATTTATTAGTAGCCTACGAAGCTGAACATCTGCTGGTAGGCTTGGGCTTTCTTGTCGAAGGCCAAGGGGTAGGCTTTGGAGGATGAGGGGAGGCGGTAGAGCACTAGCTGACGGGTGTTGGGGATAGGTACATAGGTGTTAACCTTGGGCGGCGTTGGGATATTGAGCGAGGCACAGATGGTGTCTGTGGCTTTTTCGCCAGTGGTGACGATGGCACGCAGATGAGGCAGTTGTGCGATGAGAGCGGGGATATCCGTTGGTTCTACCACTTCGAGGAATTTGTCGGAAGCGTTATCCTTAAGACGACGGACGGCTGATGAGGTATCGAAGAAGGCTATACCCTTCTCCTCGCAGAACGCCACAATATCATCTATCTTAAAGCGTTTCTCGGCAAGATCGACAAAGTGATTGCGATCGCCAAAGAACACTTGTCCCTCGATGCGCCAATGATCGTTGATGAAGTTGGGATAGTAGAAATCGATGCACCATCGCTTGCGTTGTGGTGGAAAACTGCCCAGAAACAGCACTTTGGCATTCGTAGGCAGAAAGGGTATCAACGGATGATACTCCACATCGCTGCTGCTACGACGTATATTCTCTGTGTTAAGATAACTCTTTGTCATAACAGAAAAGGTTACTTTCCACTAACTATCTTCTTGATGTCGTTGAGCTTGTTTAGGGCCTCGAGGGGGGTGAGGTTGTTAACGTCGAGACCTAGGATTTCGTCGCGCACCTGACAAAGCACGGGGTCGTCGAGTTGGAAGAATGATAGCTGCATGCCTTCGCGAGAGTTGGCTATGTCTGTGGTGGGCTTGCCTACGGTGCCTACTTGGGCATTATCGCTCTCCAGCTGCTTCAGGATTACGTTGGCACGCTTTACTATCGAGCGCGGCATACCAGCGATTTCGGCTACGTGGATACCAAACGAGTGCTCAGAGCCTCCACGCTCCAGTTTGCGAAGGAAGATAACCTTGCCATCAACCTCTTTTACTGATACGTTGTAGTTCTTGATACGATTGAAGTTCTTCTCCATCTCGTTCAACTCGTGGTAATGGGTGGCGAACAGTGTTCGAGGATGGCCTTTGGCATTCTCGTGCAGATATTCTACGATGGCCCAAGCGATAGAGATACCATCGTAGGTACTAGTGCCTCGACCTAATTCATCGAAGAGTACCAACGAGCGCGATGAAACATTATTAAGGATGTTAGAAGCCTCTGTCATCTCTACCATAAAGGTTGATTCACCCAGCGAAATGTTATCGCTGGCTCCTACACGGGTGAAGATTTTATCCACAAGACCGATTCTGGCGGCCTCTGCGGGCACAAAGCATCCTATCTGGGCCAGTAGCACTATGAGTGCCGTTTGACGCAACAGCGCCGATTTACCTGCCATGTTTGGACCAGTGATGATGATAATCTGCTGGCGCTCATTGTCGAGCAGGATATCATTTGGTACATAATATTCGCCAAGGGGCAACTCCTGTTCGATAACAGGGTGGCGACCTTGCTTGATGTCAATAACCTCTGATGAGTCGATGACAGGACGGATATACTTGTTTTCCTCAGCAGCCTTGGCAAAGCTGAGCAAGCAGTCCAGACGGGCAACGATGTTGGCATTGATCTGAATCTGCGGGATAAACTCCTGCATACTCATAATCAGGTCGTTGAAGAGCTTGGCCTCTAGTGAGAGAATTTTATCTTCTGCACCAAGAATCTTCTCTTCGTACTCCTTCAGCTCCTGAGTGATATATCGCTCGGCCTGGGCCAGCGTCTGCTTGCGAACCCATTCTGGTGGTACCAGTTCCTTATAGGTGTTGCGAACCTCAAGATAGTAGCCGAACACATTGTTGTAGCCTATCTTAAGGCTCTGGATACCTGTCTCTTGCGCCTCGCGCTCTTGTATCTTAAGCAGATAATCCTTACCTGAATAAGCTATCTGTCGCAGTTCGTCGAGTTCCTGATTAACCCCGTCGCGAATCACGCCTCCCTTGGCCACTAGCTGTGGGGGATCGTTCTGAATCTCCCTCTCAATGCGATCTCTCAAAGATTCGCAGAGGTTAAGTTGCTCACCAATGCGATTAAGCGACTCGTTCTTGGCGTATAGACAAGCCGTCTTTATGGGTTGTATAGCCTGCAGGGCAGTCTTAAGCTGCACCACCTCGCGAGGCGATACACGACCTACGGCAGCCTTCGAGATGATACGCTCAAGGTCGCCTATGCGATGTATCTGATCGTCGATGCACTCGCGGAACTCTGGTTCGCGATAGTAGTACTCCACCACATCCAGTCGCTCGTTGATGGGCTTCTCGTCCTTGAGTGGGAACACCAGCCAGCGACGCAGCAATCGGCCACCCATAGGGCTTACCGTCTTATCAATAACATCCAGCAGCGACTTTCCATCCTCCTGCATGGGATAAACCAACTCCAGACTGCGGATGGTGAACTTATCCAGTCGTACGTACTTATCTTCCTCGATACGCGAGATAGATGTGATATGGCCAATCTGGGTGTGCTGAGTCTGCTCAAGATATTGCAGAATGGCTCCAGCAGCGATGATTCCTGACTGCAGATGGTCTACGCCAAAGCCTTTCAGGTTCTTCACATTGAAGTGATGAAGCAGTTTCTGCTTACCAGTCTGATCGGTAAACACCCAGTCGTCTAACTGGAATGTGAAGTATTTGGTACCAAAGTTGCGCTCAAAGTCTTGTTTGCGATTGCGGTCGAAGAGCACCTCCTTTGGCGAGAAGTTGCCAAGCAGTTTCTCTACGTAGTCAGCTGTTCCTTCACCAGTAAGGAACTCACCCGTAGAGATATCAAGGAAGGCCACACCAAGACTCGACTTGCCAAAGTGGATAGCCGCAAGGAAGTTGTTCTCCTTGTAGTTAAGCACATTGTCGCTCATGGCCACACCTGGAGTTACCAGTTCTGTTATGCCACGCTTAACAAGTTTTTTGGTGAGTTTGGGGTCTTCCAGCTGGTCGCAGATGGCCACACGTTTGCCAGCACGAATCAGCTTGGGCAGATAGGTATCAAGAGCGTGATGTGGAAATCCAGCCATCTCGTCGCCCTTGCCACCTGCACCGTTGTTACGATGGGTAAGGGTGATACCAAGAATCTTCGAGGCAGTTATAGCATCTTCGCAATATGTTTCATAGAAGTCGCCACACCTGAATAGCATGACTGCATCAGGATGTTTCGCCTTAAGATCAAAGAACTGTTTCATCATTGGGGTCAGTTCTTTCCCCGCTGTCTTTGCCATAACTACCTATGATTATTTTATTTCTTCTTGGCCTTAACCATACAATATGTTCCCAGGATGATGAATGGGATAGAAAGTATCTGACCCATATCTATTGGGAGCGATGCTTCGAAAGCTTCCTGTATCTCCTTGGTGTATTCGATGAAGAAGCGGAAGGTGAAGATATACGTAAGGCAGAATCCGAAATACCAGCCAGTACCAATCTTCTCAGGCTTCTTTTTATGCAGAGTCCACATGATGACAAACAGGATGGCGTAGGCGATGGCCTCGTAAAGCTGTCCTGGGTGACGAGGTACAGCATCGACACGCTCGAAGATAAAGGCCCATGGCACATCTGTAATCTTACCAATAATCTCAGAGTTCATCAGGTTGCCCAAGCGAATGCAGCAAGCCATAGAACCAGTGGCAATAGCGATATTGTCGAGTACTGTCCAGATGCTGAGTTTGGTCTTCCTGACATAGAGCCAGAGGGCAATCATCAAGCCTAAGGTACCACCATGCGAGGCAAGGCCTGCATAGCCAATGATATAGAAGCCAAATGTTTGTCCCAACCAACTACCATCGTTGCCTATGAGGATGGGGAAAATCATCTCCACGATGCCTTTCCAAGAGGTGAGAAAATCCTCTGGTTGGTAGAAGATACAATGGCCCAAACGAGCACCAATCAGGATGCCAAAGAAACAGTAGATAAAGAGGGGATCAAAAAGCTCGTCCTTGATTTTCTGTTCCTTATAGAGCTTCTTGACGATGAAGTAACCCAGGACAAAGCCAATGAGCCACATCAGTCCGTACCAGCGAATGGCAAACGGACCCAGGCGGAAAGCCACCAGATCAGGATTCCAGACAATATAACTAAGTAAGTTCATCATACGTTAAAGCGGAAATGCATAATGTCGCCATCCTGTACTACGTACTCCTTACCCTCAACGGCCAGCTTACCAGCCTCGCGTACAGCTGCCTCAGAGCCATACTGGATATAGTCGTCGTACTTGATAACTTCTGCACGGATAAAGCCCTTCTCAAAGTCGGTGTGGATCACACCAGCACACTGTGGAGCCTTCCAGCCCTTCTTATAGGTCCATGCCTTCACCTCCATCTCACCAGCGGTGATAAAGGTTTCGAGGTTCAGCAGCGCATAAGCCTTCTTAATCAGGCGGTTTACACCACTCTCCTCTAAGCCAAGCTCTTCCAAGAACATCTGCTTGTCCTCATAGCTCTCCAGTTCAGCGATATCCTCTTCGGTCTTAGCGGCAATCACCATGGTTTCTGCGCCCTCTTCCTTTGCCAGCTCCTCTACCTTCTTGGTAAAGGCATTACCTGATTTAGCATCAGTCTCGCCTACGTTACAAACGTAAAGCACAGGCTTTGAAGTGAGCAGGAACAGATTGCGAGCGCAATCCTGCTCATCTTTGCTCTCGAACTCTACGATACGGGCATTTTTACCCTGCTCCAGCACCTCTTTATAAGCGTGCAGTACGGTAGCCTCGATCTTAGCGTCCTTATTACCAGCAGCTGCGGCCTTCTCGGTCTTAGCCAAGCGGCTCTCGATAGTCTCAAGGTCCTTCAGCTGAAGCTCTGTATCGATAATCTCCTTATCGCGGATGGGGTCGATAGTGCCATCAACGTGCGTGATATTCTCATCCTCGAAACAACGCAGCACGTGGATGATAGCATCGGTCTCACGGATGTTTCCAAGGAATTTATTGCCTAATCCTTCGCCCTTTGAGGCACCTTTCACGAGTCCGGCGATATCTACAATCTCGCAGGTAGCAGGAACGATACGTCCTGGGTGAACCAACTCAGCGAGTTTGGTCAGTCTTTCATCAGGTACAGTGATTACACCCACATTGGGTTCGATTGTACAAAAAGGGAAGTTTGCTGCCTGAGCTTTGGCGCTCGACAGACAATTAAACAAGGTAGACTTGCCCACATTTGGCAGTCCTACAATACCACATTTTAATGCCATTTTCTTCTATAAACGTTTATTTCGGGTGCAAAGGTACTGCAAATTAGGCAATTAACCAAATTTTCTACACTTTTTATACTTCTGGGCCCTCTGGGTTGCGCTTCAAGCTCTCAATCATCTCATCAATCTTTGCCAGTTCGCGAGGAATGCGGATGCTCTGAGGGCAATGAGGCTCACATTGGCCGCACTGGATGCAATGATCAGGCTGGCGATCGCGAGGAACTACACGGTCCAGCGAAATGAGATACTGGCGACGATGCTTGCGATACTCAGCATCGCCCACTCCCATAGGCAGCGACCCCTCGTTCTTGCACTTGTTGTAGTGTACAAAGATGGCTGGTATATCCACACCGTAAGGACAAGGCATGCAGTACTTACAATCGTTGCAAGGAATGTTTTCGAGACCTACAATCTTTTGGGCGATATCCTTGTCAAGGAATCGCATCTCCTCTTCGGTAAGTGGTTTCAGCGGACAGTACGAGAGCAGGTTATCCTTCAGGTGCTCCATATAGGTCATACCGCTCAATACGGTAAGTACACCCTCGTTGGTGCCTGCATAGCGGAAAGCCCATGATGCCACGCTACGCTCTGGGTCGCGACTCTTCAGTTCTGTCATCAGATACTGTGGTAGGTTGGCCAATCGGCCTCCTAACAGCGGTTCCATAATAACTGCAGGTATGCCTTTCTTTTGCAGCTCGGCATATAGATAACTGGCATCTACGTTGCTCTGACTAATCTCGTTGGCATAATCCCAATCCAGATAGTTCAGCTCAATCTGTACAAAGTCCCAATGGTACTTCTCGTCGAGGGCCAGCACCTCGTCGAACACTTCCTGCTTACCGTGGAACGAGAATCCCAGGTTACGAATGCGGCCTGCCTCGCGCTCCTTCAGCAGATAGTCCATTATGCCATTATCCACATAGCGCCCGTTAAACTCCTCCATGCTGCCACCTACGGCATGCAGCAGATAGTAGTCGATGTAATCAACTTGCAGCTCCTTCATAGAGTTGTGGTACATCTCCTTCGACTTCTCGAATGACCAGTAGTCGTGGTTGAAGTTAGAGAGTTTGGTGGCCACAAAGTACTCGCTACGCTTGTGGCGGCTCAGGGCGATACCTGTGCAGCGCTCTGACTTTCCCTGACAATATACAGGCGATGTATCGATGTAGTTCAGACCATGAGCCAAGGCATAATCGATTTGCTTGTTAATCATGTCCTGATCAAACTCATCGCTGTTATCCACCTTAGATGGCAGGCGCATCATACCATAGCCCAGAATAGAAACCTTGTCCTTATTCTTTGGGTTAACGCGATAGGTCATCTTGCCTACTGGTGGTTCAACCTGATTCTTATATTCCTCTTTAGCCTGACTACCGGCCTTGTTGGCTTGTTTGCAGCCTGCCAAGGTGGCTGCAGTAGCTACAGATCCTGCTCCGAAGAGCTTCAGGAACGCACGGCGTGTGATATTCTTTTTTTCCATATAGCTTTTTCTCCTCCTTAAATCTTCTTGTGAACTTCGTGTCCCTCTACATAGATGGCCGAGAACGGACGAGACGGACAAACATATTCGCAGGCTCCACAGCCGATACAAGCGGCATCGTTGATGGCAGGAATCATTGGCGATTCCTCATTGTTCTCATCTAGTGGAACCATCTCAATGGCACCAGAAGGACAGTGGCGGGCGCAGTTGCCGCATTCTACCTCGTCTGTCAGTACCACGCAGTTTTTCTTAATCCATACAGCATGACCAATCTGTACAGATGTTTTCTCATCCTTGTCGATAGGCTGGATAGCTCCTGCAGGACAAACCTGAGAGCAACGATTACACTCAGGACGACAATAACCGTGCTCGTACGACATTGTGGGTTGCATGAGATGCATAAGATCACTGCTAGGACGGAGAACCTGGTTAGGACACTCAGATACGCAGAGTTGACAACCTGTGCAACGGGTAGCCAGATTCTGGAACGAGAGTGAACCTGGAGGTGTGAGTGGTGTCTGGCGCTCAGGCATAACTTTTTCTTCGATTTCTGCTAGTCCGCCATCCATCAGCTTTTCCTTCTTCTTCTGTGCCAGAGCTGCTGTTGAAACTAAGGCTGTAGCCAATAGGAACGAGCGCTTTGAGGTATCGATAGTGCTGGCATCTTCTGTCTTTTTAGTCTTCTTAGATGGGTTGGTAGCAGAATATTTGAGTGCTCCAAACTTGCAACTATCTACACAGTTGCCACAAACCACACAGCGACTGTAGTCTACGGTATGCGTCTTAAAGTCGATACAAGCAGCCTTACAGTTTTTTGAGCAGAGCGAACAGTTCTTGCACTTACTCTCGTCGAAGTGGATCTTGAGCCAAGAGAAACGAGCAAAGAACGACAATATAGTGCCTACAGGACAGATGGTGTTGCAATAGGTGCGACCACCTCGCCAAGCCAATATAACAAGAACCACCAAAGTAACTGCTGCGATGATGAATACTGGCAATGAACGCATCCATGTATCAACGGTATAGAATGCATAGCTGTCAGCACGCTCGGCCAATACAGCTAGCAGGTTATTACCCATCTTCCAAAGGGGTTGGAAGAGCATGGTGGCAATACGTCCGTAGCTGCTATATGGAGCCAGCAACTGGAATATCGATCCTATGCCGGCAACACCAGCAATGATGAACACTACCAACATGGGATAGCGCAACCAGCGTACCTCTTTAGAATAGCTGTACTTATTCTTCTTTCTGCGCAATCTGGCAAACAAGTCTTGGAAGATACCCAATGGGCAGATGATTGAGCAGTAGATGCGTCCAAACACAAGTGTGAGCACCAATAGTGCAACAACTACTACCACATTGAGTGCCATCACAGCTGGCAAGAACTGAATCTTGGCACACCATGAGAGCCAATGGTGTAATGTCCCTGTGAAGTCGAGGAACAGCAGCGTGATAAGTACAAACATCACTGCTGCAAGGATGGTTCTGATTTTGCGAAGCATAAGTCTAATATTATATAAGTATTTGTTCTATTTAGTTAATCTTACAATAAGTATGCTGAACTCATAAAGCAACCATATGGGTAGAGCCACCACAAAGAGCGTAAAGGCGTCAGTAGTTGGAGTGATGATGGCCGAAACAACTAGTATCGCTACTACAGCGTGCTTGCGCCAGGTTTGCATCATGCCAGCGTTGATAAGTCCCATCTTTCCGAGCAGCCAACTAACTACTGGCAGTTCGAACACTATGCCCATCACCAGACTCATCATAATGAGTGTGTCCATATACGAT
>Ga0310695_10012927_pt1 | contig 11583 bp, 8 predicted proteins | sample RumenRJG_04DNA_FD_203882 | JGI IMG/M metagenome (GOLD analysis project Ga0310695, IMG submission 203882) | Bovine rumen microbial communities from Lethbridge, Alberta, Canada - RJG_04 (v2) (version 2) | ecosystem: Host-associated > Mammals > Digestive system > Stomach > Rumen | place: Canada... | reverse complement strand
TGATGACACTCAGATCCGGGTATTTGTGCGCCAATGTGGATATGATCTCCTCGCAGATATTCTTCCCGTAAGGGGTCATTTTTCGTGTTCCGACGATCCCGATGAAGCGCCCCCCGTTCATCGACATCTCTCCTTTTGAGTAAAGGATGTAGGGCGCATCTATGCATTCCTTCATGCGTTGGGGGTATTCGTCGCTGTTGATGGGAATCGCCTTTGCGCCGGTCTTGTGAAGAAACTGTATCTCCTTTTCCGCTCGTTTCAAGAGTTGCGGGTCCTTTAGACTTTGGGCGGTGAAGGTGCCTATTCCTTGGATACCCTCCAATGTTTTTTTCGGACATTCGAACACCTCCTTTTCACTGCCTAATATGCTGACGAGTTTTCTGATGGTATGGGTGCCCACGCCTTTCGCCATCGTCAGGGCGATCTGATACAATAAATCTTGTTCCATGATGTGTAAACAAATAGAAATTTCCGTATTTTTGGTAGTCTTGCCTCCGCTTTACCACAGATACGATTTTTATATTACCTTTGCAAAGGTAATTATTAATGTTTAGAATGCGATGGAATCAACAAGAAAAAACAAGATAGATAGACTCGTCCAGAAGGAATTGGGCGATATTTTTCAGAAGTTCACGAAGTCCCAGGGTGGGGTGCTGATTTCCGTGACTTCCGTGTCTGTTTCGCCGGACCTTAGCGTAGCCAAGGTGTATTTGAGCATCTTCCCTAGCGAGAAGCAGGCGGAGTTCCTGGAGATGATACAAGGGGCCACGAAGTCGATTCGTTATGATCTTTCCCAACGTACCCGTTACCAATTGCGTCAGGTGCCTGAGTTGCATTTCTTCCTGGATGATTCGCTCGACTATCTGGAGAATATAGACCGCCTCTTAGGCTTGGATAAGAAATGAGGCTACAGTTATTCATAGCTTTAAGGTATCTTTTTTCGCGCAAGGACCATAATGCCATCAATGTCATCTCCTCCATTTGTGCGGGTGGCATATGTGTGGCGACGATGGCTCTGATATGTGTGCTCTCCGGCTACAATGGTTTTCAGGAACTGATTCAGGGCTTGTTCAATGCCTTTGACCCTGATGTTAAAATCACGGTTGCGGAAGGAAAGAGTTTCAGCGCTTTGGACGAGCGTGTCCAGAAGGTGAAGTCCCTCGATTTTGTGGAGGTCGCTTGCGATGTCATGGAAGAGAATGCCTTGATCCGGAATGATGAACGGCAGACGATGGTCACGGTGAAGGGTGTTTCCGACTCGTATGCTCGGCTGACGAATGTGAACGAGGTGATGCAGGTGGGGCAGTTTGTCCTACGGGAAGAAGACGACTATGGTATGGTTATTGGAGGAGCTTTGGCCAATCAGATAGATGTGGCGCTGGGCTTCACCCGTCCCGTCTCCTTGTATGTGCCTAAACATAATGTGCAGATCAACTTGGCGAATCCGGAGAAAGGGTTCGAGGAACAGCGCCTGTTTGTCGAAGGTATATATGGAACCAATCAGTTGGAGATCGACTCCAAATATGCTTTCGTGGATCTCTCTTTCGCCCGCAGATTGTTGGGGTATGCGGAGGATGAGGTGACGTCGTTGGAACTAAAATTGACTTCGAATGCCGATGTGGACGAGGCGTTGCGTGTGGTGTCCGAGACAATGGGCCCGTCGTTCAATGTGCAGGGAAAGAAGCAGCAACATGAGGATTTCTATCGGATGATGAAGATTGAGAAGTGGATCTCTTTCCTCATCTTGGTCTTTATCCTGCTGATAGCGGTGTTCAATTTGGTGGGGTCTCTCACCATGCTGATACTGGAGAAGAAGGAGGATATCGACACCTTGCGTAATATGGGGGCAACTAACGGATTCGTCCGTCGGGTCTTCATGCTGGAGGGGTGGTTGATATCCGTGTTCGGAACGTTTATAGGTGTTTCTATAGGATTGATTCTTTGCGGTTTGCAGAAATGGTTGGGAATTATTAAACTTAGTAACGGTGATGAGGGCGGTTTCGTCGTGGACGCATATCCGATCAGCATCAGGTTCTCTGACGTCTTGATTGTTTTGCTCTCTTCCCTGCTGATAGGTTTGCTCATCTCATGGTTCCCGACAAAGTACATGGGACGGAAAGCCGCTTAGTTTCTTTAAATGGAGTGCTGGTAATAAGATGAAAAAAAAGGTTTTTGGCGTTCTCCTTTTGATGGAGGCCATGTTCATGGCGATTTCCACTATCGTCTCGCTCTGTTACGGTGAGGCGGATTTGTTTGCTTTGCTGGTGCCTACGTGCATAGCTGGCGCTTGCGGCGGATTCCTCTTTTGGTCCGATAGGAAGAATAAGGGGTCTCTGACCAGAAAGGATTGTTATGTCATTATTTCCGGGGCATGGGTGGTCTTTTCCCTCTTCGGTATGCTCCCTTTCCTGATTTATGGGACGACGGAGAACGTGGCGGACGCCTTCTTCGAGACGATGTCCGGCTTCACGACGACGGGTGCCTCGGTCTTGAATAACATCGAGGAACAACCCCACGGCATCCTTTTCTGGCGCAGTGTGCAGCAATGGATGGGTGGCTTGGGCATCATGCTGTTCTCCATCGCTTTGCTTCCCTCGTATAACCGAAACAATACGCAATTGTTCTCTACGGAGGCGACCAGCGTCGCCATGCGTAAGTTGCGTCCGAAGACTCAAGAGACCGCAAGGGGTATTTTCCTGATATATGCTATCCTGACCGCTGTCTGTGTGCTCTTCTACTTCATCGGTCCGATGTCCTTCTACGATGCGGTGTGCCATGCCATGACGACGGTCGGCACAGGCGGTTTCAGCACGCACCAGGCCAACTTCGCCTACTTCAATTCTCCCTATCTGGAGTATGTGGCGTCCATCTTTATGTTCTTGGCTGGTGTTAACTTCGCCTTGTATTTTATGGCGAGTGTGGGGGAGTGGAAGGTCTTCCGTGTCAATGAGGAGTTCCACTGGTATGGTATCTTCACGTTGGTGCTTGTCTTTATCTTTTATGTTATGCTGGTGGAAAACCCATGCCATGTGTTGACGGCGCAGATGCCTTCCTCTTATGAGGGCGCTTTCAGGGCGGCTCTGTTCCATGTGACGAGCATCTTCTCCTCTTGTGGCTATCAGGGTAGCTATTGCGACTATGTCGGTTGGGGCGCTCCTTTCTGGATTCCTACAGCCATTATGATGTTCAGTGGTGCATGTGCGGGTTCCTCCAGTGGAGGCGCCAAACTGATCCGCCTCATCATCGCCGTGAAGAATGCGGGGAACGAGTTGCGTCTGCACTCGCATCCTAACGCAGTATTGCCTTTGAAGGTCTCTTCCCGTTTGATGTCGATGGAATTGGTGGTGCGTGTGCTGGCATTCTTTTTCATATTCGCCTTGCTGTTCTTGGCGGGTACTTTCGCCTTGACGTTGACTGGCATGGATTTCGATTCTGCGCTCGGCTCTTGTCTGTCCGCCATCTCAAATAATGGCCCTGGTTTCGGTATCACAGGCCCTGCGGTCAATTATGCTGATGTGCCTATCGTCGGCAAGTGGATTCTTTCCGTATTGATGTTGATTGGGCGTTTGGAGATTTATACTATTTTGTTGCTTTTCACTTCCCACTTCTGGAAGCTAAGATGAGGAGAATTTTGAAACGATAGTTCGACGAAGTCAATTTTGAATTTTGAATTAGTTGTGGGGCTGGAAGACCCGTTGCGGTTTTGGGGGCTTATTTTTGCCTTCTGGTCGCATCATTCCCCTTCTGACGTGTAAGTGACCACCTCGTGTGTTTGCGATTGAAATTGAGGTTCTGAAGGCCATGAAAATTTTGAATTAAGAATTATGAAACGATAGTTCGACGAAGTCAATTTTGAATTAGTTGAGGGGGTGTTGGCTGGACTAACCCGCCCTCGCATGTGCACATACAACAAACAACTCTTAATTCTTAATTTTTAATTCTTAACTATTAATGAAGGGCTTGTATGGAAGGAGGACGCGATACTTCGCCACTGCGTATAAAAAAAGCGGGAAAGCTAATGCAAGCCTTCCCGCTTTCGTGTGTTATAATCTCAGAGATTATTTCTTGATGAACTTACCAGTGATGTTCTTGTTGACGATGATGACATACTCACCAGCTGCCAAGTTAGAAACGTTCACTTTGTTGTTCACAACCTTGCAAGCGTTAACCGCACCGTTCAAGGAAACGATCTCTACGCTTTGGATATCCTCGATACCTGCGAATTCGATAGCCTCGCTTACTGGGTTAGGATATACTGACAAAGTCTTGCTTTCGCCGTTGATAGTTGCAACTCCGACTTTTCCCTTGTAAGAAATTAAGAGCTTGTCTACAAGGTAAGATACAACAGGGTTTTGTTTGAATTCAATGACAACAGACTTCGCATTGTTAGGTATTTCGACCTCGCCGACTTCTTTTGTCCAGATACCATAGATGATGGAATCTTTAAATGCGTCGAAAGATTCTCCTGTGTCGAACTTCACTTGGATAGGAAGCAATTCGTCTTGGTTGATGCCATCTACGTTTCCTACCAATGTATAGTTCTCGTCGTCCGCATATTTCTTTACGAAGCACTCGATTTTAATCTTGCCCTCTTGGATAGCCTCTTCTGGCAATGCGATTTCGTCAGTCCAGATAGAATATTCACCAGTTTCACCAACTTTTGGGTTGTTTGCTAAAATGAATTCTGGGCTATAGATTGGCAATGCGGAGTACATTTGGCACATAGGAATTCCAGAGCCATCGTACCATACTACAGCTGCTGAGCTGTCACCATCGTCGCTACTCTTATCCCAAATGAGGAGGATTTTAGCAACTTTGTTGTGGATCTCTTTGTTTGTTCTGTCCCATTCCATTCCAATGCCGTTAGGGAAGTGCAGAGTGTCGTCGATGCTCTTCAAGTTGTCATCACGGTAGCAAACCTCTCCATCGAACTGACATCCGTAAATTGGATAGTTGTCTGCATCTGTTTCGAAGTACAAGTTCTTGATCTTCAATGTAGTTTGTGTGCTAGCTACAACCTCACGTTTGTATGAGATGAGGACTGACTTAACTTCTTTGTCCCTAAGTGCATAAGTATATTCTTTGAATGTTTGCCATTCCTTTTCGCATCCTGGCTTCTTTCCATCAATGAATGTTCTGCTGATCAAGTTACGAGAAACATATTCTCCACCCTTGAGTTCGGCCAATCCTTCACCACCGATGAATCCAGAATTCTCGTCTGCTAAACATTCGATGATGATAGTTGCCTTATCCATTTTTTCTGGTGTGGTTTCTGACACATTGTGTCTGATGTCCTTCTCGTCAACCATGTATTCGATGATCAATGATTTTGTTGCTACATGGAGACCATCCATACCTGTCAATCTGGTATCCAATGCTGAACTGAAACCACCATTGTGCTTGATCGTTGCGTAACCATCACCCTCTACTAATTCGTTGTTTGTTTTGTCTTCTGACTCGAATGGATCAAATTTCACGCCGTTTTGGAGCTTTCCATCCTTAATTAAGTAGAATGCGTCACCCGCGAACGCACTCGCGCAGCATGTAGCAAGCGCAAAAAAGAGTAAACCTACTTTTTTCATATAGTAAAATCTATAAAAATAAAAGGCGGGTTCTAAAAAACTCTCCCTCCTCATCGGAAGAACCCATTACCCGACTTCGGAGAGGTCGTTCGTGCGGAACGATTCCCCAAATTTAGTGCTTGTTCATTTCTGCGACAAATTTTTTCTGTCTGCTTTTTGTCCTCGGCGTTTATTTCTTGATTTTTTTTAATCTTTTATTCTGTGCCGTGGCATGTGTATCACTTTGATGGTGCTGTGCTTCCCCATGGATCCCTAAAATTTTGCATTTATTGACTAATGGGGCAAAACGAGCGTGCATATAATTTTTTTAAGGCAAAAGTTTTCGTACTTTCGCGCCAAATCGATTTATTTTATGTTAAATAACATATATCACATAGGCTTGGATGCTGGTTCTACCACGCTGAAGGTGGTGGTGACGGATGTGAATGGTGAGATTGTTTACACTAATTATGCACGGCATCATGCTGATATACAGGGGACTTTGCTCTCCTCATTGTCTGCCTTGATGGAAAATTTGTCGGATGTGCCTGTCCGTATCCAAGTGACTGGCTCTGCCGGAATGGGCTTGTCTGAGCGATTTGGCTTGCCTTTCATCCAGGAGGTTGTGGCAGCGACCCAAGTAATCGAAAAGAGATACCCTGATACCCGTACGTTGGTGGACATCGGAGGAGAGGACAGTAAGATGATCTTCTTCAACAAGAATATGCAGCCTGACATCCGTATGAACGGTAACTGTGCGGGCGGTACGGGCGCCTTCATCGACCAGATGGCGGTGATCTTGGGCGTCGAGGTGGGTGAGCTGAGCGATATGGCGCTCAACGCCGATTCGGTCTATCCGATCGCCTCCCGTTGCGGTGTCTTCTCTAAAACGGATATTCAGAACCTTATCGCCCTCAATGTGAGGCGCGAGAATATAGCCGCCTCTATTTTCAACGCGGTGGCGACGCAGGTGGTCTCCGCACTCTCCCGTGGGTGCGATATCCTGCCTAAGGTCTTCTTGTGTGGCGGCCCGTTCGCCCATATCCCCGCTTTGCGGAAAATCATGCAGGAGCGTCTCGGACTCGCTTCCGAGGATATCATCCTGACTGAACACGCTTCCGTGGTGCCGGCTTGGGGCGCTAGCCTCTCCATGAACGAAAAGGCTGAGGCGCGCAAACTGAGCGAGTTCATCACCCTGTTCCAGACGAAGAGCAAGAATGCGGGTGTTTCGGCTTCTTCCCTCTCCCCTCTGTTCGAGAGCAAGGAGGCTTTTGAGGCATGGAAACAGGGCAAGGAAAAGAATAAGATCGAGAAGGTGGCAATGGCTGACATCGCCTCCGACAATTGTTACATCGGTATCGACTCCGGCTCCACGACCACGAAGGTGGTGGCGATGGATGAGCAGGAGCGTATCTTCTTCACCTTCTATAAGAAAAATGGCGGTAGACCGCTGGAGACGGTGAAGGAGGGCCTCTCCCTCTTGCAGGAGGAGGCGCGGAAGTGTGGACGTGACCTCAAGGTGGTGGGTAGCTGCTCGACGGGTTACGGTGAGGAACTGATCAAGACGGCTTTCGGACTGAACTTCGGTATGGTCGAGACCATCGCCCACTATACGGCAGCCTATAAACTGAACCCTAAGGTGTCGTTCATCTTGGACATCGGCGGACAGGACATGAAGGCGATCTTCGTGGAGAAGGGCGCCATCAACCGTTTGGAGATCAACGAGGCTTGCTCGTCTGGTTGCGGTTCTTTCATCGATAGTTTCGCACAGTCGTTGCAGTGCCCGATCACGGATTTCGTCCGCAGGGCTTGCGAGAGCCAACACCCATGCGATTTGGGTACGCGTTGCACCGTCTTCATGAATTCTAAGGTGAAACAGTGCCTGCGTGAGGGTTCACCGTTGGACGATATCTCCGCTGGTCTTGCCTATTCGGTGATCAAGAACTGCCTCTATAAAGTATTGAAACTGAAGGACACGAAGGATTTGGGTGACCATATCGTGCTGCAGGGCGGTACGATGCGGAACTTGGCGGTGGTCCGCGCTTTCGAATTGTCCGTGGATAAGGAGGTCATCGTCTCCAACTATCCTGAGTTGATGGGTGCGTATGGTGCCGCCCTCTTCTCCAAGAAACGGATCGGTGCGGGAACAGAGCCTGTGGCTCTCGCACAGTTGGTGGACCTGAAAGAGTATACATCCGAGCCTCTCCGTTGCGTGGGGTGTGAGAATAATTGCCAGATCCTGAAGAATGTCTTCGCCAACGGCAAGGTCTATTATTCAGGCAATAAGTGCGAGAAAGTCTACACCAACAAGGGAGAGAAGGGTAGGACCGCCTTCAACATGAGCTTCTACAAGAATGAGTTGGCCTTCAAGAAGGATAAGGCCGGCATGTTGGAGAAGCCTTATTTCACGATGGGTATCCCGCGTGCGCTGAACATGTACGAGAACTTCCCGTTCTGGTATACGCTCTTCACGCGTTGCAATATAGCTGTCAAATCCTCTGCCCGTTCCACTTTCTCGCTCTACGAGAAGGGCTTGAACACGGTGATGGCGGACAACATCTGTTTCCCGGCCAAGTTGTTGCACGGACATGTGTTCGATTTGGCGGAGAAGAAGGTGGACCGTATCTTTTATCCGTATGTCATCTACGAGCGCATGGAGCCTAACTCCAACAATAGTTACAACTGTCCTGTGGTGGCTGGCTATTCGGATGTGCTGAAGAGCTCCATCAATGTGGAGGCCCGTTTTAATATTCCGCTCGACTCGCCGGTCATCAATTTCAAGGATGACGCTTTGCTGAAGAAGTCGTGCGCGACTTACATGAAGAGTATCCTCAAGGATAAATATGAGAAGAAACGTTTTGAGGCGGCCTTCGCCGAGGCGCTGAAGGCGCGTGACACCTTCTCGGAGACGGTGCGCAAAAAGGCGGTGAGTCTGCTTGCGAAGGCGAGGGAGGAGAACCGTTTGGTGATTATCCTCGCAGGCAGACCGTATCACAACGATCCGCTCGTGCAACATAAGGTTTCCGAGATCATCACCTCGTTCGGGGTGGATGTGGTCACGGAGGACTTGGTGCGCGGCATGGACTCAGACCTGAAGGATTCCCACATCATCCCGCAGTGGTCTTACATGAATAGGATCATGAAGGTGGCGAAGTGGGTCGCCCAGACGAATGAGAACGTGCACTATGTGCAGCTGACCTCCTTCGGTTGCGGACCTGATGCGTTCATTGTGGATGAGATCATCGATATGATGAAGCGTTACGGCAAGAACGTTACCTTGCTGAAGGTGGACGACGTGAACAATGCGGGGTCGCTCCGCTTGCGTATCCGTTCGCTCATCGAGTCGCTGAAGTATAAGAGCGAGGAGGCTGAGCCGGTGGCTCATGCGTTCCAGAGCACGCCTGAGTTTCTGAAGAAGGATGCGGGGAAGAAGATCCTCGTGCCGTTCTTCTCGGATTTCCATTCGCCTTTCGTGCCAGCCTTGTTTGAACTGATGGGCTATGAGTTCGAGAACATGCCACCGAGCGACGAGGCTTCGGTTCAGTACGGTTTGAAGTATGCGAACAACGAGATCTGTTACCCTGCCACATTGGTGGTCGGTGACTGTATACGTGCCTTGGAGTCCGGCAAATATGACTTGAATAACATTGTCTTCGCCATCACCCAGACGGGAGGGCAGTGTCGTGCGACGAACTACATCGCCTTGATCAAGAAGGCCCTTTTGGCGGCGGGGTACGGGAATATCCCTGTCATCTCCGTCTCCATCATGGATACGATCAATGAGCAGTCCGGTTTTACGCCTAATGTGAAGAAAATCATCAAGATAACCATGTACCTCCTCTATTTCTCCGATGCGATGTCGAAGATGTATTATTCGGCAGTGGTCAGGGAGAAGGTGCCGGGAGCCGCTCGTCAGATTCTGGACAAGTACATTGCTTTGGGCGTTGAGGCGGTCCGTCAGAAGAAGTCTAAGTTGATGATCAGCTATCTTTCCGAGGCTGCGAAGAAGTTCGAGGAGATAACGGAGACGAAGGATGTGCCTCGTGTCGGCATTGTGGGAGAGATTTTCATCAAATATAATTCCTTCGGACACCAGCACGTTGTGGATTGGTTGGTGAAGGAGGGCATCGAGCCTGTGATTCCTTCTCTGAACGAGTTCTTCGTGCAGTATTTCCCGAACGCTAAGTTCAACGAAGCGCATTATCTAGAGAAGAAACGTAAGTTCGTGGCCAGGTTGCTTTCCAGCCTAGGAGAGAAGTATCTGAACCACGTGGCGAAGAAGATAGACAAGGCGGCTTCCTCTTTCCGTTATTATGAGAAGATCGTGAACATCCACGATGAGGCGAAGCGTGCGGAAAAGATCACCAGTTTGGCCGCCCAGTTTGGCGAAGGGTGGTTGATTCCTGCCGAATTTGCGTCATTCGCAGAACATGGCATCAATGCCGCCATCAGTTTGCAACCTTTCGGCTGTATCGCCAACCATGTCATTTCCAAGGGTATAGAGAAGAAGGTGAAGGATATCTATCCGGACATGAACCTTCTGTTCCTAGACTTTGACGGAGGTGTGAGTGAGGTGAATGTTTTGAACCGTCTCCACTTCATCGCGCGGGCAGCGAAACATGTCAAGTGATTCGTGTGAAAGAAAAAATATTTATATTTGTTGCAAAGAAAAATTGTATGCAAATGAAGAAGATTCTTATTCTCACGGTAATATTATTCAGTGTAGTATTCACCGGATGTAAAAATGTGTATGAGAAATACAGCAGTAGTGAGTTCTCTATCGAATATCCGAAAGCGTGGGCTGCAGAGTATGACAGACGTCCGACCTGCCCGTTCGTCGCATCTAACGATAATCAGATAGTGGTGGTGAACACTAGGGAAATGTCAGACATATCGGTTGAGGATTTCGCGAAATCAAGAGTTGTAGCTTTCTCTGAGGAGATGGAAGGTTTCAATCTTATTAAATTCGATATGGAGAATGATTACGCACTCATTCACTATTCAAGCGAAGATGAGGAGATCCCGGATTCTTATCAAGAGACGATTATGAAAATAGGCAAGAAGGGAAATAAACTTTATGGTGTGGATTGTTCTTTCGTCAATAACGCCCAAAAGGACACGGTGGAGCACATCATCAACTCCTTCCAGCTGAAGTAAGCTGACGGACGCAAACAATACCCAGATAGGTAATCAAACCGTTTAACAACAATAATTCGTACCCCATGTCATAGCCACAAAAGACATGGAGCGCTTTTGACGTGCCATAAGAGAGCAACGGGGAGAGAATCGCCACCACCACTACCCACACGGAATCCACCACACCCCCTCCGCGACGGAAGATGCAATAGGCGAACATTCCCAACAAAGGGCCATACAGATAGGAAACCAACTGGTATATCACGTCAATGGCATGGTCGCTCCTGACAAAATCCAGCAACACGACCGCCAGACATACCGCCGCCGCCACGCCTAAATGGACACGATGGCGAAGCTTCGGGGATACCCGCTCCGCATCCTCGCCCAAGAGATCGGAAAGAAGGGAGGTGGTCATGGCCGCCATCGCCGAATCGACACTCGAGAACGAAGAGGCCAACATTCCCACGGCAAAGCACATCAACACCGCCGGACCAGCCTCCTTCACGAAATAGGGCAAAAGAGCATCCCCCGTCGCCGGCAAAGCATCCACTCCGTAGTAGTTGGCCACCAAAAGACCTAAGGATAGGAACAACAGATTCACAGGAATAAAGAGTACGCCATACGACAACATGTTACGCCGAGCCTCCTTCAACGAACGGCATGAGAGATTCTTTTGAATCATATCTTGGTCCAAACCCGTCATCACAACAACCACGAAGGCTCCACTCACAAAATGTTTCCAGAAGTAAGTACGTGTGCTCCAATCGTCAAAATAAAAGATTCGGGACAGATCGGAGTCTGCGATGAAACTCAATCCTGACCGCCAATCCAAATCCATGAGGGATAGCGCCTTATGGAGCAAAAGCACCAAGGACAAGACCATCAG
>Ga0310695_10012926_pt1 | contig 11583 bp, 9 predicted proteins | sample RumenRJG_04DNA_FD_203882 | JGI IMG/M metagenome (GOLD analysis project Ga0310695, IMG submission 203882) | Bovine rumen microbial communities from Lethbridge, Alberta, Canada - RJG_04 (v2) (version 2) | ecosystem: Host-associated > Mammals > Digestive system > Stomach > Rumen | place: Canada... | reverse complement strand
TTATTTATATAGAAAATAATAAATTATTTTTCTTTATTGCCGATACAACTAGTATGAAAAAGATAATTTTAGCAGTTTCTTTTGCACTTTTTGCATTAATTGCAATGCCGGGCAATTTTTTTGCAGTTGAGCCTACTAACTATCAGAATTTTGAACTGGACACTCTGCTTCACGAAATTGACAAGCCGGGCGCTCCGTATGTCACGAACGACTATATTATTTTTACCGCAGACATTCATAACCGTCATGTTGGCATTGCCTTTGATTTTGAAAACTTCAAGGTTATACATCCATTTCAGATTCTTACACACACAGACGACGAAGGTAATGTTTCACGAAAACATATGTTCTACTGCTTTAAGCGTGAACATAAATTTACAAAACTAAAATACCGTCTTGTAATTGACGGTCTTTGGACAACGGACCCGCTGAATCCACAAAAGGTTTATGATGATAATGTAAACCTGTATTTTTCTACAGTTGATTTACCGGACAGTATAGAAGTTTATACAACTGAAACCCCGAAGGAAACAGTACGTTTTATTTACAAAGGAAAAACCGGTCTTAAATTGAATCTGGCAGGAACATTTACAAACTGGGATCCGTGGATTTATGAAGTACCGGAAGTTGAGCCCGGACTTTACGAACTGGAACTTCCACTTACAACGGGAACATATTATTACACTTACTATATAGGTTTAACTCCAGTTCTGGATAATACAAACCCGAATAAAGCGTATGCCGCTGACGGACGGCGTGTAAACGTAATTAAAGTAAAATAAGCTTAAAATAGAAAAAAGGCACCACAATCGGTGCCTTTTATATTATCTGAATTTTTTAGCCATTTCCATAAGCTTTTTCATATCCATGCCTTTAAGTGCACTTGGATCTAATCCGCCAGGAAGTCCTCCACCAAGTCCGCCCATCATAGATGGATCAAGACCCATACGGCTCATCATTTTGCCCTGCATTCCTTTGTTACGACTAACTTTCTTCATCATAAGCTTTGTTTTTTCAAACTGTTTAAGAAGTTTGTTTACGTCGGCAACGGAAGTTCCACTACCCTTTGCAATTCGTTTTCTACGGCTTGGACCAATAATAAGATGATTAAGACGTTCCTTGTATGTCATACTCTGGATGATAGCTTCATTTTTTTTCATTCCGCCCATATCCATCTGAGAAGCATCAATTCCGCTCATTCCAGGCAACATATCTATAATTGACTGCATGTTGCCCATCTTTTTAACCTGCTGGAACTGTTCAAGATAATCCTGAAGTGTAAATTCGTTTCGCTGAAGCTTTTTCTGCATTTTAAGAGCAGCTTCGGCATCAACAGTTTCCTGTGCTTTTTCAACCAAAGAAACAACATCACCCATTCCAAGAATACGCGAAGCAATTCGTTCAGGATGGAAAACTTCAAAGTCTTCTGTTTTTTCACCAGTACCAATAAACAAAATTGGCTTTTCTGTAATTGTTTTAAGAGAAAGTGCCGCACCACCTCGGGCATCTGAGTCAAACTTTGTAAGAATTACACCGGTAAGACCAAGCTGTTCATCAAAACTTTTTGCAATATCAACAGCATTCTGACCTGTCATTGCGTCGGCAACAAGAAGAACTTCAACAGGTGAAGTTTCCTTCTTTATGCGGACAAGTTCTGCCATCATTTCTTCATCAATCTGAAGACGACCGGCAGTATCTATGATAATTGTGTCATAATTATTTTTTCGCGCAAAATCTATTGCTTCGCGGGCATTTTTTACGGCATCCTTTGAATTTTCTTTATAAACTGGAACACCAATCTTTGCACCAAGCTGAGAAAGCTGTTCAACAGCGGCTGGACGAACAAGGTCACAGGCAGCAAGAAGCGGTTTACGACCTTCCTTCAAAAGTCGTGCAGCAAGTTTATGAGCAGCGGTTGTTTTACCGGCACCCTGAAGACCGAGCATCAAAATTACAGACTGTGTATCAGGACCTTTAAGGTGTAAATCAACCTTGGTATCTCCAAGCATTGAAACCATCTTGTCGTAGATGATTTTTGTAAACTGCTGACCAGGATTTACAGCTTTAAGAACCTTTTCTCCCTTTGCTTCTTCTATAGTGGAATTAACAAAACGGCGTACAACACGAAGGTTTACATCGGCTTCGAGAAGCGCCATTTTAATTTCTTCAACTGAATCCTCAATATTTTTTTCGGTAATTGTTGATTTTCCGCTAAGAGTCTTAATTATACCGCTGAATGTGCTCGAGATTTTTTCTAACATTATTTATAATCCTTGGCTTCTATTTTACTAACGTGAATCCTGAAGTTTTAAAAGAAGCTCTGCAGGTGTAATTTCCTTATTTAAAACCTTATACAGTCCTTCCGATAAAGGAAGCTTTAAATCTTTTTTTACGCAAATTTCGTGAACATATTTGCAGGCTATTGCACCTTCCGGCAAATATCCGATTTTTCCAACATTTGCAATCAAATCATCAATGTCTTTAAATTTTGAAAGCATATCTGTCTTAATGATATCCTGTCCAAAACGTCTGTTTCGACCATATTTACTTTTACAAGTTACATCAAGATCGCCTACACCAGAAATAGAAGTGAATGTTTCTGCATGAGTTGCTCCCATTGCAAAACCAAGCGTTTGAATTTCATTAAGACCGGCAGCCATCAAAAGACTTTCTGTATTATCACCGAAGAAATCTGAAGTTTCGGCAATTGCATCAAGTGCACCATAAACTACAGCAACAACATTTTTTGCCGCTGCACAAATCTGTACACCAATAATATCAAAACTTGATACAACATAAAGTCCTGGAACTTTTAAAAGCTCACGAACTTTAATTGAATTTTTAGGATTAAGAGAAGCAGCAACAAGACCTGTAAGTTTGCCCATTGCAACCTCTTCTGCATGACTTGGTCCTGCAACATAAACTGTACAGTCCTTATAAATTTCTGGTAACGCCCCTTCTATTGTTTCAAGAATAAGACGAGGACCTTTATCTGAAGGAACAAAGCCCTTTGTCAGGGCAGCAATAATTGTTGAACCGTCTGCAATATTCGGAACATTTACTATTTTTGAAATAGTGCTGGCAAGATACAAAGACGGCGATGCAATTATAAGAAATTCTTTTCCAGTTGCAACTTCTACAATATCATTTGAACATGTAATTCGCTCAGACAATTTATAACCAGGCAAAAAACGTTTGTTTTCATGTTCATTGTTTATAGAACTTACAACATCATCTTCAAGTGCCCAAATCTGAACGTTGTGATTTCCACGTGCAAGTGCCTGAGCAAGTCCTGTTCCCCAGGCTCCGCCGCCGATAACTCCAACTGATTTTGTTTCCATTTTTTCCTTCTTTTTGATTCTGTACCTTTGCAGGCTGCCCGTAGCCCGTTTTCTAACAGAGCGTACGAGTTTTGCTTAATACCACAAAACTCCAGGTAAACTAAAATGGCTTTGCCACTTTAAGTCTCTCTATAAATCTCGCTCCGAGCAACTAATGAGGTAGAACCTAAACTAATGCTCTCGCATTAGTTTTTAACGGTTCTTCGATATTAATACCATCCGTCTTCACAGTCAGGCCAGTCAAAAATTTCTTCTTCTTTAAACCAAAGTTTAATTTCGCGTGCTGCGCTTTCATCACTATCAGAAGCGTGAATAATATTTCGGTTTGTATGAATACAATAATCACCGCGGATTGTTCCCGGTTCTGCATCCGAAGGATTTGTTTTTCCAACAAGCTTTCTTGTAAGCGCTACAGCGTCATCTGCCTGAAGAACCATAGCAATTACAGGTCCAGATACCAGATAACTAACCAAATCATTAAAAAAAGGTTTACCTTCGTGCTCGGCATAATGTGTTTTTGCCAGCTCTTCAGTCGGATGAACCATCTTAAATCCGACAATTTTCATTCCTTTTTTTTCAAGGCGGGAAATAACTTCGCCTACCAGGCGTCTATTAACTACGCCAGGTTTTAACATTGCAAAACATCTACTCATAATTCTCTTATTATATATTAAGCAGTAAGTCTTTTCAATATAGTCACAAAAGCGCATTTTCCACAGATTCTATTATTGAATCAGGAGTAGATGCACCTGCCGTAATTCCTATTTTCTTAAGTTTTAAAAATAATTCAGGAATTTCTGCAGCAGTCTGAATGTGCTCAGCATATTTACAGTTTGCTGCTGCGGTCTGATAAAGACGTTTTGTGTTTGCAGAATTTTTTCCACCAACAACAAGGACTCCGTCAACATTTTTACAAAGTTCCAGTAAGGCGGTCTGCCGTTCATTTGTTGCAGGACAGATTGTGTTCATTACCGCAAGATTTTTATATCGTTTTTTAAATAACTGCTCAATGCGCAAAAATTCCTTAGGACTGTAAGTTGTCTGGCTTAGCAAAATTATATTTTTTGAATCTGAATCATCAAGAACAAAACCTTCGGCTTCCTTATAATCTTGTATCAGACTAAAATTTTTACCGGCATAACCTGCAATACCAATTACCTCACCATGATTTTTATCGCCTGTCAGAACTACATAATCAGCGTCATTTGAATAGCGTTCTACCATCTTCTGACTTGCCTTTACTCGGGGACAGGTTGCGTCTATGATTTTACATTTTTTTGATTCGAGCACATCTGTAACCGAAGGAGCAACTCCATGTGCACGAATAATTACCACAGATTCAGGTGGTATTTCGTCTGCACGCTCTTCATCAACTGCAATTAATCCCTTATCACTAAGAGCCTGCAAGGCATTTTCATTATGAATAAGCGGACCAAGAGAATAAACTGATTTATCTTTGTTTTCTGAAAGGGCTTTTTCCGCCAGCTCTACGGCACGACGAACCCCAAAACAAAAACCTAAAACCGAAGCACGAATTATTTTCATAAAAATCACAAAAAAATAAATTTGTTTACATTATAACACATTTTATAAAACTTCATAACAGTCAAAAATGCTTTATTAATTGAAATAAAAAAAATGTCCTGCTCTTATTACGAACAGGACATATATAAAACCGGAAATTTAATTTACCGTAATTTTTTAATCATCATTTTTCAGTGAATGATGAACACCATATTCCGGACGCCAGTTTCTGCGGCTTGCAGAAATAAATGCGCTTGAAATGAAAATTGAAGAATACATACCGCTTATCAAACCAACAATCATTGCAAGTGCAAAGTCTTTGATGCTTCCAGTTGTGAATACATACAAAGAAATTACAGCGAACAAAGTTGTTACAGTTGTAAGTACAGAACGTACAAATGTATCTGAAAGCGACTGGTTCAAAATTTCATTGAAAGATTTTACTTCTTTCATAAGGCGCATGTTGTAACGTACACGGTCAAGAATTACGACTGTAGCGTTGATAGAATAACCTACGATTGTAAGAACAGCTGCAAGTACAGTTGAAGAGAATTCCATCTGTGTCCATGTAATAAATGCCAGCATAATCAAAGTATCATGAATCAAAGCAACTACAGAACCAAGAGCAAAATCCCAATGGAAACGAAGTGCCGCATAACCCCAGATTAAAAGCACTACAAGAACAAACATAATAATAGATTTGATTGTTGTAGATTTTGAGCTTCCTGCACCAATAAAGTCTGTCTTTACAATTGCAACATTTTCTTTATGAAATTTTCCATAAAGTTTTTCATTTACTGCAACCTGAACGTCGTTCTGGCTGTCGCCTTCGCTTACGCTCATACGAATCTGGTAAGAAGCATCTGCTCCAGAACCGAGCTGTTTAATATTCATACCAGATTCACCTAAAGCAGCACGCAAGTCATCTGTTGTAACTTCAGAAGTTCCTGCAGGGTAAATATACATTAAGTTCTTTGTAAGCTGATTTGTAACGGCAGAGTTTAAGAAAAGCTTTGTTGTATCGTATGAACCGTTACGAACATTCATCTTTACACCATCAATTTTATTTACTTCGGCAGCAAGTTCACTTACTGTTTTAAGCACTGCAAAATTGAATGAACGAGTTTCGTTTTCTGTTCCTGCACCTGTAATTACAATGTCCATCTGACCAGCAGAAAGATCAAGAGAAAGCTTTGCAGAACCATTATAAACAATGTCTGCAACAGGTTCTGCAATGCGAACCTCTTCTATAAGTCCTGCCTTAAAATCAAGCCCCAGGTTAATTCCCTTTGTAAAAAGTCCTGCAAGACCAAATAAGATGATTACACAACTTAAAATAACACAAGGAACAAATCCTTTATTGAATTTCATTGTTTTCATTGTTTAATCCCCCAACCAATACTTACTTTCTTTGCATGAAGAACATCTGTGCTGAAATCGAAAATAAGTCTTGAAACAAACAAAGCTGTAAATACAGATGAAACAACACCAATTGCAAGTGAAACTGCGAATCCCTTAATTGAACCTGAACCAAGCTGGCTCAAGAAAATTGCGGCAATAAATGTTGTAATGTTAGAGTCCATAATTGCCCAGAAAGCGTTATCGAAACCTAAAGAAATTGCAGCAGCGCGGGTTTTTCCGGCACGAAGCTCTTCCTTAATGCGTTCAAAAACAAGAACGTTTGCATCAACTGCCATACCGACTGTAAGAATCATACCGGCAACAGAAGAAAGCGAAAGTGTATAATTGAAAGCAGAAAGAATAGAGAACATCATATAAAGGTTCAAAACCTGTGCTACAACTGCGTTTATACCAGATGCTTTATAGAACAGAAGCATAAATACAAGGATAAGAACAAGACCAAGAGCAATAGCCATTTTTCCCTGACGGATAGCTTCTTCACCCAAAGATGCACCAATTACCTGCTGACTTTCTACTTCGAGCGGAACAGTAAGCCATGCTGTCTGCAAAACTTTTTTGATATTGTTTGCTTCTTCATAGCTGAAACCACCAGAAAGAGAAACATTCCCAGCAGTAATTGCTGAATTAATTTTTGCATTTGATTTAACTTTGTTATCGCTTACGATTGCAAGATAATCACCAACATGAGCTGTTGTAAAATCTGCAAATATTTTAGTTCCTTCCAAATCAAGATGGAATGCAACTTCAGGCATATTTGTAAATTCATCTGCCTGAACCTGTGCAGACTGAATATGTTTACCATCAAGAGCAATTTCTTTTTTTACAACAAGCCAATCATAGCGTTCATCAAGACCATATTCGTCTTTTGTATAAACACCAAAAACTTCGCAGTCAGCTGGAATTACAGAAGAATCCATAAGTTCTCCAGATGCATTGAATGTTGACGCAGGATTAGCTTTGTAATAAGACTTAAAAGCTTCTGTTGCAGCCATATCAACAAGACGGAAATTCAAAATACCTTTACCAACAATCAAAGTATTGATTGCATCTGCCTGAGCGGCACCAGGTATTTCAATATAAATGTGGTCTTCACCCTGCTGTCTGATTACAGGAGAAGTAAGACCAAATTTGTCTATACGGCTTGAAAGATTTTCAATTGCATTTTCCATTGCATCTTTTTTAAATTCTGCAACATCTTTTGAATCAAGAGAATCACCCTGAACTGCAACTGCAGCATCAAGATCTGCGTGAACAATAACGTTCATACCGCCTGAAAGATCAAGACCGAGTTTTACAGAATTTTCATAATAATGCTTTGCTTTAAGGATATCTTCTCTATAATGAGTCTGAATAACGCTCAAAATATCAAGTTCGCTTTCAAAAGCAGAAACTACATTTTTTGCTGAATAAGGTTCAGAAACTTTCTTTCCCTGTTCCTTGAATCTTTTAGCAACTTCTTTATTTATCCAGTTAAACTTACTGTCCAAAGCGGCATCAGGATTTGCTGATACAGCAGCTTTGATTTCGCGTACATCAGAGGCAGCCTCGATTTCCGCATAACTTTTAATGTTTTCTGTTGAGCCCAATGCAAGCTGTTGAACTTCTTTAGGTGTTTTTCCATACCAGTTGATTGAAGGCCATAGAAAAGCAAAACAAAGTGCCAGAACAGCAAGCAAAACAACTAAACGAGTCCGTTTGTTCATTTTACCAACTCCAATTATTTGTTATCTTCTTTTACTTCAGCTGATGCTGAGTCTGAAGATTTTTTACCTTTTTTATTTTCAGCTTCTTTTGCAAGCTCTGCTTCTGATTTTTCTACAGTAGCAATTGCAGGGCGATTGAATTCGATTTTGCAGTTTTCATCAACTTTTACAATTACAGTTTTTTCTTTTACAGATGAAACAGTTCCGTGAATTCCGCCAATAGTAATTACCTTATCACCCTTTTTTAATGCGTCGAGCATTCTCTGTGTTTCTTTCTGTTTTTTATTCTGAGGGCGAATCAACAGGAAATAAAAAATTGCAATAATAGCTACAAAAGGTACTGCAGTCTGCATCAACTGCTGTGAAGCACTTGGTGCCGCTCCGTTTGTTGCAGCCTGAAGAAATGGGACAAAAAATGTTGTCATAATAATCCATCCTGATTTTTTAAAATCTGACAAAAATGTCAGTCTTGCTAGATTATCACTATTTAAGCGATTAATCAACGCAAATTTTATTGGATTAATTTTGTAAGAGATTCGTTAAGCTTCTTTACGGATGAATCATTAGGTTTTATGGCAACTACCTGGCGCAGGTAATATTGAGCCTTTCGGTAGTCTTTTTTTGAAAAATAGATTTCATAGAGTCTAAAAAGGGCATCGCTGTTACGCGGATTCGAAATTAAGGAAGAACGTAAATCTGCAAGAGCGGCTTCATCAGTATACTGCAGATAACTTCGCATATAGTAAAGGAAGCTTTTTATTTTTGTAGAAGACGCCGACATCAGCGAATCTATATAGCGGATTACGACATCGCGGTTTCCAACCTGCGAATAAGCCATGATATAAGCCTGAAGCAAAACTTCATCGTCAGGTTTTGCATCAAAACGTTTTTTTGCCGTTTCATAAGCTTCGTTCTTTTTTCCAAGCTTAATACAAATCTGCACGTATTTTTCTATAATTTCCGACGAAGCATAAGGATTTGCAACAAGTTTCTTACAGATTGCATATGCTTCCTGCCAGTTTTCACGCTGAACGAGTCCCTGAAGTGCATAAGCAAGCGCATTCTGATTATCAGGATCCATTTCAAGAACTTTTGCAGCAAGATCATCTGCATATTTTCCGGCAACCGGCGAATCGGTAACAGACGAAACTCTTGCCGCAAGCATAAGGGAGTCAAAATTTGAAGGATAAAGCTGAAGAGCTTTTTCTATAGTTTCTGTCGCAGCCGCTGTATTTTTACTCCAGTCAAGCTGAACTCTGGCTCGAAGAATCAGATAGTCAATAGAAGTGCTGTCCTGGCGGGCATAAACATCCAGAAGGGAAACTGCATGAATATAGTCTTTTTTTTCAACGAGAATTTTTGCGCGCAGCAAAACAAATTCCAAATCGTTAGGGTTCTGCTGGAGGACGCGGGCGACATATTGTTCAGCAAGGTTGTAATCCTTAGATTCAAAGGCAACAAATGCATTTTGCTTAAGCACCTGAATATCGGATGAATCTGACGAAATGCCTGAAAGAATTTCTGATGCCCGTGCAATATTTCCGCTGTTACGCAATATTCTTGCATAGGCAACAGAAATTTCTGAAACCGATTTTGCATTAAGATAAGCTTTTTCTATATAAGTCTGCGCATTCTGAAAATCATTCTTTTTTTCAAGAACACAGGCAAGTATGTAATTTGCCATTACAGAATCTGCATTTATAGAAAGCGCCTTTCGTGCCGCATCCTCACAATCATCATAAACATTTACACCTGACGCTGGCTTATATAAAACAAGTGCAGGAAGCAAAGTTGAAAGGAAATCTGTATTTCCGGTACTTTTATCAAAAACGCCCTGTTCTGCCATTTCTATGGCTCCAACATAAGGATTTGCATTTGAAACCGGAAAAACATCCCAGCTGACTTTTTCAGACGGCCACAGTGTCTTCATAATTTCGGCCGCAACATAAATTAAAACCTTTTCGTTTTCTTCGTATTCAGATTCACGCTTGCGAATTGTCTGCATTGCAGTCTTTAATTTTTCTGGAGAACCGTCTTCAACACTTTTTAGGACAGATGAATCTATTTTATAAAAAAAGGTTCTTTTCTGTGTTTCTATTTTTACAGAATCTTTGTTTTTTTTCTTAGAGGCAGAATAAGCCGGAAGGGCTGTCAGAATTGCAGCCACAAAAATGAGGACAAGTTTATTTTTTTTTACCCGGTCAGGTCTATTCAAAAGTTTCCACCAGATTAAAACTCGGAATCCAGCGCACCATATTCCTTTTCTACATCATCGTCACGGAAAATCAATTCTTTATGCTTTTGCTGAATAAAAAAGAATATAATGAGCAGCAGAATTACAGCTATTACAAAGGCAGGTCCAACAAAGCTGAATACATTTTTATACGGGATTTTCACAATCCTGAAAGAAAAAAGTCCAAACCAGAGTCCCATTCCAACAAAGAAAATTCCTAAAACCCCGTAGACAAGCTTAAAGCTTTTATACTTGAATATTGAAGAAATCAGAACTGAAATTCCTGTAAAAAGGCTGAAAACCGGCCAGAACTGTCTGAACGAAAACGGAAGGCAGGTATTTAAAAGCAGTATCATAAAACCATAGCCTATAAAAATCAGACCCATAAAAAGATGACTTGCCTTTCTTGTTATTCCAACCGAAATGCCTATTAAAAGAGCGCCCATAATTACCTGAAACATAATGCTCGACATAATCAAAAGCTGCATTCCTACCGAATTGTTTTCTATACTAAGAAATACACAGGCTAACGCCAGGAATATAAAAGAGAAAGCAATAAGAATATGTGAAACTTTCAGGCTTTTTTGCGTCATAAACATCCTTCCAACAAGCACGGAAAGCAGAAAAAGCCCGCTTCCGTTCAAAAAAAATAATTCAGATTAAAACCAGACGAGTACCTGTCTATAATACCCGTAATAGTTAATCTTTACAATAATATTTGTCTATGATAAATTCAAAAATATGAAATTGAAAAATGTTTCAGTTTTTCTGATTTTTTTTCTCTGCATCTGTACAACTTTTTTTTCATGTAAAGAAAGCAACACTACTGACACTCAGGCTCAATTTATTGAAGCTTTGGAATCGCAGAATTTAACACCGGAACAGCGCTACACAATAATAAATCAGATGGCAACTAATCTGTTGCAGCAAAAAAACTACAACGAGCTTATTCTTTTTCTTACAAACTGGGTAGAAAACAATCCTGACGAAATTTACAATTCATACTGGCTTTTAATGACAGCCTACGCATATCTTGCAACCGGAGCAGAACCTGTTGCCGAATACTATTTTAACCGAATTCTTAAATCTTCACAGGATCTGCTTGTAAAAGGAAAATCTATTCACTTTACCTGCCTGCAAAATCTTATTCAAATCAGCAAAACGCCGGCTCACAAAATAAGATATTTTAACATGCTTATTTCTGACTTTCAGCAGGAAGTAAACATTACAGAGCTTTATCTTAGACTTGCAATGGAATACGGAAAAGACAATCAGTGGGATGCAGCTCTTGAAACATACACTTTATTTCTTGAACAACCGGACGCAACCACAATTCAGATTCCCGGTGAACCAGATGCAT
>Ga0310695_10012925_pt1 | contig 11584 bp, 10 predicted proteins | sample RumenRJG_04DNA_FD_203882 | JGI IMG/M metagenome (GOLD analysis project Ga0310695, IMG submission 203882) | Bovine rumen microbial communities from Lethbridge, Alberta, Canada - RJG_04 (v2) (version 2) | ecosystem: Host-associated > Mammals > Digestive system > Stomach > Rumen | place: Canada... | reverse complement strand
ACAAACAAAACGACCCCTAAAAAAATAAGCAAACCTGCAATCAAAATTTTTGAAATTAAATGACGTCTTTTAGGTTCTGTATGCATGCAATTCCTCCTTAAAAAAATCTAAGACGTATCTTAGTTTTTTTATGCCCTTTGTCAAGCGTTTTTGCGCCACATAAATGGCATACCCAAAATCACAACCGAGGTAAATTCTAACCGCCCCAATATCATTGTTATCATCAATGTCCCTTTCGCGGCATCTGGCAACGTATCAAATGTTTGATCGGGACCAATAAGATGCCCCAATGCTGGTCCGACATTAGCTACCGCTGAAAACGCCCCTGACAAACTGGTTAAAAAATCCAAACCACACAAACTTAAAATTAACGTACTAGTCATTCCAACTAAAATAAAACACGTTAAAAAGACAAAGACCCCCACCAAAATATCCGTTCCAATTGGCCTGCCCCCATAGCGTGGAACAAACACCCCGTGTGGTTGAATTAGGCCTTTAAAATAACTGCCCAATGTGCGTCCCAAAACGGTAAAGCGGAACATCTTAATACCACCGGATGCTGACCCTGTACACCCCCCTGTCATCATCACAAAAAATAAAAGCATCACAGGGAATCCCCCCCATAAATTATAATTTTCCGTTACGAATCCTGTCGTTGTCATCAACGATACAACTGTAAAAATTGTGGAACGCATTAAAGCCAATCCTTCTTCCAATCCTTTACCGTTCCATCGAACAAACCACAGTAAAAGACAGGTCAAAAAAACGGCCCTTAAAAAAGTCTTGATTTGTTCATTTTCCCTAATTTTATGCCAATACCCCTTCAATACATAAAATGGCACCAATAACGGCAAAGAAGAAATCAACATAAAGAAAATAACAATCCATTCTATGGCGGGATTTTTATAATAGCCAATTGACATATCATGCGTAGAAAACCCAGCATTGGCCACACACGTCATCGCATGATTACAGGCATCAAAAAAATCCATTCCTGCCACATATAAACACAACATACATAACAAAGTTAATAAACAAAACCCTAGAACGATACTGCACATATTTTGAACCACTTTAGGGGCATTTTTATCCGCTGTTTCTGATGATTCCGTTGTAAAAAAGTTCATGCCCCCTACCCGCAATACCGGTAACACCATCACCGCAATCAAGACCACCCCCATTCCCCCCATCCACTGCAATAAGGATCGCCATAATAAAATCCCTTTTGGCAAGTGGTCTAAATTGCTTAGGACCGTGGCACCCGTGGTCGTTAGGCCACTAACACTTTCAAACAAGGCGTTTATAGGACTGATCCCAATCCCTGAAAAGTAAAACGGCAAAGCAGCAAAGAAAATAAATCCTACCCAAATTAACGTCGTTGTTAAAAACATATCTTTGGGACGCAAGGCCCCTTCTACATGTCGGCCCCAGGCAAACATCCCCCATCCCACCATAAGGGTTAACGCCGATACCCATAAAAACGTGAATCCTGAGGCCGATGCCCCTAAAAAAATATCCACCCACGCTGGTGCCTGCATAGCCAACGCGCAACACATCAAGCTAAAACCAACTGTTGCTGCAATAACTTTTCCCCGCATGGATACCCCTTTATTGATATAGGGTTCTTTTTAATTTAAGCCAAGGGCTTGTCGGTTTTGCCCGTGGATCTAATGTCAAAGTACGACAAGATAGGAACGGCGATAAAAATGGAAGAATACGTTCCTAAAATCGTTCCGAATAACATGGCCATGGAAAAACCGTACAGTGTTTGTCCCCCAAAGATAACCAATGTTAAAATAACCGCCAACGTGGTTAAGGATGTAAAAATCGTCCGCGATAGGGTTTCGTTATTACTTTGATTGAGCAAGGCATTCACTTCCATTTTCCGGTATTTTTTCAAATTTTCCCGAATCCGGTCGTACGTTACAATCGTATCGTTACAATCATACCCGGCCAGGGATAATAACCCCGCCACCACTACCATATCAAATTCAAACCCCAGCAAAGCAAATAAGCCCACCACAATCACCAAGTCATGGGCTAATGCCACCAAACACCCCACAGCAAACGGCCATTCAAAGCGTACCCAAATATAAATGGTAATCGCAATCAAGGCGAAAATAGAAGCCAATAAACTTTTGGTTTTTAGTTCTTTCCCGATTCTGGGACCAATCACTTCTACCCGTTCAGAACGATAGGTAGGCCCTAAGGTTTGCTTAATCTTTTCTACAACCTGTGCCCCAGTCAACCCTTCAATTCCTTTGGTTTGAATCAATAACGTTTTTCCTTCCCCCCCAGATGTTTGGACCGATAGATCCTCTAAGAACCCAAGATCCGATCTGACCTTAGCAATATCAATCGGGGCGGATGAAGATACTTCCACCAACGTTCCCCCTTGGAAATCAATCCCGTATTTCAGGCCTTTTCCTAAAAAGGCAAACAGGGAAAGTGCCAGTAAAAATAACGACACACCGAAACAAAACTTTCTGTATTTTACAAAATCAATGTTAAACACTTTATCTTTAAACAACTTCATCTTCTTTCCCCTTATAATTTAATTTCCTTGGGTTTGGTGACAGTATACCAAATCAATAACAAAAACTTCGTCATGAACACGGCCGTGAATAGAGTCGTGAGCAACCCTAACCCTAAGGTCACCCCAAATCCACGCACAGGGCCAGATCCTAGCCAGAATAAGAATAACGCCGCAAACAAGGTGGTAAGCTGTCCATCCATAATCGCCGACGATGACCCTTCAAAGCCCCGTTCAATCACTTCCTTGGGATGACTAACGCCTTTCCGCTTTTCTTCCTTCATCCGTTCAAAGATAATGATGTTGGCATCCACCGCCATCCCTATCGTCAAGGCAATTCCCGCCATCCCTGGCAAAGTTAAGGTTGCATTTAAGACGTTTAACAGAGCCATTAACAAGATACCGTTGCCTAACAAGGCCACATTGGCCACCATTCCGAATGTCCAACCATACAACAAAATCATGACCACAGCCACAATCATAATCCCGATTACACAGGCTGACGTTCCGGCCTTAATGGAATCTTCCCCAAGACCAGGGCCAACGACCCGTTCTTCAACAACTTCCAACGGGGCGGGCAATGCCCCAGAGCGCAACAACAACGCCAAATCATTGGCCGATTGCACTGTAAAGTTGCCGGAAATAATCCCTTTACCCCCTGTAATTGGGGAATTAATGACTGGGGCACTGATAACCTCACCATCTAAAACAATTGCAAGGCGTCGCCCAACATTTTCACGGGTTGCCAGGGCGAATTTTTTAGCCCCTGTGGACTTAAAGCTAAATTCCACCACTGGGGCCCCTTGTTCCCCATAGCCCCCTTTGGCACTTTCTAAATCTGCCCCAGATACCACAGGGGATCTTTTCAACACAATCGGCCCCGTTTCATCCCCTGACACAATCATAGAATCCAACGGCAACTTACCCATTTGTGCTTCGGCTAACGAGGTATCTTCATCCACTAAATGGAACGTCATTTTAGCCGTCTTTCCCATCATTTCTTTCACTTCAGCTGGGTCTTGAACCCCCGCCAATTGAATCACAATCCGATTCGCCCCTTGTTGTTGAATTTGGGGTTCTTTGGTACCAAGTTCATCAATCCGGCGCCGCACAATTTCCAAAGATTGATTTACCGCTTGACGTTCTAACTCTTCAATTGCAACATCGGTGTATTTCACTGTAATTTCATTTTCATGGGTATCAATCAGCAAAGGAACAGATTCTTGCTTACGCACAATTTCCCGCACTTTAGACACGTCTTTGGTTTCTAAAACCCGGAAACTTAATGTGTCCTCTTGCACGGTTAACCCCGAAAAGCGAATCCGTTCTGACCGTAAAGAAGCCCTTGTCAATTCCCCTAAAGAGGTCAATTTTTCCTTGACCAATTCAGCGGTATTCACTTGCATCAATAAATAAGATCCCCCTTGCAAATCTAACCCTAAGGTCACGGGTTTAAACCATTCTTGAACTTTGGGGGGAAAATCGGAAAAGACCGCCCTTGGAATAAACGTGGGAATTGCGAAAATAATGCCCCACACCATAACCCCAATTACAAACCATGCTTTAATCTTAGAATATCCAAACATTACTTATTACCCCTTTCCGGTATAACCACCGCCGATATATATCCCCGCACAACAACAACTTTAATGCCGGGGGCGATTTCAACTTCAACTTTATCTTCGTCTATGATTTTTGTGACGGTTCCTTCAATGCCACTAATAATCACTTTCGTACCCCGCACAATACCTTTTAAAGCCGCTTCATGTTGCTTCAACTTCTTTTGTTGAGGCCGAATAAGGACAAAATAGAACACCACAAACACAATCAGCATAAAGGACAAACTGGACAAGCCCCCACCTTGCGGGGCGGCCCCTACACTTTGCGCCCAAGCAGACGAAATAAACATAAAAACCTCCTTAAAAATTTTTTCACACTATAGAAGAACTTCTTCTAAAAATCAAGTTTTTTCTTCGTCCATAAAAAACTTGCAAAAAAAAAACGTTTGTGCTATGGTGGGAACAATTGTTTAACTATATTGTGAAAGGAGTTCCCCCATGCTTTACAAACAACTTGCCAACACCCTAGATATCATTGCTGCCGAAGATGAAGAAGTTGCGACTTTAGCCCGTCAAGAACGGGATCGGCAAAGCACCTATATCCCCTTAATTCCATCGGAAAATATCGTTTCCCCGGCAGTGGCAGCGGCCCTAGCTTCGGCTTTCACAAACAAGTATGCCGAAGGATACCCTTATTTATGGAAAGATGACGACCGTCAAGAAGGGGATGGGCGGTATTATCAAGGGCAAGCGTTTACCAATCAACTAGAACGCCTGACCATTCAACGAACCCTTGACCTTTTTACGGATGACCCCAGCGCCTATCATGCCAATGTACAGCCCTTGTCTGGGGCCCCAGCCAATCTAGCGGTCTTATCGGCCTTTTTACAACCTGGGGATACCTTTATGGGCTTGGCCCTTGACGATGGGGGACATTTAACGCATGGTCATAAAGTCAGTGTGACTAGCCACTTTTTTAACGCCGTTCAATATCGTTTAAATCCCGAAGGGCAACTTGACTATGATGCCATTGAAGCTTTGGCGGATAAATGCCATCCTAAATTGATTATTTGTGGGGCAACGGCTTATCCCCTTATCATTGATTTTGAACGGTTTGGGCAAATTGCTAAAAAGCATAACGCTATTTTAGTAGCCGATATTTCCCATATCGCAGGGTTATGTGTGACGGGGCAACACCCCCATCCTTTTCCGCATGCTGATGTTATTACCACCACGACCCATAAAATTTTACGGGGCCCCCGGGCGGGGATTATCGTGTGCAAAAAACAATACGGCAAACAAATTGATAAAGCCGTGTTCCCAGGCCTGCAAGGCGGGCCACACATGAACACCATGGCGGCTTTGGCGGTAGCATTAAAGGAAGATTTAAGTCCGGCTTATAAAGACTATGCGCGCCAAGTTGTCCTAAATGCGAAAGCGTTGGCCGACACATTAAAACAAGCCGGTTTTAATTTAATTGGGGGGGGCACCGAAAATCACTTAATTTTAATGGATGTGGTGCACAGCGCCCTGGATGTACAAGTAGAAGATGCGTCGGCTTTTGCAAAAGACCTAGAACGCGCCCACATTGTCGCCAATAAAAACGCCGTTCCAGGGGATTTGAAACCGTGGCATCCGTCCGGTATTCGTCTGGGGACCCCCTCTATCACCACCTTAGGATTTAAGGAAGAAGATGCCAAGGCCGTTGGGCGCTTTATTATCGCGGCGGCCAAGGCCAAAGGAGATACCGCAAAGCTTGATGAAATTGGGCAAGAGGTCGTTAAGTTCATGGAACGCTTTACGGCTTAGTTGACTTTTTAAGTTTTTGCTCTTATACTTCTTACCCTATTGGAAGAGAGGATAGAACATGGCACCACTTATTAAACCAACCCCGATTACGGGTTTCCCAGAATTTTTACCCGAAATGCGTTTGGTGGAACAGCACCTATTAGACACGGTTCGTCAGATTTTTGAACGTCACGGATTTTGTTCCATTGAAACACCGCTTGTGGAACGGCTAGAAGTTCTGTTATCCAAAAGTGGGGATTCCGATAAAGAAATGTATGTTTTAGGGCGCCTACAAGATAAAAAGGGGGAAGAAGAAGCCCGCTATGGTCTGCACTATGACTTAACGGTTCCTTTGGCGCGGTATGTGGCCCAACACGAACAAGATCTGACCTTTCCTTTCAAACGCTATCAAATCCAAGATTCATTCCGGGGGGAACGGCCCAAAATGGGACGTTATCGGCAATTCAAACAATGCGATATTGATGTGATTGGCCGGGAAAACTTATCCCTAGAATACGATGCGTTGATTCCGGCGATTGTCTTAGAAGTTTTGCAAAAATGCACCGGTATGTTAGAGGTGGAATTGCGCCTATCCAACCGCAAAGTCTTAGCTGGTTTCTGTGCGGGTTTAGAAATTGAAGACCCCACCCCGATTTTACGGGCCTTAGATAAAATTTTAAAAATTGGGCCAGAGGGCGTGCGGGAAGAATTAACAGAGCTCGGGCTTAATTCAAAGACGATTAACCTATTCCTAACTTTGGGTCAAATCAAAACAGAAGATACGTCTTTTGTAGATAAAATCAAGGCATTAGGTATTAAAAATGACTTGCTTGAAATGGGCCTAAATGAACTTGTCTTTTGTTTTAATCGGATCAAGGCCTATAACCCATCGGCCCCAGTGGTGGTGGATTTATCCTTGATTCGTGGGTTTGACTATTACACCGGCAGTGTGTATGAAGTGGCCCTTAGAAATTCAGACTTTAAAGACTCCCTAGGGGGCGGTGGCCGATATGATAATTTAGCATCCACCATGACCAAAACAAAACTCCCAGGGGTGGGGATGACGTTTGGGATTTCGCGGCTTCTAGGCCTTCTTGTTGATCAAGGCATTATGCGTCCAAACAGGAAATCCCCTGTACAAGTTCTGGTTGTCAATTTAGAAGAAGACAAACAAAAAATGATTGACCTTGGGAAACAACTGCGCGCTAGGGGCATTAACACCGAATTATATTTAGAAGGCGGTAAGTTGCAAAAGCAACTAAAATATGCCAACGATAAAAAAATCCCCTATGTTTGGTTTGACAGCGACAACACCCTAAAAAACATGGAAACAGGCGAACAAATTATTGCCGACCCAACAACTTGGATGCCCGACAATAAATAACACTTGACCTGTTCCCTTTTTTTGCTTACCTTTAAAGAAAAAGGGGGAACGATGGGACAAGCTTTTATGATCACGTTTATCGGTATGGGCGGGGTTTTTGTGATTTTAACCTTGCTGATTGTTTGTATGGAATTATTGCGTTTGAGTGTACCAGTAACTTCTAATACCTCAAAGATAGCGGCGGTCTTAGCAATTGCTTATCGTCAAAAAAATGGGGGACATCAATGACACAAAAAATTAGTTTACTCTGCACGGCTTTTCGGGATGGATTTCAATCGGTTTTTGGGGCCCGGGTTTTATCCAAGGATTATATGCCCATTGTAAAAGAGGCGGTGGCGGCTGGTATTACCAACATTGAAGCAGGTGGTGGGGCTTCGTTTCAAGCGAGTTTCTTTTATAACAACGAAAACGCCTTTGATGTCATGGATACTTTCCGCAAAACCGTGGGGCCAAAGGTGAACTTACAAACTTTGGCACGTGGGGTCAATATTGTGGCCCTAGATTCGCAAAGTTCAGATATGATAAACCTACACGCCCGTTTATTTAAAAAGCACGGCATGACAACGATTCGGAACTTTGATGCCTTAAACGACCCGAATAATTTACTTTACAGTGCTAAATGCATTAAAAAAGCGGGATTAAAACATCAATTAGCGGTTGCTATGATGTCCCTACCCCCGCGGTGTACTGGGGCGCATACGGCCGATTTTTATGTGGACAGAGTTAAAAAATTTATTAAGGCCAAAATTCCTTTTGATTCCCTTTGTTTTAAAGATGCTTCGGGCACCACAACTCCGCGCGTGGTCTATGAAACAATTTCCAGAGTGCGCAAATTGGTGGGGGCAAAAACGTTAATTGAATTCCATTCCCACGAAACCGCCGGCACGGGACTTGCCTGTTATTTGGCCGCCATTGAAGCTGGGGCAACTCGGGTGGACCTATCTATGGCCCCGGTATCAGGGGGGACTTGTCAACCCGATATCGCGACCTTATGGCACGCCCTCCGGGGGATGCCGTATGAATTGGAAGTGGATGTGGATGCCGTCATGAAAACCGAAGAGCATTTTAAAGAGGCCCTGAAAGATTACTTTTTACCCCCCGAGGCCCTGCATACCGATCCCCTTATCCCGTTTTCCCCGATGCCAGGGGGGGCGTTAACCGCCAATACACAGATGCTCAGGGATAACAACCTTTTGGATAAATACACCGATATTATCAAGGCTATGGAAGAATGTGTGCGTAAAGGGGGCTTTGGTACGTCTGTGACTCCCGTTTCACAATTTTATTTTCAACAGGCCTTTAACAATGTCATCCATGGGCCTTGGGAAAAAATCGCCGAAGGGTATGGGAAAATGGTCTTAGGGTATTTCGGTAAAACCCCAGTCCAGCCTGATAAAGAAGTGATTAAAATAGCGGCCGAGCAATTACAACTTACCCCAACCACCAAAACGGTGTTAGAGCTAAACGATGCAAATCCCAAAAAATCCACTGCTTTTTATCAAGGACGCCTCAAAGAAGAAGGGCTTCCTGTGACGGATGAAAACACGTTTATCGTGGCGTCCTGTGGGGATAAAGGAATTGCGTTCTTAAAAGGCCAAGGCAAAGTGCAAGTACGGTATAAAGAACAAGTTTCTTCTACTCCAGGAACCAAGGATACAGGTCCTTACACCATTACCTTAGACGGGCAAACTTATACCGTGGATATTCAAGGAACGCAGGCCACCGTGAACGGCACCACTTATCCTTTTGAAATTACGCAAAGTGGGGTAAAACCAACGTCTAATCCTGCCCCCAACGGCACCGCCTCTACTATTGTGGCAGGAACGCCAGGGCTAATTACCAAACTGCTTATCAAAGAAGGGGATAACGTAGGGGCCGGCCAAAATGTCTGTATTTTGGAAGTGATGAAAATGGAAACGTTTGTCAAAGCCCCCACGGCAGGCACCGTTCAAACGATTTCCGTACACCCTGGGGATCAAGTCAAAGCCGGTCAAACGTTAATGACCTTGGCTTAAGAAAAAAGGAGGTTTTTATGTCGCCCTTAATTGCCCTAACTCTTGCTACCCTCATTATTGTCGGTTTATGTTTTGCGGGCATTTCTTTTCCCATATTGGCCCCTATTTTTAATCAAATAGGAATTGTCCAAGCCCTGCATCAAAATACACCCCAAGACATGTTTTTGCCATTAGGATTGGGGCAACTTATTATGATTGTGATTTGCTTGGGCCTGCTTTATTTAGGGATTAAGAAAAAGTTTGAACCGCTTTTGCTGGTACCGATTGCGATCGGGGGTTTTTTATCCAATATGCCAGGAACGGGGCTTCTGCAAGAAGGGGGACTCCTCTACACCCTATATCACTTTGGAATTCCAACCGGTATTTTTCCTTTAATTATTTTTATTGGGATTGGCGCGATGACCGATTTTGGCCCCTTGATTGCCAACCCCAAAACGGCGCTGCTGGGGGGGGCGGCTCAATTTGCGATTTTTGGAACTTTTTTAGGGGCGTGCGCGTTCAGCACCTATTTTCCTGATATCTTTTCGGTTTCACTAAAACAAGCGGCCTCTATCGCCATTATCGGGGGGGCAGACGGCCCAACTTCTATTTTTGTGGCGGGACGTTTGGCCCCAGAACTGTTGGGGGCGATTGCGGTAGCGGCGTATTCATATATGGCATTGGTGCCGGTTATTCAACCCCCGATTATGCGGGCCTTAACAACAAAACAAGAAAAGCAAATTGAAATGACACAGCTAAGGGAAGTATCACAAAAAGAAAAAATTTTATTCCCCATTATTGTGATGGTGCTGACGGCCATTTTTATTCCCTTATCCCTGCCCTTGATTGGAATGCTGATGTTTGGAAATCTACTCAAAGAAACAGGGGTCACCGACAGATTGTCCAAAACGGCGCAAGGGGCCTTAATGGATATCACCGTGATTTTTTTGGGGATTTCTGTGGGGTCAAAACTATCGGCTGATTTGTTTTTAAAAGGCACAACTTTGTTCGTTTTGGTGTTGGGGATATTGGCGTTTTGTTTAGGCACGGCCTCGGGCGTTCTCATGGCTAAAGTGATGAACTTATTTTCCAAACACAAAATCAATCCCTTTATTGGGGCCGCCGGCGTTTCCGCCGTCCCCATGGCCGCCCGTGTCGCCCAAAAAATGGGGCAAGAATATAATTCCAACAACCAGCTGCTGATGCATGCCATGGGTCCCAATGTGGCAGGGTGTATCGGGTCGGCGCTAGCGGCGGGGATTTTATTGGCCTTGTGTAGCTAAAGACTTGAAAACTTCTGTAAAAGGTGGTATTCTCTCTGTATGATTTTAAGGAGGGGTTATGTCGCACCGCAATTTATTACTAAAAGCTTTGGAAAGTTATACGACAACCGATAAACAAGAACAAGTTTTTATTTCTGACATGATCGCTTTCATCAAAGAAAATCCTAACTGTTTTGATCGTACAAATTTGGCGGGACATATCACGGGCTCCGCTTGGGTGCTAAGCCCCGATGAAAAAAAAGTCTTATTGACCCACCATAAAAAATTAAATCGCTGGTTGCAACTGGGGGGACATTCCGACGGGGATCCAGATACACGGCATGTCGCCTTGCGGGAAGCCACCGAAGAATCGGGCATTTCTGGCATTACTTTGTTGATGAAAGATATTTTTGATGTTGATATTCATGCGATTCCAGATAATCCCAAAAAACAAGAACCCGAACATAAACATTATGATGTGCGTTTTTTAATGAAAGCCCCCACCGAAGATTACCATATCAGTGATGAATCTAACGCCTTGAAATGGGTATCCATCAAAGAACTGATGTCTATGGCTAAGGAACGAAAAATTTCCCCTTCTATGGTGCGCATGGCACAAAAATGGTTAAATCGTAGCAAATAGGAAGAACATTATGATACAAAATTTTTCTTATCACACCCATACCAATACGTTTGGGAAGTTTGATGGGCAAAATTCCATTAAAGAAATGATTGACCGGGCCAAAGCCCTAGGTTGGTCGCACATGGGGATTTCCAATCACTTAATTGTACATCCAGAATTCAAGACCCCCCGCCGATCTGTTTTTGTGGATTATCACCAGGCCACCGAAATGTATAAACGCCTCATTGATGAAATCCGAGTGGCGGCCGACAAAGAAAACTTTCCCGTGCTGGTTGGGTTTGAGGTGGATTATTTCCGGGATCCCGTTTGGGAAAAGTGGTTTGAACACGTGGTGTTAAACTTGGGGGCAGATTACTTGATCGGCAGTACCCATGTGTGGGGGCAAGATGAAACGGGCTTTTTATTTTTAGAATTAAAAAAC
>Ga0310695_10012924_pt1 | contig 11584 bp, 8 predicted proteins | sample RumenRJG_04DNA_FD_203882 | JGI IMG/M metagenome (GOLD analysis project Ga0310695, IMG submission 203882) | Bovine rumen microbial communities from Lethbridge, Alberta, Canada - RJG_04 (v2) (version 2) | ecosystem: Host-associated > Mammals > Digestive system > Stomach > Rumen | place: Canada... | reverse complement strand
CTTCGTTGCAGACATTGGCAATATCGGCACCCGAGAATCCTGGCGTCTGTCGTGCCAACTGCTCGATGTCGACGCTGCCATCAATCTTGACATTGCGCAGGTGCACTTGGAAAATTTCCTTGCGGTCGGTGAGTTCGGGCAGCTCGACATAGATTTGTCGGTCAAATCGTCCTGCACGTAGCAGCGCTTTGTCAAGGATATCAGCACGGTTGGTAGCGGCCAGGATGATGACACCACTGTTGCTGCCGAAACCATCCATCTCGGTGAGCAACTGGTTGAGTGTGCTCTCGCGTTCGTCGTTGCCTCCCATGTTGGCATTGCGCCCACGTGCACGGCCCACGGCATCAATCTCGTCGATGAAGACGATGCATGGTGCCTTCTCCTTGGCCTGACGGAAGAGGTCTCGCACACGGCTGGCTCCAACACCGACAAACATCTCGACAAAGTCGCTACCCGACATCGAGAAGAAAGGCACATTTGCCTCGCCAGCCACAGCCTTGGCCAACAGGGTCTTGCCGGTTCCTGGAGGGCCTACAAGCAGTGCGCCCTTGGGAATCTTGCCTCCCAGTTCGGTGTAGTGCTCGGGGCTCTTGAGAAAGTCGACAATCTCGGCAATCTCGACCTTAGCCTCAGCCAGACCGGCCACGTCCTCAAACGTCACCTTGCTAGCATTGTCCTTGTCGAAGAGCATGGCCTTGGACTTGCCGACGCTGAAAATGCCTCCTCCGCCCATGCCTCCGCTGCCCATGCGCTTCATGAAGAAGAACCAGAATCCGATGAGCAGCAGCACAGGCCCGAAGTACCAAAAGATGGTGCCGAAGTCGCTGGTTGTGTCGTAGGACAAGTTACCTTTGAACCTTCCCTGCGCCCTCAAGGCATCAACCTTATCTTCAAACTTCTCGACCGAACCAATCTTGGTCGAGACTTTGGCCTTGAAACCCTGCTTGGGCTGATATCTGTTACCGTACACCACTTTTGCAAGCGAGTCGTTGAGCACAGCCTCGGCGCTTTCCTTATTATATACGACAATATTCTCAACCCCTCCACTGGCAATGTAGCTCTCAAATTCGTTCTGGCTCACTTCCTTAGCCATGCTGTTGTCGTTCATCCAGTAGGCTGCGAGCAGCCCCAGGAAGACGAGCATGTACATCCAGTAGATGTTGAACTTGGGGAATGGAGATTTTTTCTTGTTGTCTGCCATAGTGTTGTTCAGTCAATGTCAGGAATAGTGTTGATGACCGCGTCGCTCCAGAGTTGTTCCAAGTTGTAGCGGTTGCGGAACTCTGGCAGGAAAATGTGGACATAAATGGTACCATAGTCCAGCACAATCCATTGCGAGTTCTGGTAGCCATCGTAGTTGTAGGGGCGTACAGCAAGTTTGTCCTCGACGTATTCACGGATGCTGTCGGCGATAGCATCGACCTGGATGGGTGTGTTGCCGTTGACGATGACAAACGCCTGTGTTGGCGCAAACTCGATGTGTGAGAGGTCGACCGTGACAATGCCACGCGCCTTCTTTTCTTGCGCCCCCTCGACGATGGCCTGAATCAAAGTTTGGTTATCAGTAATCTGATTTTTCATTCGTTGAAATTACGGGTTTGTTTGTTATTCTGTTTTTAAACGGCAAAGGTAATCATAAAAGTTCGAAAAGAAAAATATCGTCCTCAAAAAGACCAAATAAAATCAAAAATAGTTGATATCATTGTGCCATGTGCAAAGAAAATTGTAACTTTGCAGGCTAGAAAAAAATTAATCACTAAATATAAAACGAAATGGAAATAAGAGGAAAAATCATCGTGAAGTTGCCCCTTCAGAGCGGCACTTCAAAAGCCGGCAACCCCTGGAGCAAGCAGGAATATGTGCTTGAGACCATGGAGGCTTACCCGAAGAAAGTGCACTTTGACTTCTTCGGTGAGCGCGCCAACCAGTACCCCCTTGAAGTTGGCGACTTGATAGATTTAAGCTTTGACATCGACAGTCATGAGTACAATGGCCGCTGGTTCACCAGCATCCGTGGCTGGAAGGCTGACAAGCTTGATCCGAACGCTATTGCAGCCCAGCCGCAGCAGCCTCAGTATCAGCCTGCTGCCGCTCCTGTTGGCCCTGCGCCCACAGGTCCTGCGCCGGCACCAGCCCCCACAGCTGCTCCTGACTTCAGCCAGCCGGCCGAGGGCGACGACCTGCCGTTCTAGGCCGGACCGAAAGTCAAGTAAACAAGCGCGTGGAGTCCCGATGTCGGGGCTCCACGCGCTGTTTAATAGCCATCGATGCAGTCGGTCAGGATGTGCGTGCATCAAGTGCCTGCTGCAGTTGCTGCAGTTGGGCCTTGATGTCCTTGAGCCGGTCGATGACCTCAAAGCGCTTGTCCACGCCGTCGCGGTTGGCTCGCAACTGGGCCTGCGCGGCATCGAGTTTGAGCCCTTTCTCTTTGACCAAATAATAGATTTTGCGGATTGTCTCGATGTCGTTGGGGGTGTAGAACCGGATGTTCTTGGCGTTGCGCTTGGGACGAATGATGGTGAACTGCGTCTCCCAATATCGCAGCGTGCTCTCAGGGATGCCCACAATCTGTGCCACATCGCCTATCTTATAGTATTTCTTGTCAAGTTCTTGCATTGATGGTCGTCTTATTGTTGGTACAAAGTTAGTCAGAATAACTGAAAAAGCCAAATTTTGCCACGAAAAATCAAAAAAAACAGTCTTTGGCTTTGAGTTACGGCCAAATAGCAGTAATTTTGTAGGTTGTTTTGGATTTTGAAAAAAATATAGACTAAACAAGATATGCTGACAGCAAAAGAAATCCGCGAAGCGTTCAAGAGCTTCTTTGAGAGCAAGCAGCACCACATCGTGCCTTCGGCTCCGATGGTCATCAAGGATGACCCCACCCTCATGTTCACCAATGCCGGTATGAACCAGTTCAAGGACATCATCCTGGGCAACAAGCAGGCGCAGTGGCGTCGTGTGGCCGACTCGCAGAAGTGCCTGCGCGTGAGCGGCAAGCACAACGACCTGGAGGAAGTGGGTCACGACACCTATCACCACACCATGTTTGAGATGCTGGGCAACTGGTCGTTTGGCGACTACTTCAAGCGCGAGGCCATCGACTGGTGCTGGGAGTTTCTGGTCGACGTCCTCAAACTTGACCCTAAGAATCTCTATGCCACCGTGTTTGAGGGCTACGCTCCCGAAGGGTTGGAGCGCGACAACGAGGCCGCCGGCTACTGGGAGAAACACCTGCCCGTCGACCACATCATCAATGGCAACCGTCACGACAACTTCTGGGAGATGGGTGACACAGGTCCTTGCGGCCCCTGCAGTGAAATTCACATCGACCTGCGCGACGAGGCCGAGAAAGCTCAGTTGCCTGGCCGTGAGCTGGTCAACAAAGACCACCCGCAAGTGATTGAGATCTGGAACCTGGTGTTCATGCAATATAACCGCAAGGCCGACAGCTCGTTGGAGCCGCTGCCGTTCAACGTCATCGATACCGGCATGGGCTTTGAGCGCCTGTGCATGGCTCTTCAGGGCAAGAAGTCAAACTACGACACCGACGTGTTCCAGCCGCTCATCGGCGAGATTGGCAACATCTGTGGCAAGCGCTATGGCGACAACCATGATGTGGACGTGGCCATGCGTGTGGTGGCCGACCACGTGCGTACCATCGCCTTCAGCATCGCCGACGGCCAGCTGCCCAGCAATGCCAAGGCTGGCTACGTCATCCGCCGCATCCTGCGCCGTGCCGTGCGCTACGGCTACACGTTCCTGGGCATGCGCGAGGCGTTCATGTACCGCTTGATTGACACGCTCATCGAAAGCATGGGTGCCGCCTATCCTGAGCTGCCCGCCCAGGTCGACCTGATCAAGCATGTGTGCAAGGAGGAGGAAGATTCGTTCCTGCGCACCCTCGAGACCGGCATGAAACTCATCGACAAGGTGATTGCCGACACCCGCAAGGCTGGCAAGACACAAATTACGGGTCGCGAGGCATTCACCCTCTACGACACCTATGGCTTCCCGCTCGACCTGACCGAGCTCATCCTGCGCGAGAACCAGATGACCGTCAACGAGGAGGAGTTCAACGCCGAGATGCAGCAGCAGAAGCAACGCGCGCGCAACGCTGCCGCCGTCGAAGCCACCGACTGGGTGGAGCTGCATGATGGCGTGACCGAGTTTGTGGGCTATGACATGAGCGAGTGCGACACCGAAATCTTGCGTTACCGCCAGGTCAAGCAGAAGAACAAAGAGTACTACCAGATTGTGCTGGCGCGCACGCCATTCTACGCCGAGATGGGCGGCCAGGTGGGCGACAAGGGCACCCTCACCGTGGGCGACGACAAGATTGAAATCATCGACACCAAGCGCGAGAACAACCTGCCTGTGCACATCGCCAAGCAGATGCCCGCCGACCCGACCGCACCAGTGCATGCCGCCATCGACGTGGCTCGTCGCCGCGCTATCGAGTGCAACCACACAGCCACTCACCTGTTGCATGCCGCCCTGCGCCAGGTGCTGGGCACACATGTCGAGCAGAAAGGCTCGTATGTTGACGACAAGATGCTGCGCTTCGACTTCTCGCACTTCAAGAAAGTCACGCCCGAGGAGATTCGCCAGGTTGAGCATCTGGCCAACCAGATGGTGCGCCATGCCACCGTGCGCGAGGAGCATCGCGAGATGCCCATCGACGAGGCCCGTCAAATGGGTGCCATGGCACTGTTCGGCGAGAAGTATGGCGACCGCGTGCGCGTCATCAAGTATGACAGCTCGGTGGAGCTGTGCGGTGGCACCCATGTGCCCAACACAGGCAACATCGGCATAATCAAGATCATGAACGAGAGCAGTATCGCTGCCGGCATCCGCCGCATCGAGGCCATCACCGGCGAGGGAGTGGAGAACACGCTCGACACGCTGGAGGACACTCTGCTCGAAATCAAGAGTCTGCTCAACAATGCTCCCGACGCACTGGTTGCCCTGCGCAAGTCGCTGAGCGAGAATGCCGCCCTGCGCAAGCAGGCCGAGGGCTTCATCCAGGAGCGCATCAACACCCTGCGCGAGCGGCTGATCAAGGATGCTCGCCTCAACGACAAGGGCATCAGCGTGATGCGTCTTCAAGGGCTGATCATGCCCGACATTGTCAAAGGCGTAGCCACCGCCCTGCGCGGCAGCGGCTTAGAGCACCACGCCCTGATAGCCGCCACCGAGGACAATGACCGCCCGATGCTCACGGTGATGCTCACCGACGACCTGGTCAAGGAAGGCAAGAACGCCGGCCAGATGGTGCGCGAGGCCGCGAAGCTCATCCAAGGCGGTGGCGGTGGCCAGCCGGGCTTCGCCCAGGCCGGCGGCAAGAACCTGGACGGCTTGAGCGCCGCCCTCGACAAGCTGGAGGAGATGCTTAATCAATAACTCAAGTTTCTGAAGAAGTTAAGGAGTTAAATAGTTGAATGGAGTTAAGACGTCACTTTTTTAGTAGTACGGAAGTAGGGTAGTAAAGTAGTAGGGCCATTACATGATTGCGACAGTGACACTGCGTGCCGCATGATTGGCCTCCAGACCGGCTAGCAGATACTAAAATAATGAGTTAAATAGTGCAACAGGAGCACACGTCTTAACTCCCTTAACTACAGACAAGAAGCCACATTAGAGAATTAAAATGTTCAACAATAATCACTAACATTTGAAATCTATGAAGAAATTAAGTTTGCTGGCAGCTATCTGCCTGACGATGAACGCCTTGAATGGCATGAGCCAGACCACTGACGCTTGGCCCTGGGACTTCCCTATGAGCACCGGCGAGCAACTCACTGACGGTGAATTGATTTTGGCCCCCTACACCTACTACAAGGTGGCGATTGACGACAAGGAGGACTTGAAGAGAAAAGGCCTCATCTTCTACAAGACCAAGCTCGAGACAGCCGGAAGCGAGAAGTCGGTTGTGAACTATATGGAAGACTATGAGTTGCCCAACACGCTGATTATCGGTCTGCCTGAAGGTGCCACAGCCAAGAAGGGCGACATCCTGCTCACCTGGTGGCAAAGCGGTAGCGGCATGAAGCGCGCCATTGTGCGCGATGACAGCAACCCAGCCGAGCCCAAGGTGGACTACCTGGACATGGACATGCGACTGGATAATGACGGAACCATCTCGGGCCTCGCAGAGAGAAATGCCAATGAGCAACTCAAGCCCAACTCGTTCATCGTGCTGCGCGACGGAGAGTGGGCACCGGGAGCACAGGTGGCCTGCAAGAATGAACGCGACGAATGGAATGCCGCTACACTGATCAAGGCTACCAAGGACAAGGTGCTTGTGTCGGGATTCAGCAGCCGGCTCTCGGTCTATCCCAAGGATGACTGCCGACTGATTCCGATGAGCGACGAGGACATGAAAGCCGGCGACACCGTGTGGTGTGTGTGGGTAGGCACTTACCAGAGCGGCTACACCGTCGACAAGGTAGACAAGGAGCGTGGCCGCGTGTGGGTCACCGACAGCCGTGGCAACCATAAGATCCTGAGCATCCTCGAGGTGACCAAAGTTCTGGACTGACGCGCAAGCACTAGCGCCACAGCATCATCCCTGCCTGAACAACCACGTCAGGCAGGGATTTTGTTGTCATATTTTGAAAGAATCCCAAAAAACACTAACTTTGCTGCTCCAACCAACTCAACACAGAATATGAACAAATTGCTTATTGCTTCGATTGTGCTGACGAGCATCTGTCTCTCAGCATTCGGCCAGTCGTCGAGTCACCAGTATGTGACCGTTGTGGCCGAGCCCGACCATGCCGACTGGACCTATCATGTGGGCGAAAAGGTCAACATCACCGCCTACGCCATCCGCGAGAATGTGCGGATGCGGGACTGTGAGATCACCTATAGCTACGGCCCCGACAAACTGGATGCCGTAAAGACCGCCACGGTCAAGACCGACCGAAACGGCATGGCGCATTTCACGGTGCCATCGCCCAAGGAGCCCGGCTTCACCAGCGTACGCGTAAAAGTGGCACTGGATGGGCGCACCTACTCGTCGATGACCAACATTGCGTTTGACCCCTACTCTATCCAACCCACGACGAAGATGCCCGCCGACTTTGAGCAATACTGGCAAGGCGCCGTGGCCAAAGCCGCCCAAGTGCCCATGCGCCCCAGTGTGCGCTACAGCGCTGAGGAGAGCAACGACCGCGTGGATGTGTACTATGTCAAGATTCAATCCTACAGACGCGGCAACTATGTCTACGGCGTGCTCACTGTGCCCAAGACGCCGGGGCGCAAACCCGCCATCCTGCGCCTTCCGGGTGCCGCTGTGCGCTCCTATCATGGGCCGCATGAGTTGGCCTATGAGGGATTTGTGGTGCTGGAGATCGGCGTGCACGGTATCCCTATCGACCAGTCACCCGAGGTCTATCAGCAACTCGAGGAGGGTGCCCTGTCGAGCTACACGACCATCGGCATAGACAACCGCGACACCTATTACTATAAACGCTCCATCCTGGGCTGTGTGCGCGCCGTGGACTATCTGTGCACGCGCGACGACGTCGACACCACGCGCATCGCCACCTACGGCGGCAGCCAGGGCGGCATGCTCTCGATCATGACGGCTGCACTGAGCCCGCGGGTGAGCGCACTGTTCAGCTACTTCCCGGCCTACTGCGACCTGACGGGCTACTACCATGGCCGCGGCGCGGGGTGGCCGCACCTGTTCCGCGACCCGAGTGAGCCCAATCTGCAAGCCCGCATCGAGGTGTCGCGCTACTACGACACGGTCAACTTCGCCCGCCTGCTGCGTGTGCCGGGGTTCTATGCCTGGGGGTTCAACGACCCGGCGTGCTGCCCCACGTCGACCTTCAGCGCCTACAACGTCATCACCGCCCCCAAGCAGTTGCAGGTGGGACGCGACACGGGCCACTGGCTCTACCCCTGGCAGGTCGACAACGCCCTGCACTGGCTCAAACAACAGTTCGGCATGGAATAAAACAAAAACGCGGAGGACGTCAAAATGTCCTCCGCGTTTTTGTTTTATTACTGTCAATCGGTGGTGAGGTCGTCGTAGCGCTGGAAGAGGAAGTCGTTGTAGGGGAAGCGCTGGGTGTGGACGATGCGGGCCTTGTCGTAAAGCATCTGCTTGAGTGCGTCGATGTTGATGCCCTGCTTGGCGCTGATGAAGACGCAGTTGCCTGCCATGCGCGCCATCCATGTCTCCTGGAGCTCGTCGAGCGGTATGTTCTCGCGTCTGCGGGGCGTGAGGTCGTCCTCATCCTTGGGGACATAAGTGAACTGGTCAATCTTGTTGAACACCATGATCATCTCCTTGCCGGCGGCATCACACACTTCCTGCAATGTGCGGTTGACCACCTCGACTTGTTCCTCAAACTGCGGGTGCGAGATGTCGACCACGTGCACCAAGATGTCGCTATCGCGCACCTCGTCGAGCGTGGTCTTGAAGGACTCAACCAGGTGGGTGGGCAGCTTGCGGATAAAACCGACAGTGTCGCTGAGCAAGAACGGCAGATTCTCGATGACCACCTTGCGCACAGTTGTGTCGAGTGTTGCAAATAGTTTGTTCTCGGCAAAGACGTCGCTCTTGCTGAGCACGTTCATCAGCGTGGACTTACCCACATTGGTGTATCCTACCAGTGCGATGCGGGTGAGCTTGCCGCGGTTCTTGCGCTGGATGACCTTCTGCTTGTCCCAGTCGGCCAGTCGCTGCTTGAGCAACGAGATTTTGGTCTTGATGATTCGGCGGTCGGTCTCGATCTGCGTCTCGCCCGGCCCACGCATGCCGATGCCGCCTCGCTGACGCTCGAGGTGTGTCCACATGCCCGTGAGTCGCGGCAGCAGGTACTGGTACTGCGCGAGCTCAACCTGCATTTTGGCATTGGCCGTCTGCGCACGCTTGGCAAAGATGTCGAGGATGAGCGTGGTGCGGTCGAGCACCTTGACCTGTGTAGCCTTCTGGATGAACGCGATCTGCTTGGGTGAGAGGTCGTCGTCGAAGACGACCAGGCTCACCTGGTTGTTCTCGACATAGTCGACAATCTCCTCGAGCTTTCCCTTGCCGACATAGCTAGTGCTGTTGGGTGCATCGCATCGCTGTGTGAAGCGCTTGACGGTCTCGGCTCCAGCAGTCTCGGCCAAGAATTCCAGTTCATCGAGATATTCAGCGGCTTTTGCCTCGTTCTGCTGCGGTGTAATCAGTCCCACGAGCACTGCTGTCTCCTGTTCGACGGTGCTGATGTTGCGCTTGCTGTCGTCAATAAATCCCATCTTTTCTTCTCATTGAGGGTTTAAAAAAGGCCTCGGCTGAACCGAGGCCCACAGAACCATATCAGTTCTAGTCTCTTTGTCGCTAGGCTCTCGACTATTTCTTAGCCACCTTGTTGTAACGTTTGTTCAACCCTTCGATGACATCTTGTGTGACATCATACTTGGGGTCGATATAGAGTGTGGCGCTCTTGCGCAAGACCATGTCATATCCCTTCTGCTTGGCATACTCCTTCATGAAATTGTCGATTGAGTCAAGCAGCTGCACCTGACTCTGGCTGAGCTCGTTCTGGATGCTCTGCTGCAGCTTGCCCAGGTAGCTCTGTGCGTCGTCTTGCATCTTTTGCAACTTGGCTTGGTCGGCCTTGAAGCTTTCTTCTGTCAGATAACCATTGTTCTGATACTTCTGCTGCATGGCATTTCCGAACTTGCTGATTTCGTTGCCCTTCTGGCTCTGTGCTGCATCAAACTGGTTCTGTCGCCGCAACATGGCTTCGTTGATGTCCTTCGCCAAGCTATAGTTGTTCATAATAGAGTCCTCATCAACAAATCTGATGGTCATTTTTTCCATCGCTGCCTGAGGCATTGCGCTTGTCGATTTAGCATTCTGTTGCTGATTGTTGTTGCACGAAAAAGCCATCACTGCAACAGCAGCGATGCAAACCAACTGAGCAAAACGTCTTGTCAATTTCATTTCTGTATATCTGTTATTCGTAAAATTTTTCGTCTCTCGCACAAGTGATGCCCCGTCTTTTCATCTCGGGATTGCCATGAATGTGTGTGTTAGGAAATTTTCCTCCTTTTACAAAGAAGATTTTAACGCCTAACAATGTCACAGCCAGAGCGATAAGTAGTATAGTAGACAATAAAACGGCCATTGATGCGTTTAAGAAATACTAAAAACGATGCAAATATACTGACTTTTTTCGGCTCATTTCAAAAAAAAGCCGTAACTTAGCGGTGCTTTTTGCGAGTATTTAACAATATTTCGCCCGCAATAACGATAACTAACATTTCTAACCTTTTTAATAACATCACAATTATGACCGTAAAAGATCTGAAACCGGCACGTGTATGGCAAATCTTTGACGAGATTACCCAAGTGCCCCGCCCCAGTGGCCGTTTGGCAAAAATCCAAGCATGGCTTGTAGACTTCGCTAAAAAGAATAACCTCGAGTACAAGGTCGACGAGGTAGGCAATGTGGCTATGTTCCGCCCAGCCGCTCCTGGCTTTGAGAATGCGAAAGGTGTTGTTCTCCAGGGTCACATGGACATGGTTGCCGAGAAGGCAGCCTCGTCGAACCATGACTTCGACAATGACCCCATTGAGACCATCGTAGACGGTGAGTGGGTTCGCGCCAACAACACTACTCTGGGCGCTGACGACGGTATGGGTCTTGCTATCGCCTTGGCAGCAATCACCGACCCCGACATCAAGTGCGGTCCGATGGAGGCCCTTGCCACTGTCGACGAGGAGACCGGTCTGACCGGTGCCAGCAACATCAAGGCCGACATGCTGCGTGGTGACTATCTGCTGAACCTTGACAGCGAGGACGACGGCGTCATCACCGTGGGTTGCGCCGGTGGTCTGGTTTCAATCTTCAAGTTTGACTACAAGGAAGAGGACGCTCCCAAGGACCTGGTCTACTTCCAGATCAACTTTGCCAAGTTCCACGGCGGCCACTCGGGCACTGACATCAACAAGGGCTTTGCCAGCGCCACCAAGTTGATTACCCGCCTGCTGTGCACAATGGGCATCGACTATCGCCTGGCCAAGATCGACTCGGGCAACCTGCATAACGCCATCGCCTTCACCGCCGAGGCCGTCATCGGCATCAAGCCCGAGGACAAGGAGAAGTTTGCTGTGGCATTCAACACGTTCAAGGCCGAGGTCGAGAACGAGTATCACGTGACCGAGAAGTGCTTTGAGATGGAGTGCAAGAGCGTTGACGCTCCCGCCAAGGTTGTGGACGCATGCACTGCATGCCGTGTGATCACGGCTGTGTTTGCCGCTCCTCACGGTGTAGCATCGATGAGCATGGAGATTGAGGGTCTGGTCGAGACCTCAACCAACCTGGCCAGCATCAAGATGCGTGACGGCAAGTTTGTGGTCGAGGCCTTCAGCCGCTCGGCTGTCGAGAGCCGCAAGATGGAGCTCGTGGCACAGATTGAGGCCGTGATGCGTCTGGCCGGCGCCAACGAGGTGCTGCGCGAGGGCAGCTACCAGGGCTGGGAGCCCCGCATGGACAGCGCTCTGCTGCACCTGGCTGTGGCTAGCTGGGAGAAGCTGTATGGTGTGAAGCCTGTTGTTGAGGCCATCCACGCTGGT
>Ga0310695_10012923_pt1 | contig 11584 bp, 8 predicted proteins | sample RumenRJG_04DNA_FD_203882 | JGI IMG/M metagenome (GOLD analysis project Ga0310695, IMG submission 203882) | Bovine rumen microbial communities from Lethbridge, Alberta, Canada - RJG_04 (v2) (version 2) | ecosystem: Host-associated > Mammals > Digestive system > Stomach > Rumen | place: Canada... | reverse complement strand
CTGGGTTGTTTATTGATTATAGATATTTTGAACTTATGATGAAAGGTGTTAATGGTTATTATTATGATAGAAGAACAGGAGTCATTGTTTATTAAGGATTTTAAATTTTTTATAATCTTTTTTTTTTTAAAAAATTTATTTATTTTAATACATCTATTTCTCCTTTTTTTTGAGAATAATATCAAATTTTTTTTCCATTAATTGATTTAATATTATTTCTTCTTTTACTATGTATTTAAATTTATTCATATTTTTTCATCTAAAAATTTTTCCATATTTTAAATATTAAATCATTTTTACTATATTTTAAAAAATATTTTTTACATATATATTAATATTAATATTTTGTATAAAAAATATATGTTTAATTTTTGATATTTTATTAAATATTATTTTAATATTTAAAAATCTTATTTTTTATATAAAATATATTTAATAGCTAAAAATCTTTTTTTTTGAAAAATTAATATCTTATTATATCTTATAAAATTTGCATTTAATATCCTATAATTAATTATTATTTAAAAAAATATCATTGAAAAATTTATTTCATATGATTAATAAAAAATAAATAAAAATAACTTATTTAATAATTACTAAAATAATCAAAAAAAAATAAAAAAAAAAAGTTTTATAAAATTATTTTTAAAAAAGATAACCAATTATCATATTTAATTTTTAGCAACACAACGATGTTTTTTACATTTTTTTCCTTTTCCACAATGATGGAACCAATCACATTTTGTTCCCCATTTAATTTGATTATCTTTAGTTTCAGAATATTTTACTTGGCATCTATAATCATAACAACGAAGTCCATTATCACATAAATGGAATAAATCACAATCTTCATTTAATGTTCTATATCTTCCTGAAATAAAACTTAAACAAAAAAAGAAAATTATATAAAATAAATTTTTTGACATTTTTATTTTTTATTTGTTTATTATAAAACGAATTTAATAAAATTTAAAATTAAAATATTTTTTTTGTTTTAAAAAAAATTTTATACATTTTTATTTATAATTGAAGAAATAATTTAATTATTCTTCTCATACTCCTATTTTCAATTAAGGAATTAAAATTTGATAATAAATAAAATTTTGATTTGATAAAATTTGATTTATTGATTTTAATATTATCAAATAAGTATTACAAAAATTATTTTTTTTTATTTTTTACTTTGTTTTGTTGAAGGTAAAATATCATTAAATTTAAGATTTCTTTTATAAACTTGATTTCCATAAGAGTCAATAATTTCTTTATGATAATCATTAGGAGAAAATGTTCTAGTAAAAATTGTTTGTTTATTATTATTAAATTGAAATTTTTTATTATTTCTATTTTGTCTAATATCTTTTTCAGAATAAACATTTTTTGTCATTGATAAATTTTGAGGAATATTCTTTTCAAAATTTAATTGAATAAAATTAAAATCAAAATTAGGATCATAATCTTTTGGTGTATTATTTATGAAAATTTTTTTTTTTTTAGGTTCAAATTTTCTAGGAGAAATTAAATAATCTGAAGGATTAAAAATATTATTTGAAGATAATTTTTTATTTGTATTAATACTAATTGAATTATATTTATGATGATTAATAATTTTATTATTATTCAAATTTAAATTAATTTGATTTATTTTATTATTTAAAATAATATTTTTATTCTGATTACTATTATAAAAATTATCATTTAATTCATTTTCATCTTTTATTAATTTTTCTAAAAATAAATTATCTTCAATTTGAACAGATGGATTTTTTTCATTATTAATCAAAGATTGATTACTATTATTTTGACTTATAATAGGAATTGATTTTAAATTAATTATTGGCTCATCTAAATTTTCTTTTTTTTCAGATGATAATTGATTAATTTGAATTTGAAGATTTTCAGTTGGTTTACTTGAAGTTTTATTATTTCTAGCAATATTTTGATTTTTCATTTCAATTATACTTCTTTTATCAAAACTTTTATGTCTTTTTGGTGAATTAAACATATTATTATTTTTATTATTATTACTATTTTCATTTAAATTTATTGTAGGAATTATAATTTCTTTTTTTTCTTTTTTTTTTCTATTTTTAATTGGACTTGCCAAAATATTTATTTTATTTTCTTTTTGTAAAAAACCAATTTCTTTAATATCAAAATTATTATTATAATAAAAACCAACATTTACACTTCTTCTACCTGGATTTGTAGTTTTACCTCTTGTTGATTTTCTTATATTTAAATTTTCATTTTTTTTTAATTCATTTTTAACATTATCTTTAATATTTGTATTTTTTATCTGAGTATTATTTTTATTTTCATTATCATTAATAAGACTATTATTACTATTATTCAAATTTGTTTTATTATCATTATTAGTTTTAGAATTATTAGTTAATTTTTTAAAAATAGTTATAACTTTTTTTTTTTTTTCATAATCTTCATCATCATCATCACTATTAATATCTTTTCCAAGAATAAAATCATAATCTAAATCAACTTTATCTAAATAAGAAGAATCAATAGATTCATTTTTTTTATTTTTAAATTCTAATTTATCAGTTAATTTCCTAATATCTTTTTTTTTAACTTCTTCAAAAGTTCCTAAATTTCTTCTAAATCTTACATCTTTAATAAATTCTACTAGAGTACCAAATCTCATTTTAATTTTATTAAATTGACTTTTCATATTATTATATTTTTTTAAAGCCTCATCAAGATCAGTTTTATAAATTAAAAGATGATCACTTAATTTTTTATCAATATCATTTTTAATATTTAAAATTTTATTCCATTCACTTTGAAATTCTTTTGTTCTTTTTTCAAGTGAAATTGCTTCTTTAACATTTTGCATTCTTACTTCCATAATTTTTTCAGTATTAGTTTTAATTTCTAATTTAATATCATTTTCTAACATTTTATTTTTATTATCAGAATAATCATTACATCTTTGTGAAGCAGAATTAACAATTGTTAATATTTCTTTAGTCATATTTTCAATTCTTGATTTAATTTCTTTTATATCTTTTTTCATTTGTTCTTTTATTGTGTTTAAACCAGAAACATTTATTATATTATCATGTATATAATCTCCCATTGTTTTAAATTGACTTTGTGGTCCAATAAATCCAGGAACTAATAAATTATCTATAAATATTTTATCATATTTAAATTTTGAATCACTTAAATCTTTCATTGTATTATTTAATCTTATTTCATGTGTTATAATTTGATCTTCTATTTTTTTTTTAAATATATCTAATTCTTTTAATTTTTCTAATTTTACTATTATTTCAGCATATGAATCTATTAATTTTGTGTTTTGTTGGGTTATTGTGTTTAATTTTGTGTCTAGTTCTATTAAAGATGTGTTTGTTTTTGTATTTATTTCTTCAAATTTTTTTTCTGTTTCATTTTTTAAATTTTTCATTTCTTTTAAAAATTCTTCTCTATATAATGTTATGTTCATTTGATTTGTTTTTTCAATTATTTCATCTTTTGATATAATATTTTCATTTTCTGTATTCATTTTATTGAATTTAATTAATAAATTTAATAAAATAAATAAATTAATTTTTTTGATAAATAAAAAATGAGTATTGAAGATTTGACTGATTTAGAACAAATTAATAAAAGTTATAATGAAAATAATAGTGAAAATGAAGATGAAGATGTAAAAATAAATGAAGAGAAAAAAAATGAAAATAATGATGAAAATGAATTAAAAGAAAATAATGATTCAAAAAAAGATGAAAAAGAAAATGAAGAAGTTACAACTAATGAAATAAATGAAAACATTCAATCAAATCAAATACAAAAAAAAGAAAAACCAAAAAAAGAAGATAAATCAAATCAAACTTTTGATAGTAAAGAACAACAAATTGAATATTTACAAAGACAAATAGATGAATTAACAAAAGAAAATAATAATTTAAAAAATATTAATGAAAAAAATGAAAAACAAATAGAAGATGATAAATTATTATTAATATCAAAAGAAGAAGTTGAAACAATTTTTGAAAATGCAAAAAGTCAAAATATAATTGAATTAGAAAATAAAATAAATACAATGAAATCAATGGTAAAAGAATTAAATCAAGAATTTGAAAATCAAATAAAAAAAAAAGATGATAAATTTAAAGAAAAAACACAATCAATAATAAAACAATTAGATGAATATAATAAAAAAGAATCAAATTACATAAATCAAATAGAAACTTTAAATAATCAATTAAAAGATTATCAAAATCAAGTAAATAATTATATTAAAGAAAGAACAACAATGGAAGATATTATTATAAGACAAGAAGAAAAATTAAATGTTTTAGTTAATAAATTAAATCAAGTTGAAGATTTAATTAAAAGAAAAAATCGACTTTTAAAAGAAAATGAAGCATATGCAATTGAATTAATTAAAATTGTTGAACAACAAAAAACTCAAATTAATCAATATAAAATAAGTAATAGAGTTATTGATAGAAATACTTTTTCAACTAATAATATTTATCCTAAAGTAACTCAATTTAAAAATAATAATAATTTAGATAACGAAGAAAAAAGTAATTATAATTATATTCCAAATGATAATGATATTAAAGAAAAAGGTGTTGTTTTACCAGTTATTAATACTTTTAATAATATAAATGTTATTAATGAAAATTTAAATGAAGATTTAAATAATGAAAAAAGAGAAGATGATAAAAATGAACAAAAAATTGAAGAATTTAAAAATATGATGGATCAATTAATTGATGATATTGATAATTAAAAAACAAATATTTTATTATCATTTATATATATTATTCAAAATTTTTAAATTTTTTCATATTAAAAAAAAATAAATAAAAATTAAAAGAAAATATTTTTAAATAAAATATTAACTTTATATAAATTCAACCAAAAAAAATTCATTATACTAAAAAAATAATAAAGATTCTTTCCTTCGAAAAAAATATTAAAAAAAAAAAATTATTAATATCTATAATGAAAATCACAATAATATTGAAATTCAGCTCTACATTTTCTCATTTCTTCAACATCTCTTTGATTAGCAGCATTACAAATTTTTTTAAAATATTTAATAGCTTTTTCAATTTTTATTTTGTCTTTATATTTTTCTAAATTTTCAAGAGCATCTGTAAAATATTGTACAATAATTTTTGAAGTTTGTTGTATTTCTCTTAAAGTATCATCTCCCCCTATTACTGCTACATTTTCAAAATATTTTTCATTTTCGTCAAAACGATATTTTATATCTTTTGTTTCTTTTTTATATACATTCATTCTTTGAATTATTAATTCTTTTATTTCTTCTATACTTTTTTTTTTTTCTAATTCAGGATCATTTATTCCTCCCATTTTATTTTATTTTTTTATATTAATTTATGTTTATTTTTTTTATTATTGAAAAAAATAATTTTATTAGATTTTGGGTTTTGTTTTGTTTTTTTTTGATTTTGTGTTGTTTATTTTAAAGTGAAAAATATAAAAATGTATTTTATTAAGTCTATAATTATTTTCATATTTATAATATATTATAAAATTTTTATTTATTAATTTTTTTTTAATAAATATTAAATTTTAGTATTTATTTACATAAAAAACTCTTTATATTTATTATTATTATTACATTTTATTGAAAATTAATAAATCATCAATCTTTATCAAATAAAGTTTCATTTACATCTATTTTTTCATCATTAAAAATTTTTTCAGTAATTTTACCTTCTTCTAAGCAAGTATCATTTTCTTTTAAAACTTCTTTATTTTGTTTTTCATTAATTTTAATTTCATTTATTTTTTCTTCTTCTTTAATTAACATTTGACAAATAGATTGATTAATAAAATTATAAAACCATAATTCTTTATCATTATTTAATTCTTTCCCTCCAAAATATAATTTAATTCTTTCAATTTTAATTGTTTTATATTCATTTAATGTAATAATTTCTTTTTTTAAATCCAAAATATTTTTCCAATTTGAAATTAAAACTTTAATTTCTTTATTAAAATTTCTAATAGTAATATTAATATTTTCTTCTTTAGGTATTTCTTTATCTTTTTTAATTTCTTCAATTTCATATCTTAAAGGTAAATTAATACAATAATTAGGAATTTCATATAAAAATCCTTTTGAATCATAAACAATATTAATACAATTTTTGTAAGGTTTAATATTACTTGCTTTTAATATTTCTTCAATATCTTTTTCATTAAATGAATTGTCATTACAAATATTTTTTAAAATATTCCAAATTTCTTTATCTCCTTCAATTCTACTAGACCAAAAATCTTCTCTTATTTTTTTTAATTCTTCATATTTTTTATTACTAATATATCCTTTCATTCTTTTTAATCCTTTTCCAATATATTCATTTTGTATTTCTGGAAAATTAAAATATTCATTATATTTTGATTGAAGATAAGGTTCAAATGTAGAAAAAATATAACTTGTATTATTATTATTATCAATGTTAATATGATTTGAATGATTTGAATCATTATTTTCTAAATTATTTGAAGAATCTATTCTTATATTATTTGAACTACTTGATATGTAATTATCACTATTTATCATATTTATATTATTTTGATTATCATTATTAATATTATCATTATAATTTGTATTTATGTTATTTATATCATCATATTCATCAATATTTTCTTCTTCATTTCCTTTTATTTTTGAATTAATTATTATTTTTTGACGAAAACATGCACAGCCCATTTATTTTTTAAATTTATTTTTAATTACGAAATATTTTTATAAAATTATAAATTTATTTAATTATTTATGTTAATTTATTGTAATATATATTTTTTATAAAATGGGAAATTGTTGTCAAGCTAATTCTAATAATCAAAAAGGAATTATTAATTTAAAAGATTTAACAAATAAACCCCAATATATAAATAATGAAATAAATAATAATCAAAATAATGATGATTGTTCCATTTTAATAAGTTCTACATCTTTAGAACAAAATTATAATGTCAAATATAGAGAAAGTAATACTATTAAAATATATGAAAAAAATCAAACTTTAAAATCTCATAAAACTTAAGAATAAATGGAATATAATAATATTAATTATTCAATATTTATATTAATATTTAAATTGTAAAAAAATTTTATTATTGGTTATTTATTTCAATATCAAATAAAACTTTATTTATATATATGAATATAAGACTATTCTTTATTAAATAAATACTTTATTGAATATTTTTAATTTATAATATTTTGAAAAATAATAAACAATATAATTTTTAAAAATATTTATTTTATTTCAATATCTATTGTAATAATTAATGATATCAATCCTTTTAAAAGTAATATAATAAATATTTATTTTTTCCAAATAAAAACATTTATAAATTAAAAATAAAAAAAATATTAAATAAAACCAAAAATAAAATCATTTAAATAAACCAAAAAAAATCAAATTTTTTTATCAATCATTAAAAAAAATATAACCAAAAAAAAAATAAAAAATAAAAATCCATATTAAAAAAACTTAATTATCCTTTTTCTCTTCATTATTCTCATTTTTTTTTTCATCTTCCTTAGAAAATTTCTTAATAATACATTTAATAAAAGCTTCAACTCCATTACCATATTTTTGAGCTTCATTTAAATCAAGTCCAAAAGATTGAATAACAGCTTGTAAATTTTCTGAATTTAAAGCAGAACTTAAAGCATCTAAACCTTGTTGAAATTGAGGTGAAGAAATATTATCATGAAATCCTTGAATACTTTGTTGTTTTTCTGGTAATTTTTTTATTAATTCATTTTTTTCATTTTCATTTAATTTTGATAATAAATTTATTATATTTTCTCTTGTTAATATTTTACCTAATTTTGGATATTTTTTTTGAGCTTGACGAAATGCTTCTGTGAAATTTTTTATAAAATCTAAATTTGAATTTATGTTATTTTGATTATTTTGTTGATTTGTATTTTGATTTGAAATATTATTTTGTAATGTTGTATTATTATTTGATAAATTATTATTTAAATTTTGATTATTATTATTTTTATTTTGTTCTTTATTTTCATTTGAAATTTCTTTATTATCAAAAATTAATGTTCCTGTTTTTAAAATATTATTTATAATATTTGAATTTTTTTCATCTAAAGATATTGGAAATTGCATATAAAAAAGAAATTTTTCTTCTTCTGGATATAAAGTATTTTGTAACATATAAACTCTTCCTTTTGATGTTCCTATTTTTTTCCATATCCAATCACCTGGTGTTATTACTAATGGTTCTTTCGTTATGTTTTTTGTTAAATTTTTCCATTCAAAAAATAGTAATCCTTCATTTAAATAAAATCTTATTTCTCCTTTATCTGGATTTGCTTTTGCTTTTTTGTCAATTATATTCATTTCTCCTACATTAATTTTAAATTCTTCTTTTAACATTTTTTAAATATAATTTTTTTTAAATTTTTATCTTTTTATAATTTTATTTTTTATAGTTTAAATATGTTAAAATATTATTATTATTATTATTTAATTAAAATAGTCATATTATTTATATAAAATTTATTTTTATTTTAATTATTCCAAAAAATATTTTATTAATATAAATTAGATTCCTTTGATAAAAATATTTTATTTTGAGGTGTAGAAAAAATATTATTTTTTTGATAATTTTCAGTTCTTTTTTTATTTATATTTCCATCATTAAAATTATTATTATATATATTAAAATTATTATTATTTTGTTTTTTCAATACAATATCACTTATTAATCCAATTATATAATATTCTGTTATTAATTTTTCTTCACTTAAAACTTTCATTCTAATATGTAATAATTGATTTATAGTTTGATTATTTTTTAAATTCAATTTATTACATATAATATCACAACAACTTAAATCTTTTAATTTCAAACCTTTTTTTCCATTTTCTTTCAAATACATTTTTGAAACATGTGAATCATTAACATTTACAAAATTATTAACTTGTGAATTTCTAAAATTAATAAAATAATTATTTTTATTCGAAGTCATAGGTGTAGAAATTTGATTATTAAAATAATTATTTACATTAACAAAACTTAAACCTTTAGTACTGCTTTTTTTACCATATTTTCCAGTTTTTTTTATAATATCATTTTTTAAATCATTAATTAAAGTAATTTCATGAATTAAATAATTAATAAAATAACCAATAATCATAATTAATTTACTAATTCCACTAATACTAGCACAAATATCTTGAATTTTTTGATAAGTTCTATCATAAATTCCAGCTTGATTTCCCATCCAAAAATAAAAAACTCCATAAATTCCAGAATTATACATTTCAATAGTAAATTTTTCATTAACATCTAAATTAAAAGAATTAATATTACTTTGTTCATTAAATAAAATTCCAGAATGAGTTGCAATTTTTAATGGTTTAAAATTTAAATTATTAATAGTAAAAGATTCTAAAATAATTTGATTTCTTATTTTATTAAAATATTTTGTTAAGGGATAATTATAATTACTAACATCAGCATATTGATCAATAAAATAAATAGCAAAAGAAAAAGTTTTAAGAGCAAATTGATCACTTTTATTAATATCATAACAATTATTTTTTCCAATTTGAGTATGATTTTGACATCTCATTAAAAAAATTCCATAAGTATTTCCATTAGGATTTGAATTTCCATGTTTTAAAACAGGATATTCAAAATTAATATCATTTTTATCATAAATAACATTTTTATTTTTATCAAAATATTTTTGTATACATATTCCTTGATTAAAACTTTCAATATAATCACTTAAATGATCTTTTAATTTACCAATATCATTTTTTGTACAAGGACCATAAATCCAATGATTATAATTTGACATATTTGAATTTTCTTCTATTATATTTGCATTATCATAAACACCATAAATTGAAAATGCTCTATCATCATATGAAATATTATATTCTTCTCCAGTTGCAATAAAATGGAAAATTCCAGTTGAATTAAAAGAAAAAATTCCTGTGTCTGATAGATATTTATTATAGAAAAAGGAAGTTGGATTTATTTTTAATATAAAATCTAATGAAAATACTATACTTAATCCTGTTATTGCTATGTAAGATATTATTGTTACTATTCCTGAAAATGATGATGAGTGACGATCACCGTTTTTATAGTATAATGTTATCGGAGGAGAAAGATTGTCACATGATTTTAACATTTTTTTTTTTTTTTTTTTTTGAATATTTTTTTAAATTATTTTTTTAATTTTTCTATTTTAAATGGTTTTTTTTTATAAAAAATAAAAAAAAAAAAACATATTATTTATAATATTAAAAAAATTTAATCAAAAAATTTTTAGAAAAAATGAATATTTTTTAATTTAATACAAAAAAATAACAAAATTATTTTTTTTGAATAATAATTTTAATGGATAATATTATAAATTTAAATCCTATTCGTACGAAAAGAAAAGTTTTAACTAAACAAGAAACTGAAAAATTAACAAAAACAAAAGAAAAAGCTCATAGTCAATCAACACCAAAATCAAAATCATTATCTGAAAAAGTATTATTATCCCCATTATTAAATGATGAAAATATAAAAAAATCAAAAAACAAAAAAACAATAATAAATTTAAGTGAATTAAACTTAAATCAATTAGTCCCATTAGAATACATTGAATTTCCTTCTCCAGAAAGCGGAAAAAAACCAAATTATTTAAGTAAAAGTTTATTTTTAAAAGGAAAAGATTTTAATATGAATTATTATCAAAAAAGAAAACAAAGTCCCATTTTTCAATATTATAATAAATCTCCTATAATTGAACAAGTAATTAATGAAAGATTAAATAATTATAATAATAATTTTTCTTTTTTTATGAAACAAATGAAAAATGAGGAAAATGATATTGAAAAAATTAATGAAAATGAAGAAATTTTAGGATTTAATAAAGATTCTAGTAGTGATGATGATGATGATAATTCGAATAAATTGACTTCTTTTGTTAAAGAAGTTTTAAAAAATAATGAAAGACAAGAAGAAAATAATAAAAATAATTCTTTTGGTTTTGATTTTAATGATAATAATTGTAACTATAATAATTTTTTAGAAGATAATTTAATTCAATCTAAATCAGAACAAATGAATGTTAATATTAATATAAATAATAATTCAAATAATAATAATTATTATTATCAAATTCAAAACCAACAAAATAATCAAGGACAAAATATATATAATCAAAATAATAATTTTCAAATGAAAAATAATTATTATAATCGAAAAAGACAAAGTGATAATTATTTACATTTTCAAAATCAAAATCCAATATTTATAAATAATAATACAATAAATCCAAATATAAATAATCAAGATAATTCAAATTTTAATAATATATATTATAATAATAGTCAAATAAAAACACCTCAAATAAATTATTATCAACCATTTATAAATCAAAATCCAATAAATCAAATGAATTATTATTATAATTATCAATATAATCAAAATTATAATAATAATTTTATAAGATATAATTTCCCAAATCCTTATAGAAGTAATAGTTCAAATAATATAACACAAAATTTAAATATCTATTCTCCAATAA
>Ga0310695_10012922_pt1 | contig 11585 bp, 5 predicted proteins | sample RumenRJG_04DNA_FD_203882 | JGI IMG/M metagenome (GOLD analysis project Ga0310695, IMG submission 203882) | Bovine rumen microbial communities from Lethbridge, Alberta, Canada - RJG_04 (v2) (version 2) | ecosystem: Host-associated > Mammals > Digestive system > Stomach > Rumen | place: Canada... | reverse complement strand
AATGCGGGCATCTTCTGCCACAACAATCCTTGGGTCATCATCGGCGAGACGGTGGCTGCCCGCGGCGATGACGCCTGGAGCCACTACAAGAAGATTCTGCCCAGTTACGTCGAGGAGGACCGCCAGACGCTGCACAAGGTCGAACCCTATGTCAACTGCCAGATGGTGGCAGGCAAGGACGCCTATCGTCCCGGTGAGGGCAAGAACTCATGGCTCACCGGCACCGCTGCGTGGATGTGGTACACCGTGTCGGAATTCATTCTCGGCATCAAGCCGCATTATGATGGCCTGCTCATCGACCCGTGTCTGCCCCAGACAGCGCGCGACTACACGGTGACCAGGCGCTTCCGCGGTGCTGAATATGAAATCCACGTGAGCAATCCCAAGGGCGTGAGCAAGGGCGTAGCCCGGATGACTGTTGACGGAATGCCGGTCGAGGGCGCTGTCGTTCCCGCACAACCGGGCAAGCACATTGTCGAGGTCGTCATGGGATAATCTCTTAATTGAATAGTTGAACTACATTAACCAAAATTTGTGCAAGTCGAGCGATGTGCCAAATTTATTTGGGCGATGATATAGATGTTGGCCCTAACCCTGCGGGGCTAATGCGAATTACGCGAATTAGTGATATTTATCACTAATAGTTTATAATATTTTTCGTGAAATGCGTTTTTCATAGCGAAATCAGCATTAAAAAACTTTTCAGGGTCAACTGCTATATCGTTCCCGTTATTTGAGCATATCCGAGACACAGCCAAATTTATTAAAACATATCAGAACGATGAAAAGATTCTCTCTTATCCTTGCAGCGATGATGCTCCTGGGTTCCGGCACGATGAGTGCTTGGCAAGGTGACGTTGCAGTGCAAACGCCCAACACCCAGTTGGTGCTACACGCCTATGAGGGCGGCGACCTGCGCATGGGCTACTACGGCAACAAGAGCGCCACAATGCAGCAACTGCGTGACGGTGGTGCCGACCTTAACTTCCCGGCATTGCCCGCATTCGGCACCGTGGACGCCATCCACCTGCCGGCTATTCAAGTGCAGCATGCCGACGGCGACCTGAACCTTGAACTCAAGGTCACCAACTACGAGACGAGCAGCGACGACCGCTCGCAACTTCACATTTTCACGATGACCGACAAACTGCTGCCCGTCACCGTGAAGGTGTTCTATAAAGCCTACAAAAACGTGGACGTGATCGAGACCTGGACCGAGATCTCCCACAAGGAGAAACGTGCCATCACGCTCAAGCGCTTCGATTCCGGCCACTTGACACTGCGCCAAGGCGACGTGTGGATCAGCCACCTGCACGGCAACTGGGCTGCCGAGACCGAACCCACGACCGAACCGCTTACCCAAGGCCTGAAGACCATCCGCAATACCGACGGCGCCCGCAACTCGCACCTGGACGCTCCCGAACTGATGATTTCGCTCGACGGCGAACCCCAGGAGACGACGGGTCGCGTCATTGCAGCCATCCTGTGCTGGAGCGGCAACTATGAACTGCGCATCAACACTACAGGCCATCGCCAGCACCAGTTCTACGCCGGTATCGACCCCATGTCGTCAGAATATGTGCTCGAGCCCAACGAACTCTTTGAAACCCCGCATCTGGCTCTCGCCTACTCCGAGGACGGCCTGGGAGGTGCCAGCCGCACCATCCATCGCTGGGCACGCACCGAGGGCATGTTCCACCGCGGCATGAAGACGGGCGACATCCTGCTCAACTCGTGGGAAGGCGTCGTGTTTGACATCAAGGAGGAAACCATGATCAACATGATGGACGACATCGCCAAGTTTGGCGGCGAACTGTTCGTGATGGACGATGGTTGGTTTGGCGACAAGTATCCCCGCAACAACGACTCGTCGTCGCTGGGCGACTGGGTGGTTGACAAGCGCAAACTGCCCGGCGGCATCAGCACGCTCACCCAGGCGGCCCGTCAGCGTGGCATCAAGTTCGGCATCTGGATTGAACCCGAGATGTGCAACACCGTGAGCGAACTCTACGAGAAGCACCCCGACTGGATGCTCCAGACCAAGGGTCGCGAACTCAAACAAGGCCGTGGCGGCACACAGGTTGTGCTCGACCTGACCAACCCCAAGGTGCAGGACTTCGTCTTCGGCATCGTGGACAACCTGATGACGCAGAATCCTGACATCGCTTATATCAAGTGGGATGCCAATGCCTCAATTCAGAACTACGGCTCACTGTACCTGCCCAAGGACAAGCAAAACAACATCTCCATCCTGTGGCACCGCGGACTCCTCAACGTGCTCAAGCGCATCCGTGCCAAGTATCCCGACCTGGTCATCCAGGACTGTGCCTCGGGTGGTGGCCGTGCCAACTATGGCCTGCTGCCCTACTTCGACGAGTTCTGGGTGAGCGACAACAACGATGCCCTGCAGCGCGTTTATATCCAGTATGGCACCTCCTACTTCTTCCCTGCCAACGCAATGGCACAGCACATCGGCGGCTCTCCTTACTGGAACACGGGCGGCCGTGTCATCCCCATCAAGTTCCGCTGCGACGTGGCCATGAGCGGACGTCTGGGCATGGAACTGCAACCGCGGCACATGAGCCAGGAGGAACACGACCAGTGCACACAGGCGTTTGCCGACTACAAGTTGCTGCGCCCCATCGTGCAGACCGGCAACCTCTATCGTCTGATTTCGCCGTACAACCGCAAGGGCGTCTCGTCCATCATGTTCAGCAACGATGCTATGGACCATGCCGTGTGGTTCATCTACAAGGTGGACAACTACGTTGACCAGCCGCTGCCGCGCATCCGGCTTGCAGGTCTTGACCCCCAACGAAGTTACACCATCACCGAGCGCAACATCAAGGTGGGCCAGAAGCCATGCGAACTCAACGGCAAGACCTTCACCGGCCGCTTCCTGATGGACATCGGTCTTGAAGTGCCCCTGGCCAGCGATTACGCCAGCCGCATCTTCGAACTCAGATAAAGGTTTTAGGAGTTAGAAGTTAGGAGTTAACTCAGGACTCAGGACTAAATACCAAAAATACAATAACAATAAAACAATGAAAATGATAAAACCGAGACTATTGCTCATCGCCCTGCTGCTTGTCCTGAGCGCATCACAGGCAGGAGCCCGTGCACCCAAAGTCGAGAAAACCCCGGCGCAAAAGTTGATTGAGCGCCTCACCAAATTGCAGAAACGCGGCATCATGTACGGCCATCAGGACGACCCTTTCTATGGCATCACTTGGGAATGGGAGCAGGGCCGTTCCGACACCTATGACCTTGTTGGCGACTACCCCGGTGTGATGGGCTTTGACCTAGGCGGCATCGAGATGGGCGACGACAAGAACCTGGATTCGGTACCGTTCAACTGGATTCGTGAGGAAATCATCAAGCAACACGAGCGTGGCGGTATCGTGACGCTGTCATGGCATCCGCGCAATCCCATGCTGGGCACCACCGCCTGGATCGAGAGCGACATCAAGTCGTTTGAGGCAGCAAAGGCTTATCTCGAGAAAACCGGTCAACTCGGTCTTGTCCTTGATCCCCGGAGCACGGTAAAGGAGATCCTGCCCGGCGGCAAGGGCCACAACAAGTTCATGACTTGGCTCCAGCGTGTCGAGGCATTCATCCTCTCGCTCACCGACAAGGAAGGTAAGCCTGTTCCTGTTATCTTCCGTCCCTGGCATGAGTACAACGGCGGATGGTTCTGGTGGGGCAAGGGCAATTGCACCGACGAAGATTTCCTGCGCTTGTGGAATCTTACTCAAGACTATCTCAACAAGAGCCTGTCCGCGTCCATCGTGTGGAGTTGCTCGCCCAACCTGGGTGTCGATCCGCAAGAATTCTACAACCGTTGGCCTGGTGACGAGCGTGTTGATCTGTTAGGCCTTGACGCCTATCAGTGGGGCACCGAGGAGGATTTTGTCAAGCAGTGTAATGCCGACATGGACTTCCTGGATGCCTATGCCCAGGAGCATGGCCTGCTGCTGGCATTCACCGAGTGCGGCTACAAGAATTCGCCTGATGCCACGTGGTGGAGCCGCGTGTTACTGCCCATCATGGAGAAACACCATCCGTGCTATTTCCTGCCGTGGCGCAACTTCAAGCGAGAGCACTTCGGCGCAGCGCCCGGCATCGCGACAGCCGATGATTTCAAGCAAATGGCAAAGAACAAAAAAATCCTCTTTGTCAAGGACATCAAGAAAGTGAAATAGTTAACAGATAACAGTTAACAGATAACAGTTATTCCACAACAACGGATAACGCCGGCAGGACACCCGTCAAAAGGTCTCCTGCCGGGTTTTTATTTTTCTCATTTTTCCGTTTTTTCTTATTTCTTACTCGGCATGAAAGGCTCAGCCGAAATTTTGACCTCAACCTCTTGACAACCCCCTAAAAATTCATTACCTTTGCACCACTCATCACCGTCAGTCCTGTCCAGTACACGGCGATATCATCGCCGTCCGTCAGTGCAGTCCTGTCAAGTGGACGGCGGCATTGCCGCCGTGCCCCCCTTGTCCGAGTATTGCGAGCCTCAGGCTCGCACCCGTAATATCAACCATTTAACCAAGAAAAACACTATGCAAGTCAACTATTATCGCAACAGCAACGACCAGGGCTACGACGAGTCCTGGCAGGCATGCCATTTCACCAGCGACACCGACCTCAGTCAGTTCACAGTCAAGCCATTGGTCACCATCAACGGCCAGCCTTACCTGCGACAGCACCACATCACCTACCTCACCGGACGAGAAACCTGCCGAGCACACCACTTCGCCAAGCACCTCGCCGTCCAAGTCTTAAACGCCAACCCGGCAACCGGCGGCACCAGCGTCCTGTGGATAGACACCCACAACGGCCCGCACGTCAGCGCAGCCATCTTCCGCGAACTCACCCAGCATCTCCACTCCGGCAAGCCGCTCCACTACGTCTGCCTCGACATCCTCGGCGGGCAGCGCGACGACCACTGGTGCCTCATCCGCAACATCGAGCAGCTCATCATGCGACTCAAGCCACAGCTCGTCGTCATCGACGACATCGACCACTTCATGCCATACTGCGGCCTACGCGTGGCCAACGAGTTCAACCGTATCGTCCGCGATACGGTCAACCACACCGACACCGCATTCCTGTTCATCGGCTACAACCACACCGGCAAGAAGGCATGCACGGCAGGCGAACTGGGAAAACTCCTGTTCTCCAGCACCAACGACATCTTCTCGCTGTCCACCGTCCGCGACGTCACCACAGTGCGTCACATCAGCGGGTACGACCTGAGTGTCCTTCCCGACCACTCCCAGTTCCACTTCACCATCGGCTCGGACAACCTCCCGCAAGAGGCCAAGCAGCCACGCGGGGCCACTCCGTCGGGCATCGACGACGACACCCTGCGCGGCATCGTCGAGGGCATCATCCAGCCTGGGCAGGACATCTCCGACAGTGACCTCCTTGCCCAGGTCAAGGCACAGCACAGCCAGCTCAAGCGGCACACCCGCGACGCGGCCCTCCTCTACCAGATCCGCCGCCTTCACCTCCTCAATCCCCTCCCTGCCGCCCCCTCAATTGACACCAGTCCATCCACTCCGTCCAGCCCGTCCAGTCAATCCAGCCCGTCCAGCCCATCCAGCCCGTCCAGCCCGTCCAGCAAATCAGTCCTGTCCCCCAGCAAGTTAGACAACGGCGTTAACATTTCGTTAACACTTCCGACCCACCATCTGCCATAAAGTAACGAACTGCTATTTTCCAAGATGGGGCACCACCACTGCCGTCCAGTCACATGGGCGGCGGGTGTATCAAAAGGTTCAGCCTGGAATAATAACCGCCCCATCGGGCGGTGAGTTTTTAATTATAATTTAACGACTAATTCCTCATTCCTAGTTCCAGGGCTTGAGGCCTAGGAACATTTGGGCCAGGTCGGTGTCGTTGTTGAAGTCGTTGATGAGCGTATTGCCCTGATCCAGGCGACTGATGGACTCCATGTCCTCGCTGGAGAGTTCAAAGTCAAAGATGTCCAGATTGCTGGCCATGCGCTCCTTGTGCGATGACTTGGGCACGGGCATGATGTCTTGAGACACCAGCCAGTTGAGGGCCACCTGGGCGTTGGTTTTGCCATATTTTGCTCCGATGGCCTTGAGTGTCTCGTTTTCAAAGAAACCGTGCCGGCCTTGTGCCAGCGGTCCCCATGCCATGAGCCGCGTGCCATAGTCCTTGATGAGCGCACGCATGGCCTTTTGCTGGGCAAACACATGGGTCTCGAGTTGCAGCACAGCGGGCTTGACGTCCATGTGCTCGGCGATGTCGATAAAACGCACGTTATAGAAGTTGCTCAGTCCGATGGCCCTTGCTTTGCCAGCCTGATAGGCTTTTTCCATGGCCCGATAGGTGCCATAGCAGTCACCATAGGGCTCATGCACGAGCAGCAGGTCGACATAGTCGGTGCGCAGTTTGCGCAGCGACTCATCGATGCTCAGTGCTGCACGCTGCTCGCCGGCGTTGCTGATCCACACCTTGGTGGTGATGAACAGTTGGTCGCGCGGGATGCCGCACTTGCTGATGGCAGCGCCCACACCTTCTTCATTCTGATAGTCTTGGGCGGTGTCGATGCTGCGGTAACCCGTCTCGATAGCGTCGAGCACACAGCGTTCACACTCGGCCGGGGAGAGTCTGAATACGCCAAATCCCAGTGCGGGCATCTCCACACCATTGTTCAGTCGAATTGTTTTCATTGCGGGGTGAGATCATGTCATTGAGTGACTATTGATGGCAAAGGTAATGATAAAAATTGAAAAATGCACAATTTTTGACTAATCCCCTGATATTGTTCACGGTGTTAAAATGTTCATGCTGTTCATGTTCGATCTACGGCCTGTAAAGAAACGGGGCAAGTCCCCCTTCAGGTATGATTGCCGAAACTACCGTCAGCATCACAAACTATGGTGCCGGCGGCTTGATCTTCGCTCCACGAATAGAAAATCCCTCACACCCGGGGAGCATGAGGGATATAACAAGACTTTGTTGGAGATCTAATTCCCTGGGGCGTTCAGGATGATGTCGATTAGGGCGTTGACGTCGGCGATGTTGGTTTCGCCATCACCGTTCACATCGGCAGCAGGGCTGCTACTGTTTCCGCCCAGAATCATGTCGATGGCGACGTTCACATCAGCAATATTGACCTCAAGGTCACGATTCACGTCGCCCATGAATATATCTTCCACAATCTGTCCGAAACACGGATACCAGTTCTCGTCAGCCCGGTAGGCATCTGCCGTCCCCTGCAGCACATGAAGCGTACGACGAGCGTAATAAAAATTATTCAATGAGAATTGATAATTCCCGCTCGATACTCTCGAGAGGTCAGCAATGTAACAATACACATCCATCAGCCCAGGGCATTCAGAGAACGCCTCGTAACCGATAGAAGTTACCGAGTTGGGGATGACGATGCTGGTCAGACCAGTGCAGCCATAGAACGCCACGTAACCGATAACAGTTACCGAGTTGGGGATGACGATGCTGGTCAGACCAGTGCAGCCCTGGAACGCCCCTCCGTCGATAGAAGTTACCGAATTGGGGATATCAATGCTGGTCAGACCAGTGCAGCCCTGGAACGCCCCTCCGTCGATAGAAGTTACCGAGTTGGGGATGACTACGCTGGTCAGTCCTGTGCAGCCATAGAACGCCTCGTAACCGATAGAAGTTACCGAGTTGGGAATGTCGATGCTGGTCAGACCACTGCAGCCAGCAAACGCACTGAAACTGATAGAAGTTACCGAGTTGGGGATGTCGATGCTGGTCAGACCAGTGCAGTCCTCGAACGCACTGAAACCGATAGAAGTTACCGAGTTGGGAATGTCGATGCTGGTCAGACCCGAGCAGTGAAAGAACGCCCTGTTACCGATAGATGTTACCGATTCAGGGATGACAATGCTGGTCAGACCAGTGCAGGCCTCGAACGCAGATTTGCCGATCTTTGTTACCGAGTTGGGGATGACGATGCTGGTCAGACCAGTACAGCCAGTGAACGTCCGATCATTAATAGAAGTTACCGAGTTTGGGATGTCAACGCTGGTCAGACCAGTGCAGTTCTCGAACACCCCATAACCACCGATAGCAGTTACCGAGTTAGGGATATCGATGCTGGTCAGGCCAGTGCAGTCTGCAAACGTCTTGGTACCGATAGAAGTTACCGAGTTGGGGATGACTACGCTGGTCAGGCTAACGCACCTCAAGAACGCCCTGTTACCGATAGATGTCACCGAGTTGGGGATGACGATGCTGGTCAGACTAGTGCAGTCAGCGAACGTCCAATCATCGATAGAAGTTACCGAGTTGGGGATGTCGATGCTGGTCAGGCTCCTGCATTCCTCGAACGCATATTTGCCGATGGAAGTTACCGAGTTAGGGATGTCGATGTTGGTCAACTTCTTGCAGTCATAGAACGCATATTTGCCGAGAGCAGTTACCGATTCAGGGATGACGATGCTGGTCAGACCAGTGCAGTCAAAGAACGTATAATCATCGATAGCAGTTATCAAGTTAGGGATGTCGATACTGGTCAGACCAGTACAGTTCCAGAACGCACTAGGACCAATAACAGTTACCGAGTCGGGGATGACGATGTTGGTCAGCCCCGTGCAGCCCCGGAACGCTGATTCACCGATCTCAGTTACCGAGTTGGGAATGACGATGCTGGTCAGACGACTGCAGCCATCGAACGTATAACCCTCGATAGAAGTCACAGAGTTAGGAATGACGATGCTGGTCAGGCGAGAGCAGCCTCCGAACGCCCTGATACCGATAGAAGTAACCGAGTTGGGGATGTCGATGTTGGTCAGGCCAGTGCAGGCCTCGAACGCCCTGGTACCGATATAAGTCACCGAGTTGGGGATGTCGATGCTGGTCAGACTCGTGCAGCCATCGAACGCATTGGCACAGATTGAAACTACCGAGTTGGGGATGGTGACGCTGGTCAGACCAGTACATTTCCAGAACGCATCGGGACCGATTGCAGTTACCGGGTAGGTGGTTCCATTGTAGGTGACGGTGGGCGGGATGACGACAGAGCCTGAATACTCATTGTCAAATGTATTGTAATATGTACCTTCGAAGGTCACAGCCGCCTCGTTGCCATTGATCTTGTAATATATGCCATCGACCACGAAGTTGTGGGCCGTGGCGATTGCGGGCATTAAGAGCGCCAGCAACAGGATGGAAAAGCGGAAAAGTTGTTTCATAATCAAAATGTTTAGAATTTAATAATTAGATAATCTAAAGTATCGCCCACAAAGGTAAAAAAGAATTTTCAATTTTCATCATCAGTTTGTCAATTTCCCTTCTCCCGTAGTCGACTTATCTATTCTCTCTGGTTTATTCGGCTGTGATCATTAAGTTACCAGACTTTAGGCCGTCGCTGCTGCAGGTCAGTTGAAGGGTAGCGGGAGCGTGTCCGCTCTGGATGAGAATCTGGGCCAAGCCGTTGAATGCCGGGATTTGGAATGTGTGGCAGTCCAGTTCATCGGGATGGTCGGAACCCAGATAGGACGGGTCTCCGTTGCCGACACCCAGGATGCGTCCGTCGCCCTGTAGTGTGCAGGTCAGCATGGGGCAGGCATCAGGAACAAGTCGTCCCTTGTTGTCCTGAATCTCAACGGTCACGATAGCCACATCGCGTCCATCGGCGGTGATGAGCCCTCGGTCTGCCCGCAGCACAATTTTTGCCGCGGGGTTAGTGGTCTCGACAGTTTGTTTCAAGATGCGCTTTCCGTTCTTGTATCCAGTGGCAACAATGCGGCCCGGTTGATAGACGGCTTTCCACTTCAGGTGACCGTTCTTGGGCATCGCCTGCCGGCCCAGTTCACGGCCGTTGACGGTCAATTCCACTTCATCACAGTTGCTATAGGCCCAAATCTCAACTTCTTCGCCCTCATGGCCTTGCAGGTTCCAGTGAGGGAAGATGTGCAGCACGGGCTCACTGGTCCACCATGCTTTGAGATAACTGGCCTCGTCTTTGGGAAATCCGCAATAGTCAAGAATGCCGAATTCCGAGTCATGGGCGGGATAGGACAGCGGATTGGGCTCGCCGCGGTAGTCAAACCCCGTCCAATAGAAGAGACCTGCCGCCCAGGGGCGCTCGTCATAGAATTTCCATCCGCGCTCAATCACGTTCTCCACGCCTGGCTCCGTGCCACGGTTGATGCTGACCATGTGGCCGGGTTGGTCGGGGGAGTCAAAATAGACGCCACGCGTGCCGCAACCGGTGGTTTCTTCGGTGCCCACGATTTTCCATGTGGGGTTGGCTGCTTTGCGGTTATCCACATCGTTTTGTGCGATATAATTGAATCCCACGACATCGAGTCCCTTAATCAATTCAGTTCCACCGGCATTGGCGATTGTTGAGTGGCGCGTGGGATCGAGCAGGCGGGTATATTCACGCATGGCGGCCGCAACACGTGTGCCTTGAATGGTATTCTCCAGGCCCCACTCCTCGTTGCCGTCGCTCCACAGGATGATCGACGGATGGTTGCGGTCGCGCTTGATCATGTTTTCCAGCAGCCTCAGGTGCTCGGCATTGATGCCCGCAAGTCGGTTCTCGTCAATGACGAGCATGCCCTCGCGGTCGCAGATGTCAAGTTGCGCGGGCGTCATCGGGTTGTGGGATGCGCGATAGGCATTGCAGCCCAATTTCTTCAACTGCTTGATGCGCCATGCCATGAGCGCCTCGGGAATAGCGGCTCCCACGCCGGCATGGTCTTGATGCATGTTCACGCCCTTGATTTCAACCTCTTCGCCGTTGAGCAGAAAACCACGGTCGGCGTCAAACTCCACATCACGTATGCCCGTTGTAGTCATGTAAACATCGGTCACCTGCCCATTCACCTTGACAGTCGTTTCCACTTGATACAGATAGGGGTCACTAGTGCTCCACAGGTGCGGCCGGTCAAGTGTCAGCACTTGTTTGCAACCGCTGGTCTGCTTGCCTTTGAGGTCAAGTGATGCGGTGTTTGTCCTGCCCACTTCGTTGCCTTGCGCATCGAGCAACCGGTGTTCGACGGTACACGTCTGTGGTTCTAACGAATGGTTGTTCACCTCGGTATCCACATGAATGGTCGCCGAGTTGTAAGGGCTTTTGAGGTCGGCATAGACAAAGGTGCCGAATGGAGCCACACTGACAGCAGCCGACTTGATGAGCCATGCGTCACGGTAGATGCCGGCCCCTTCATAGAACCAGCCTTCCTCGAGCGTAGCGTCGGCTCGTACACACACAAGATTCTCGCCGCCATAGTTTACATATTCGGTCACATCATACACCTGCGTGGCATAGCCGCTGGGTTCTGTACCCATATAGAAGCCGTTGAACCACACGCGGGCATTGCGGAAGATGCCGTCAAACTGCAGGGCAATGTGTTTGCCCAGGTCCGACTCGGGGATTGTAATCACCTTGCGGTACCAACCCACACTCGTTTCGGGATATTTATAACCCACAGTTTTGTAGCCGTGCGAGTGGCTGGCCTCTTGAGCATAGGGCAAGGTCGTCACCCAGTCGTGCGGAATGCGCACCTCTTGCCATGTGGAGTCGTTAAACTTGATGGAGTAAGGGC
>Ga0310695_10012920_pt1 | contig 11586 bp, 9 predicted proteins | sample RumenRJG_04DNA_FD_203882 | JGI IMG/M metagenome (GOLD analysis project Ga0310695, IMG submission 203882) | Bovine rumen microbial communities from Lethbridge, Alberta, Canada - RJG_04 (v2) (version 2) | ecosystem: Host-associated > Mammals > Digestive system > Stomach > Rumen | place: Canada... | reverse complement strand
ACATTCCAAACGAAGTTCTTGAATCTATAACTCCGTGGAATTTAGCCAAGAAATTTGACTCTGAAAAGAAATGATCGGAAATCATTTCCGACCATTTACCTATCTTTCAGACTTACTTTGACATATTTTAATTTTTCATATCTGAAAATTTGAAAAATTCGCATTTTGATATGCATGCGAACCATCACTTTGCCCGTACATATTTTTTTGAGCAATATGAATCATACATAGAAAATAACATTGTCACTGTCTTCATCTAAGAGCGGATATTTATATTTTTTAAGCAGTTCCCGATTATAAAAATAAGATCTTTCAACGTTTCCCTGCTTAACATACAGCACAACAATCATAAAGCCGAGATAATATAATGAGTTACTGGAAAAGTCACCGTTCCTTTCTCCGTTTTCGGCAATTTCATTAATTTTTGATTCAACAATTTTGATTGTTTCGGGAATAAAGGTCTTGAACTTTGACAAACGTGAGGCAAACTCAAGAATCAGCTGCTGATGATAAATTGATGACTTGTCAACGGGCACACAGGCGGCACAATAAATCAATTCGGCAATGAGATCTAGATTATATTTTGAATCTCTGATAAAAACGCGGTCGCAAATCATTTTATAAAACATCACCTGATCTGTACCAAGCAATTCAAAGGATTGGCTGAAGAAAAAATATCAGAACTGCAGCCGTGAGCCAGCAGTTTGTATATTTCGATAAGAAGATAAGTGGACTCAAGATATTCATCATCCGAAGAACTAGTCCGATTCAGTATTCTGATGTACTTCAAAACAGAAAAACGCCATTGTGCACCGACAGATTTTATTTCTCTATTATCGGACTGCTCTCCCCGATATGAACAATTGATAAAATAAATTATTTCATCTTTCACTGATTCAAAATTTATTTTTTTCTCATGCAGATCTTCAGTTCCTCCGTTTACTATTGAAAAAATCATCTGATCCAGATTATCGCAGTTATCCGGATTTACAGATTTTGAATAACTGTATGCTGATTAATTTATTTCATATAATTCAGAAATAATATTAATCAGTTTTTCCCTGGGAACATTTTACAAAAAACGTTTTAATTCATTGATAGTCATACACTGGTTTCATAATAAATTCAAAGAATTCTGATAATTCAAAAAAATTTCAATCTGATATATGTATCAATCATACAATGATTGCATATTCATTTATCAGGTGCATTTCTCATATTCAAAAACAACTGTGCAGTAAAAAAGACAATTAGAATAATAAAAAAAAGTCTCATAAAACATTTCTGTAATATGAGACTTTACTGATATGCGGTGTTATATAATTTTTTTTGCTATGGCTTCTAAGCCTTCCAGTCATCGGTGAATTCGATATTGCCGTCCTGGTATGCCCATGTAATCTTTGAGTAGGTGAAGCTTACTTCCTCCATATCGTGGTACGGCTTGTTCTCAGGAAGGAAGGTGGTAGGAGTATTTTCGCCCATTTCAACTATTACTGCATCATTGATGGTAATCTTGTAGTAAAGTTCCTCTTCGCCGGTTGGTTTGATGCGGTAAAAATCCAGTTCTACATCAACCTGTTCGCCTTTGCAGCATGCCCCGAACAGTTTTGGCGATGCAACATCCTTTGCCTTGGTTACTGTCAAAGGATGATGAATGCGCTGTCCTGTTGGCAGGCCGGTATGTGTATCCTTTGGAATTTCAACCTTGTGATCCAGTGCGTAAACCAGAATCTTGTCCTTCTTGTCTCCGCTCTGATCGCATGAACCATCCTCAGGTTACAAATATTCAAAAAAATTTTCCCGCATGCTTCATCTGTAACTGCCGAGATCAGAAAAGCCCCTTTTCCTTTATCGGAAAAGAGGCTTTGCAGTATGCCGAAAAAAACTGTTTTAATCTTTATCCAGTTTTTCTATATCAATTTTTTCCACAGTATGTTCAGCGAAATTCTGATCCACCACTTCGGTTTCAAAAATATCCACTGAAGCAATATTTGAATTGTCGCCGGCATCAGGAACAAGAGTTTCAACGATATTTTCCTGATTGCGGACAACATCCTCCTGCTTGCGTTTCTGATCTTCAATTCTGGCTTTCGCTTCGGCAATCACCTCGGCGGTATCATCCTCTCTCAGTTGATTTACCAGCAGAAGATCTTCATCGGAATCACCGGTGTCGTCATCGTCACTGGCCGGATCGTCATCTGTATCTTCTGAATCCTCCAAAGTTTCATCAGCTGCAGTTTTTTTCTTTTTACCGGATAATTCAAGTTCATCTTCGTCGGAGCTGTAACTTTCCTGCTCTGAATCCTCGTAATCGTCTTCAGCAGCTTTTCGCACCTTTTTCTTTTTGGATTTTTTCTTTTTGTGCTTTTTAACCGGCATATCAAGAGAATCAAGATCTGCAGATTCATTAATCTTGTCAAGCACCATAATCTTGTAGAACAGGCTGAAACCTGCAATACCGGCCAGAATAAGAAAAACGGCAATCATCAGATAACCCCAGAAGCCGATCTCCGAACCGCTCTCCTGCTGTTTAATCTCAATAGGTCTTGTGGCATTGTCGCGCATAATCTGCTTAAGTTCGGCGAGTTCAGCTCTTAATGCCTGAAGTTCCCTGTTGGTCTCGGCAGATCCGGCGCCGCTGTTCTTCCTGCTGTCCTGCTGCAGTTTCTGTTTCAGTCGGTCGATCTGTTCATCATAATTCTGAACAACCTCTGATAAAACCTCGCCTTTTTTGTTGGTGGCCTTAACAGTCTGATTTTTGCCTGAAAATGATAAAGAAGGACCCTTGGCAACAACATTTTTTTCCAGATCTGAATTATGAAGATCAACGGATGAAGGCAGCGGCTGACTGTCATACTGACCGGCGTCATCGCTTCCTTCCTCTTTTTTTGTATTGTCCACAAGATTTATTGTTGCATCCGGTGCAATATAATCATCCGCGGTCGCCGATGAGCTGCTCTTCTTCTCAGGTTTATAGTATTCAACCCTGCCTGCCGGCTTGTTTTCAAATTCGAGTTTATTGGCGATTTCCTTTGCATCATCCTTTTTAGCTGATGAATTTTCCTTTACAATCACCTGCTGCCTGCAGACACCGTAAAGACAGCTGTTCAGCGCAAATGTATATTCAGATAATGCCACACCGTTCTGCTTGTTAAGCTGGCTTCCTATATTCTGATCTTCAGCTTTTGCCTGTTCCGGAGTAGGAAGAGAAAGCATGCAGCCGTTCAGGAACTGTAATTTTCCCTTGGGGAAACAGCGAAGATTCTTGCGGTAGATCGCCGCAAGCTGCTGATGAATGGTAACATTTGCATCCTTGGTTGCAGCGGCAACACCCCAGAGACTGTCAGTGGATTTAACAAGCTTCTTGTCGCCCTGTCTGCTGAAATCTATATTTCCCGGGAATTCATAATCAAAGAAAAATCCGCCGGAAATATTAGGAGCAATTCCGTTTGGTGAATTTGCATCATTAGGATTTAAAAATTTTCTGTTCGGAAAAACCTCGTTTCTCGGAATAAACCTGTGAGCTTTTGAAGTCTCACCCACCACACCGTTCGGTCCGATAATCTGGACATTGAAAACCTCCAGTTTCGGATCGGTATAAACAACTTTTTCTGCAGAATGTGACTGTGCATCAGCAGCAAATAAAAGACATGCCGCCAGAGTCCACAAGGCAGGCAATCCGAATTTTTTTATAACCACTTTTAAACCCTATTATTACTTCCTTCAGCCCGATTATATAAAAAATCGGGCTTTTAATAAATCAATTCAAAGTACCTTGAAGGTATTTTGAGATCTGAGGTTTAATCAGATCAGTCAAGGAACCCGAAAATTTTTTCCGCAATCTGTATGCAGTTTAAAACCTCGCCTTTCAGTGAATTGTCAATTACAGAAAACAGATTATATTCGTTTTCATTTGCAGTGCTTCTTCTGAGTCTGGTTACCACCGGAACTTCAACTGAAACGCCATGGGTTACAGGAGTAACAACCTCCTTGTCAACATAGCTGATATATTCGCTGTCTGAAAGAACCTGTCTGATTTCCTCCACTGATGCCGGTGTGGTCAGGGAAAAACTGATTAATGCGCTGTGTCCGTAAAATACCGGAACAAAAAACGAATTCACGCAGATACGGCCGCTGATCTGCGGCATCATGTTTTCAAGTTCGCCCAGAATAGCAAGTTCATGTTCCGAATATGAATTTTCCGTTTCAAAATCAATCAGGCTCGGTACGGTATTGAAGGCAATCTGAACAGGAAAATGGCGGTTCACAATCGGTTTGGTATTGAACAGGGAAATAGCCTGATTCGCCAGTTCGGTAACCGCAGCCCTGCCCTCTCCCGATACGGATTCAAAGGTGGTGATATTAAGGGATTCAACTCCGAACTGCTGAATCAGATCATTCATAACAAGCGCGGTCTGAATGGTAGAGGCCTGAGGAGATCTGATGATTCTGGCATGATAAAGTTCGATATCTTCGCCGTTGATTTCCGGAACAACCTGCAGTGTTTCATACCCATCAAGTTCAGCTCCGGTATTGTCAATTACGTAGCATCCTGCTTCATACGCCCTGATGATATGTTCACTGATATTTTTTTTGCCGCACATGAAAAATACGACCGCAGCCTGTGAAAAATCAAAATCATCAAGTTTTTCAATCATGATCGTTTTTTTTCTGAAACGGATGGAGGAATATTCCTCAGGAAGCTTTTCAACCGGATACAGATTGTCAATCCCGATATTGCTTTCCTCCAGTTTTTCCAATAATAATTTTCCGCTGGCGGTATCAGTGCCAACAACTGCAATCGATTTGTTACTCATTTACTCTAAATCCCAATTTCTTTAATAACTGACTGTCACTGTTCACCTTCAGGGAACTCCATTCACGGCGGACAGGATAATTTTTTCTCATTAAATCAAAACTTGCGGCATCACTGTATGTGTTTCTGAATATTCCGTCATCACGCTCCACATTGTAAACGAGATGGATCAGCTTCATGATTACCTGCTCGCTGATTTCGCCGTCAACAGAAACTTCAAAGCATTCGGCCTTGGGAAGCACGGATGACGGTTCCGGGAGTTCGGCATCAATTCCGAATTTTTCAATTAATCTCTGTGCAATCATCGAGGTTCCGTTCAGTTTGCCCTCCAGACTGTAGCCTGCAATGTGAGGAGATGTCAGCGCGGCATAAGGTATAAGTTCGCGAATAATATCAGGTTCGTGTTCCCAGACGTCAAGAACAAATCTCAGTCCGGATCCGCTTTCCATCCGTGCAAGCAGCGCATGATTGTCCCATACATCTCCGCGCGATGCGTTCAGCAGGATCTGATCGTCTGAAACGGTATTGAGAACCTTTTCATCAAGCAGATGCCAGGTCGGATATTCGCCTTCACGGGTAAGAGGGACATGAAAGGTGATAAAATCACTTTTCATGGTTTCCTCAAATGATGAAAATTCACGAAGGTCATTTCCGTCCCTTTCCAGAAACGGATCGTACAGTTTAACCTTCATGCCGAGAGCCAGCGCCTTGTTCATTACCGATGTTCCGGTGTTGCCTGCTCCGATGATACCGAGGGTTTTACCCTTCAAACTAAAATTGCGACGCCGGGCAAGAACGAACATGGCGGATATTATATATTCCCCCACACTGTTTTTGTTGCATCCCGGAGCACTGAAAAAATCAATGTTTCTTTCCTTTAAGAGTTTCTGATCCACATGATCGGTTCCGATGGTGCATGTTCCGACAAAGGAAAGTCTGCTGGCCATGCTTAATAAAGCCTTGTTAACCCTGGTAACGGATCTGATCACCAGCGCATCCGCATCCGCAAGATCCTCCGGTTTCATGGTTCTTCCCGGCAGTTTGACAATATTACAGAAGGAGGAAAAATATTCATCACTGAAAGGTATATTTTCGTCAACAACAACTTTTAGCATCTTTACATCCTTATTCAGCCGCACAGCCTACTATTATACTAAAGACAGGGAATCAGAGGGAAAAAAATCATTATCTTTTTCCCGTCGATACGGGCTTCTCTTCTGAGAAAAATTTCCGGCAAAGATCAAAAAAGGGAGATTTACTCAATCTCCCTCAAAAAATCATATCAGCTGTGAAATGCTACTTTGCTTCGCAAGGCTTCAGATTCCAGATCTGATCTACGTAATCCTGAATAGATCTGTCTGAATTGAATTTACCCATTGTAGTGGCATTTACGATAGCGGCATGAGCCCACTTCTTCTTGTCACGGTACATTGCATCAACACGTCTGTGAGCTTCAGAGTAAGAAGCAAAATCAGCAAGTGCCAGGAATGTATCACCGCCGCTCAGTAAAGCGTTCTTGATTGAAGCAAGTGCATGCGGCTTGCCAGGTGTGAAGTCTTCAGTATCAAGCCAGTCAAGTACAGCCTTGAGTTCTTCATTGCCGTAGTAGTAATCCCATGGATTGTAACCGTTTTCCTTCAGTGCCTTAACCTGATCTACTGTCAGACCGAAGATTGCATTGTTTTCTTCACCTGCCTCTTCAGCGATTTCGATGTTTGCACCGTCAAGAGTACCAAGTGTAATGGCACCGTTCATGGAGAACTTCATGTTTGAAGTACCAGATGCTTCGTAACCTGCGGTTGAAATCTGCTGTGAAACATCTGCAGCAGGAATAATCTTTTCTGCCAGACTTACACGGTAGTTAGGAAGGAACACAACCTTGATCTTGTTGCCAACGCGCGGATCGTTGTTGATCTTCTCGCCGACCTTGTTGATTGCATAGATAATATCTTTTGCCATGCGGTAGCCAGGAGCTGCCTTGGAACCGAAAATGAATACATGATCAACCATATCGTAGTCAGGGTTCTGAAGAACACGGCGGTACAGAGCAAGAATGTGAAGCAGATTCAGCTGCTGACGTTTGTATTCGTGCAGACGCTTAACCTGAACATCGAAAATTGCATCAGGAGAAACTTCAATACCGAGTTCATCCTTGATAACCTTGGCCAGTTTAACCTTGTTGTCGCGTTTGATAGCCATGAACTTCTTCTGGAACTTGGCATCATCAGCCAGTTTGGTTGCATCCTTGAGCTTGTTCAGATTCAGCGGCCAGTCTTCGCCTACTGTCTCGGTGAACAGTTTTGCCAGATCGCGGTTGCAAGCCAGCAGCCATCTGCGAGGTGTAACACCGTTGGTTACGTTGCAGAACTTGTCAGGCCAGATCTGTGCGAATTCAGGGAACAAATCTTCCTTAACCAGCTTGGAGTGGATTTCGGCAACACCGTTAACCTTGTGTGAACCGATAACGCAGAGGTTGGCCATTCTAACCATGCGCATATAGCCTTCTTCAATGATTGAAAGCTTGGCCTTGATTGTATCGTTGCCAGGCCACTTCTTGTCAACCACGTTTTCAAGGAATCTGCGGTTGATTTCATAAATGATTTCAAGATGACGAGGCAGAACCTTTTCAAACAGGTATAAAGGCCACTTTTCAAGTGCTTCAGGCAGTAATGTATGGTTGGTGTATGAGAATACCTGATAGCAGATATCCCATGCGTAATCCCAGTCAAGATTCTTTTCATCAACAAAGATTCTCATTAATTCAGGGATTGCAATTGTAGGATGGGTATCATTCAGCTGTACTGCAATCTTTTCGGCAAAATGTGAATAATCGCTGCCGTGAGCTCTTTCGTAACGGCGGATAATATCCTTCAATGAGCATGCGCAGAAGAAATACTGCTGAACAAGACGTAAAATCTTACCTGCTTCTGTTGAATCGTTTGGATATAAAACCTTGGAAATAACTTCAGCCTGAGCCTTTTCATTCTGAGAGTCAACATAACCGCCGGCATTGAATACGTCCCAGTCGAAGAATTCAGAAGGACGTGATTCCCATAAACGTAAAATGTTTACAGTGGTTCCCTTGTAGCCAACAACCGGAATATCCCAAGGCACACCTTTGATAACCTGTGAAGGGTGCCATACTTTCTTCATATAGCCCTTTTCATCAAAAGTGGTTTCCACATAACCTGATAAAGGAACTTCCTGAACTGATTCCGGACGGCAGATTTCCCAAGGATTGCCGTATTCGCGCCATGAATCAGGACGTTCGATCTGGTGACCGTCTTTGATTTCCTGACGGAACAGACCATGTTCATAGTGAATACCGTAACCTACAGCAGGCAGATTCATTGATGCAAGAGAATCGATAAAGCAGGCTGCAAGACGACCGAGACCGCCGTTACCTAAAGCCATATCAGGTTCGATTTCGCACAAATCGGCAAGATTCTTGCCTAAATCCTTTAAAGCCGCTTCGCAGGCATCATAAATGCCGAGGTTAATCATATTGTTCTGTGTCAGTCTACCCATCAGAAATTCAGCTGATAAATAGTGAACCGCACGGGTGTCATGATTATAGTGATTCTGCTGTGTCTGTGTTAAACGTTCAAAAATCTGCTCGTTAACAGCTGCACATGTTGCCTTCCACCAGGCTTCGTTACTTGCTTTCTTTTCGCTAGTACCCAAAGTTGAATGTAACTGGCGGATAATTTCTTTCTTGAGGTATTCTTTGTCTACTACAGGAGCAGAAACAACCTGAGTTGCTTCGGTTTTCTTTTTAGTCATGTTTTCTTCCTTTATTACTCAATAGAATAATCGATGAACAAACTTGATAATATTCCATTGCTACATTACGACGGCCTTATTTTATCAAAAATTTAAAGAAAAATATAACAGTTTTAAATCTGTTTTCAAAAAAAACGATTTCAAAGAATTCAAAGATTTACTTCCGCATGATTTTTCTATAAAAAAAATAATTTACACCTAAAAAAATAATTTTTTATTCTGAAAAAATTAATTTTTTTAGAATTTTTCCGTTAATTTTTTTGCCGGTGTTTTGATTTGTTTTCAGTACAGAAAACCGATGTTCCGCATTTCTGGAAAAAAATTATTTTTCCCGTTGTCAGATCAAGATGACAGGATGCGATCTGATCGCGAAAAACACTGTCAGACCTGCCGTTTAATCAAAAAAACTGCAAAATCATTTACCGGAATTTCCATAAGTTCCGTATTTTCAATCCTGTGAATTTTTAGATATTAAGAATAATTTATTGCTCAATTTTTTAATTTTTTGCCTATTTTCCATAAAATCAGTCTTATCGGCAAAAATTCAGAAATCATTGAATTCAACCTGACTTGCGGAACTGCTGCAGCTGACTGAATTCAGAATATTTTCAAACACCGAACCCAAGAACGCAACGGAGATGACAGCCATTTTATCAACTCATTATTTTTGTGATGCGTAAAGAAACTTCCTGTGAACAATTATATGTGCCATTCATATGCCGGCAATTGAACTGCCGGCGGCAGATAATTCAACTGCTGTCCGCCGCAGCTCTCTGAAAAAAATTGTATCCGCTGATCAGGCAAGCAAATCAGATGTTAAGTTTATAAAAAGAATGATATGCAAAAAGAAAAGGATGTGCGGAATATCCGCACATCCCGGTACAGGACTGTTTGAATCCGGATGGCTGTGTTTTTTTATTCTTCAAAAACGTTCAGAGCCATTTCATCTTTAAGCTGTGCACACCAGTTTTTGATTCGTTCATCGGTAAGTTCGTACTGAGTGTCCTCATCTATCGCCAGACCGACAAAATGTTCATCGTCAACCAGAGCCTTGTATGATTCGAAACTGTAACCGTCTGTTGACCAGTTTCCTACAATGGTACCGCCGAGTTCCTCAACAATTTCCTTAATGGTGCCCATTGCATCAACAAAATATTCGCTGTAGTCCTCCTGATTGCCGCAGCCGAATATTGCAACAATCTTTTCAGCCAGACTCACTTCCTTCAGGACAGGAACAAAGTTTTCCCAGTCAGCCTGAAGATCTCCGGTATACCATGTAGGACAACCGAAAATCAGGAAATCATATTTTAACAAATCTTCTTTTGTCGCCTTGGCAACATCATAAATATCAACCAGATTTTCACCCAGTTCCGCCTGAATTTTCTTTGCAACCTTTTCAGTATTACCGGTATCGCTGCCGTAAAACAGGCCAACTACTGCTGTCATAAATTCTCCCTTATCGTTTCAAAATTGAAAACTTTATGTTCTAAATAATAATCAAAAAAAAACACATGATTAATTACTGTCCAGAAATCACTATTAGTCAACTAGATTTTATATGCAATCCTTATTTTTATCAACAGAGATTTAAAAAAAAGAAAACCTGTTTTTTCGCAGAATAAAAAAAAACGACTGAAAAAAAACAGGTTCGTAACTTGCTGTCAAAGAAATCACTTTTTATAGCATTTGATTTCCTCACACGCCACCTGAGCGCCGCGGTGACCTTCTCTTGCTGCCTGACCGAGCAGTTCAATTGCCTTGTCAACATTCTTTTCAATATCGAGTCCGCGGTAATACATGATCCCGAGAATATACTTGGCCATTAAATCACCCTGTTCAACAGCCATCTGAAGATACTTTACTGCTTCCTTTTCGTCAGCCTTCACACCGAGACCCAGAGAATAGCATTTTGATACTTCAACCTGAGCTCTGGCAAATCCGTTGTCGGCTGAATTCTTGTAATATTTGAACGCCTCTTTTTCATCCTTGTCGAGACCGAGTTTTCCCTGAGCATGAATCACTCCGAGCATGAACTGAGCTCTCGGATCGTTCTGGGCTGCAGCCTGCTGGAAATAAAGAACAGAAAGTCTCTGATCCACATTTGGAATCTTCTGTGAGTATACCAGGTAGGCATACAGATACTGAGCCTCGGCATCACCGAGATCCGCAGCCTGCTGCAGATAGTTGCCGGCCAGAGCGAAATTCTGTTCAACATTGATACCCTGCTGATACAGGTAACCCAGAATAAACAGTGCGCGAGGCGAATTTGTCTTGGCTTCCTTTTCGCAGACCTTAACAACCTGATCCATTTTCTTCTGCTGATACATAAGTTCGCAGTTACCTACTTTCTGCGGTGATTTCGGCATTGACGCAGCAAAGGCATTAAAGGCAAATGTACAACCCAACATCAGAATTACCGATTTCATTAGCTTAGGCATATAAACTCCAAAATTTATTTTAATAATTTTTTTAATCAGAATAAAAACACAAACCGACACTTGCACCTGATAAAAAATAAAGCATGCACAAAAAACAAATCCGCTCAGTCCGGCACAAAATATAGCATTTCCGAAAGGATTCGGAGATTTTCACTTCTGGCTGAAATATTTTTTACAGCAACAATCATCCAGGTTGCTGTATTTTAATTAATTTTTCAATAAATTTTTTCTACACAGTTATAATTTTTGAAAAAATAATTGAACAAAAGAAATTAATTTTTAAGAAATCTCTGCAATTATAAATGATTAGAAAAAATTTCTGAAATTGTCGGAACTGATTTTCAGTTTTTTGTGTATTTGGTGTTTATCTCACTTTAGTGCTTCTCTAATTAATAGCACATAAAAAATTGAATCATAAATTTTTTGTATTAGGTCTTAAACCCTAATTTTTACACTGTTCTGAGAGGAATTATACCATCTAAAAGATGGTCGATTTCACTCAATTTTCGCATGTAAATTTTGCGAGATATACATCACATTCCGGAGTAA
>Ga0310695_10012919_pt1 | contig 11586 bp, 3 predicted proteins | sample RumenRJG_04DNA_FD_203882 | JGI IMG/M metagenome (GOLD analysis project Ga0310695, IMG submission 203882) | Bovine rumen microbial communities from Lethbridge, Alberta, Canada - RJG_04 (v2) (version 2) | ecosystem: Host-associated > Mammals > Digestive system > Stomach > Rumen | place: Canada... | reverse complement strand
AATAAAATTAATATTTAAAAAATTAATTTCATAATCTTTAGAAATTATAAATTTAAATAAAGAAAAAATATATTCTTTAATTGCATTATCAGGTGATAAATTAATTTGATTAAATCCATTTTCATTTTCATATATTTTATAATAAATATCCATAACTACTGATAAACTATTTAATTTATTCTTTTGATTTTCACTAAAACTCTCTTGATTATAATCCAAATTATGAATTTCATCTAATGATTTATTATATAATACATTTAAAATATCAAAAATTGATTCTCTATATTTTGTTCTATTACTTTGAAAAAAATTATAATAATGTGGATTTTTTAATACAACATATTCAAAAGTATAATATCTTATTACTCCAATATTATTTACTAAATTACATTGATTATAGATTAAGAAATAAATATTATAAATAATTTCTTTATGCCTTAATATTGTTAGAAATAAAAATAATGATGTTAATAATATACTTATTAATTGAAATAAATAAAAGAAAAGATAATATAAAACATTAATATTAATTAGTTTTGGAGTGATAATTTTTTTTACAATTTTTTCTGCAATTTTATTTAAAAGATGTTCTTCTTGTTTTAATTTTTTTGAATTGATAATTGAAAATTTTAAATTATCATTTTTTGAAATTATACTACTATCTTCTATTTTTTCTGTTATTTTTTTAATAAGTTTTTTTTTTGTTAATTCTTGTTCACTATTAATTATTTTTGACATTTTACTTTGAACTTTATAATCATTACAATCTTTAATAATATTATTTTTAAAATCATAAATTTTTAAAAAAACTTTTTTTAATTTAACTTCATAATATTTATCTTCAGGATTTTCAATAATAATTTCTTTAAGAGTTTGTTTACTTTTTATTTTTTCTTTTTCTTCTTTTTTTTCTTCTTCTTCTTCTTCTGATGAAGACAAATCTTCAAACATTTCTTCTTCAAAACCACTTGTCATTTCACTATCAAAATTTGATGATATTGAAGAATTACCTTCAAAATTTTTATGTTGTGATTTATTTAATGAAGTTTTAAATTTATTTTCAAAAAATTTTTTCACAGTTTCACTTTTTTCTATTTTAATATCATTATTATTATTATCATCTTCTTTATCTTTTATTATATATGTTTTTGCTTTAATATCAAAATGTATTTTTTTTTCTGAATCTGGAATATAATTTTTTGTTAATGTTGGAAAATAATCTTTTACATTTATTTTTTTAATACTTTTTTTTCTATGTATAGGAGAATATAGAGAATCCATATATGAATTTCTATCATACATAAATGCTTCAAGTGGTTCAAAAAAAATAGCATAACCATATAATTTTGATTTAATTTTTAATTCATTCCATTGTACTTTAAATTTTTTTTGATTTTTCCATGTTATAATATTTTCTCTATCAATAAAAAAATGTTCCTTTAGTAATTTTATTTTAATTTGTAATATATCTTTATTTTCATTTGTATGTGATGAAAAATAATTTAAACAATCACTATAATATTCCTGAAAATAAGTAGAAATTTCAATATTATTATTCATTATAGAAGAATCTAATCCTAATAAATAAATTGAATTAGAAGTAAAAATTTGAATAATTAAATTAGAATTAATTAATACAACACATTTTTTATAATAATTCATATCAATTTTTAATAATTTCCCAAATATAATAGGTTGATTATTTTCATCATAAAAAATACCAACTTCTAAATCAGTAGGAATTAAAAATTTTGAACTTGTTCTAAGACAAACAGGAATTGTTTTTAAATTTTTAATTGAATATTCCTCAATTGGAGGAGAATTAAGTATTTTTTCTCTTAATAAATTCTCATGTGGAATTCTTAATATATTAGGTAGAAAAATATTCATATTTTGACCAATCATATCTTTATCAGAATAACCTAATAATTCACATAATTCTAAAGAAATTTTAATTATATTTCCAAAATTTTGTGTACTACCAGAAGCAATTAAAAATTGAAAATTTGATTTTGAAGTTATAGAATTTATATCAAAGAAATATGAATCTAATTTAAATCTATCTTCTACTAAATCATCATTGAAATATTTTGATGTTTTTGATGAATGATATAAAATGTCTTTAACAAAATTATCATAAAATAATGATATTTTTTTATTATTATATCCTGATGATTCTATTAATTTATATCCTTCATGTATTTTATTATTTAAATTATCTATTTTAATTGCTATTTCTTTTAAATTATTTATATCTATTATTTTTGTGTTATTTAATAATAATCCATATAATTGAGAATATGAATATGCAACTTCTGAAATTAAAGATATTATATTATTTATTTGATATGAATATGTAATATTTGAATATTCTTTTCCTAATTCATTTCCTTTTTCTTCTAATTTTCTTTTTATTCTATAAATATAAAATCCTTCTGAATAATTTATATTTGTTAAAATTAAACATTTTAATAAAATTCTATAAGCTTTATGGTATCTATGCATTTTTTCTAATTGAAATATAGAATAATTAATTAATAATAAAGGACTATCTCTAAAAATTTTTAAAGCATCTTTATATAATCCTTCAATATATTGATAAAAGTAAAAATCAAATTTTGAAGATTCATTTTCCTTTAATTCATTATTATATAATTCAACTATTTTTTTTAAAGGAGTTATATTTTTTATTTTAGTTAATTGTTCTCCATGTGTTAATTTAAATGAGTAACTTAATAATTGTAATAAATTATTTCTTTTTTGATTTTTATTTTCTACTAATTCAATAATTATTCTTATATTATTATAAATTTCAGTATCCTTTTTAATAGGTCTATTTAAAATAATATTTTTTAATGAAAATGAATAAATTAAAACTAAGAAAGCAATTGATATAATAATAAAAATATAAAATATTCCTAAAAATGATCTTTTATTAATTAAATTACCAATTAAAAGTAAAAAACAATTTACAAAAAAAAATATATTAAAAACATATTTTATATTTATTGCAGCATTAACTTTTGTATTTTGATATTTTCTCTCAATATAAATCCAATAAGCACATAATAAAGATGATATTACAAAAAAAAAAATAGTAATATTAGTTAATTCAATTACAATACATAATTCTAATAAAATAACATCAAAAGTTCTAGAAATTAATAAAATTAAATCAGCATTAATAATTAAATATTTAGAAACACTAGAAGAAAAGTTTTCTTTATTACTAAAACTAACTCTTGTAAAAATAAATGAAAGGAATAATAATATTAAAAAACTTATCATACAAAAAATACAATAAACTAAATGTTCAGATTTCCAACATATATTATTTTCTTTAAAATAATTCTTATCACATACAATAACAGTAAAAAAAATTTCTATTAATGGAATATAAAAAATAGATTTACATAAATTCATTGAAATTCGAATAAAGGAAAAAGTTATTTTATGCTTACGTATTTGAATTTCCTTATATGATTGAATAATTAAATATGAAAATAAAATAAAAATAATAAAAACTATTAATATACTCATAAACATAACATATAGAAAAAGTTGAGGATTTCCATCTGTATATCTTAAAAATCTACAATATTTAAAAAATTTAGAAATTTTTTCGTAAATTTTTCCTCCTTTCCAAATTGATTTAAACTATTTAGTAATTTTATTTAAAAAAAATATTATACTCCATCACATAAAGTTAAACTAAAATTTTGAAATATTTGAATTGTATAAAAAATTATTTCTAATATATTATTTGAAATATATGAGTCATAAATATTATAAATCACATCAAAACTTGCTAATTTTAAATTGTTATAAAATGATTCCATTTATATTATGTTTAATAAAAAATAAAAAATGAATTTTTATAAATTCATTTTTTTTTTTGAATATTATTTAATATACATAATTTATATATATTAAAATTAATAAATGTATTTTCATACTCAATCCTTAAATCAATTATTTCAAAGTTTCCATCCATTAAAGCCTTTAGTAAAAGACAATTATCAATTAAATGACCTTCAAAAAAATTCACTTTTTAAATCAAATAATACATTAATAACAAAACCATTTTCATCAGATTTAGATGATAGTGAATATGAAGATTGTCAATCACATATATCAGATATAGATACAGATAATATAAATTTAAATGATAATGATTTAAATTATGAAAATACAATAAATTTAGAAAATGAAAATATAAACAAAGGGAAATATAATATAATAACATCTCCTAATGATATAATTCAAATACCTTCAAATTATTATACAAATGATGAAAATGAAATAAAATTTATAAAATTATTAAATGAAGATCATGAAATAGGAAATATTTATGGTTGGGAAAAAATAATAGAAGATAATGTAGTAACAGTTTATATGAAAAAAGTATTATTAGATGATGAAAATAAAACACCAAGTTGTATATTAAAAACATTTGCAAAATTCCCATTTAATATTAATCAATTATCAAGTTTTATGGAAGATTTTGAATTCAGATCTCGATTTGAAGTTATGTTAAGTAAAGGACATATAATTGAAAAAAGACATAAAGTTGATAATTATGAAATTGAATATGATTATTTTTATTTAAGTTTCCCTTGGCCTTTAAGTGATAGAGATTTTGTTGAAGAAAAAAAATCTTTTCATGATTATGCAGGAGTAAAAAATACTAAAGTTTTTTTATTAAGAAGTACTACTCATCCTCTTGAACCTGAAAAAAAGGGAATTATACGTGCTAATTTAATTATTAATGGAACTTATCTTAAAAAAATAAATGAAAATTTTACTGAATTTAAAAGTATTGTTCAATTAGATATTAAAATTAATTCTTCTTTTGCTATGAAATTAATGTTTAGTCAAGCACCAAAAGGACAAAGAGATTGGGTACATGAAACTATAAAAAAGTTACCTGAATATATAGAAGAAAAAGGATTAGATATATATTAAATTTAATGGTATATTATTTTAGTTTATTTATATTATCTTGTTTTATAAATAAAAAATATAATTTTGAGAAAAATTAAATTGTAATTTTTTTTTTTTAGATTTTTCCTTCTTTTTCTAACCAATTTTCTAATGCAGGTGTATTAAATATTAAATATGTTGGTATTATTTGAATAAAACTTTTTGATATTATAAACATTTTATAAAAATATTTTTGAAGAAAGATTAAAGTATACATAAAAATTAATAAAGACAGAACAACTAGGACACAACTTAATAAATAAATAAATCTTTTATTATTTTTAATTCTATTTACCAAAACATCTTGAATTGTATCTTCAAATCTTTGAAAAACATTAATATAATATAATTCGTAATTACCTAAAATAGTAAGATATTCTTTATTATCAAACATATAAATTGGATCGAAAGATTTATTATTATTTAATTGATAATAAAAATCTATTTCTAATATTGTTAATTTTCTAATAATATATTCTTTAAATGATTCAGTATTATTTAATAAAATTGGCCATTCACTATTTTTACAAGTATTATATTCATCACTTCCTTTATCAAATAATGAATAACATGCATCTAATTTAAAACCTATATAATAAAAATCATAAAAAGATTTAAATTTTGGTAATGTTTTATATAATGAATCAGCAAATGATTCATTTACTATTTGAGTATAGTCAAATGATTCTAAACTTGTTATTCCTGTAAAAATACATTTTAATCTATATAATAAAATTGAAGTATAAAAAAATTGTTGGAGAATATATGATTCACTTTTAATTAAATTTTCATTATCGAATACTAATCTTTTTGGAATAACATAAAGGAATGCAAAACATAAAATATATGCAAAGAAAAAAATTGAAAAAAATATAAATATGAAACTTTCTAATTTTATTTTTTTATATTTTTTATATTCATATAATTCATTATGAATATTATAATCATCTAAACTTTCCTCAATTTTTTTAGTTCTTGTATTTATAAATGTTTTTGTTTTTACAATCCCATCTTCATCATCCTCTAATTTATATCTAAATTTAACAACATTTTTAAAATTATCTATATTACAAATTATATTTGCAATGTTAGATTGACTAATTTTTGAAACTTTTTGTATACCAATACCTAAATGATTTATAGAAATAAAAATGAATAAAAATAATAAAGCACCAGAAATAATTGAATAAATTAAAAATAAAATAATGCTATATTTTATTTTATTAAATTGATTAATATTATATTGTAAAAAATCATCTATTAAAGTTGAAATACTGTTATATATTATTGGTAAAATAAATTTATTAGTTCCATTAATTGATATAAAAGAACTATATAATATTACTTCATATTGATCATTTGTTATATTTATGTCTGGATAATTAGAATAAATATTACTGGAAAATAAAAAATAAGCATCATATAATGAAGCTGAAACAATAAATGGAAAATAATCACTTAAATCAAAAGGTATAGAAATATAATTAGTTATATTTATTTTACTCCAAAAAAATTCTTTATCATTCAAATATTTCCCAATATTTTTTAAAATATAATTTAAATATAAATTAGAAATATAATACCAATTAGTAACATTATTTTGTGCCTCCATAATAAAAACTTTTAAATCAGAATATCCAAATGTTAAATTAATTGGAGCTCTAGCAAAATATACTCTTAAAATAATTAAATAATCAATAAGTAAATTTAAAATTTTCATTGTTTCAATTTGAATTTTATAAATAATTGAACTAATATAACGTACTTGTTTTATTTCTTCAGTTAAATTATCAGTAAATAAACAAAATAAAAAAGCAAAAATAGTTGTTCCAATTAAAAAAATAAATGGACCTAAATTCATATATTTTAAAATATAAAATTTTGTTGCATTTTGTAATAAATTTTCTCTTGATTCTATTATTCTATTTAATTTTGATAAATTTGAATTATAATTTGAATCTCCTGCTTGAGATGCATTTTCGTTAAACATTTGATTTTGATATTGACTTTTTTCTCCATAAATTCTACTTTTTGTTTTAATTCCTATATAATTTTTTTCAGTTAATTCTTTTAAACTTTTATTGATTTGTTTTATATTTTGAAATTCTTTTATATTATCAAAAAATTGTTTTTTTTCATTTTCTGATATTTCATTTAATTGAGAAAAAAGTATCTTATCATCAGATAAATTTATAACTGGAAAATTATTTTGACTTAATTCATTTATATTATTATCATCTTCAATTTTATTTTCTATACATCTTATTATAAAACATAATTTATTTTCATAATAAAAAAATTTTTCTAAAGAAAAATTAAATTTAAATCCAATATATCCACTAGATAAATCTTTATCTAAAAAGTTTTCTAATTCATTAAATTTCCCTTGTTTAAATAATGAAATATATAAATTTAATTTTCTTTTTCCTTCATTTTCATAATTAATTTCATTTTTATAAGTTTGTTTATTAGTAGTATTCCCATAATCATAAAAAACAATATTTGAAGTATTATTAATATTAAATGAATCATTCATTGGAGTTTCAATTGGTGTTTTTAATAATAATTTAGAATTTTTATAAAATGAAGAACTAATTCTATTTCCATTATTATTTGATTCTCTATTTGATTTTAAAATTAAAGGAGTTTCTTCATCATCTTTTTCATTTTTATTTTTAGACTCTGAATTATTAACATCATTACTTAAATCATCATTTTCATTTTGTGATGTTAAATCATCTATTTTTGAATCTGATAATTGATTTTGTAAATCTTTATCCATATTATTTGTAAAATATGAATATTGAGATAAAAAATTAGGAAATTGAATTTCATATTCAATTTCCATATTTTCATTTATATCTTCTATATTTTCAATCATTAAATCACTATTTTGTCTTTCTTCATATGGTGTTATATCAATGTCATATTCATCTTTTAATAATATTTCGTGATCATCAAAAAAAATTGGTTGTATTGATGCTGATATTAAAGAATTTCTTATTCTATTTATTTTTTTATTAATTTTATGTTGATTAAAAAATGTTTTATAAAATCTTATAAAATTTTTACAAATGATATAAAAAGGAATATCATTTTCCATAAATAAATTCTCATTTGTAATTTTAAATTTTTTAATTAATTTTTTACTCATTCCTTGAATTATAAATTCAGAATCTACTAAAATAATATCATCTATCTTATCTAAATTAATTAAACCAACATAATATAAATAATCATTTAATATAGGAAAAACTTTAATATTCATTTGTAATTGTAGAATATATTTATATTTATCAATTCCAAAGATTTTACAATTCCCTTTATCAATAACAATTTTTCTTCCATTATCAAAATAATTCTTCATTATTTTAGAATGATCTTTTGAAAAAATTTTTGGCATAAAATCAGTTATATATTTTCCTTTAATTTTAGATGAATTACAATGGAAAATTTTACCAAAAGAATAATTTACTTTTTCAATAATTCCTTCTTTTCCTTTATCACCATTTATTATAGCAATTCCAGTATCTTTATTAAATAAAAGATTATAATAATTAGTTATTATATTTTCTGTAGAATTTTCTCTTTTTTTTTTATATCTTTCTAATTCAGTTTTTAATTTTGTATCATCATTTATTTCAATTATATATTCTAAATATAATAAAAAGTAAATATTTATTCCTGAATAAATTTCAAACATTTCATTCCATAATTTTTTAATTTTACTTTTTGAAATGTTAATTTTTTCTATAACTTTGAAAATTTTATTAAAATTTATTGTGTCTTTAGTATTTTTTTTAAATGAAAAATATTCCCAAAATTCAATATTTAAATCAAGATCATTATATATTTCTTTAATAAATTTTTTACTTATATTATTGTATTTATAAAATAATGTTACATTTAAATCTTCTAATTCTAAACATGAATCACTTTCATCTTTTAAACTTTTTATTAATTTATTTTCTATTTTTATTTTTAATCTTTCCAATAAGAATTTTTCTTGAATATTTAAATTCATTTGTTTAGCTTTTTTACAATGATAAACACATAAACAAACATTTCCAATTACATTTAAATAATAATGAGATAAATTCATAACTAATTCAGGAGAATAAAAATCAATTTTTAAATAATAATTAATAATAACTACAATAAAAGTTTTTAAAAATATTTTATCATAAATAAAAGATTTAGTTCTATCAGACCAAGAATTATCAATTGGGAGATATATTTTTTTTTTATTTTTTGTTAAACATTCTTGATTTGGACATTCAATTGCATGAATTTCCATAATTCCAATTAAAAGAGCTTTTTTATTTTGATTTATTGAAAAATCTTCAATTAAATTAATTAGGAATTTTATATAATATAATAAATAAAATTTATTATTTATTTCATGATAAGGTGTTTTTTTTATAATTTTTTCTATTATGTGATTATAAAAATGTATATAAAAAATTGAAACGAAAATACATGATATTATATAAATTAATCCTTTTTGACTCATTTTTATAAATTTAAATGCAAAGAAATAAACATTTGTATATAAATTTAAAAAAAATGATAAACCATAAATTAAATTTGTTATTGGATGATAAAACATAATTCTGTTTATAAAATATAAAAATAAAAAAAAAGTAAATACAAAATTTATTAAAAAAAAAAAACCAAAATGAATTTGTTTATATAATCCCATAGTAAATGAAGTTATGATTAAATTTATATGTTGAAATAAATATAAATTATTAATAGAACAACAAAAACTTGATTCTGAGTTATATAAATTATCTTCATAAAATAAATGAATAAAAATTATAAATGTTTGAGAAAACAAAGTTGTGATTAATGAAATAATAAAAATAAACATATTATTACTTTGATTACATTTTATTTCTGGAATATAAACATTTGTTTCATCATCTAAACAAATTAAATGAGTAAAAAAATCTAATGTAATATTTGGTAATAAATAAATTGAACATTTAATAAAAAAATTCAATATTTGATAAAAAATGGAATAAGTTGTTTTTCTTTTAGTATTATATAATAAATATATAAATAAAAAAGTAAAAAAGAAATAATAGATAAATAATAATAATATCATTATTATATAAAAATTTTTATGATAAAAAAAAAGAGATTTAATACGAATTATTTTTTCAACATGAATTAAAATTTTATCAAATGTACTATTATTTGATTTTAAAACACCTATTATTTCTGAAAAATAAATTGATATATTTTGAATTGAAAATAATATAAGAAAAATAAAATTTTCATAATTATTTGATTGATTATTTATAAGTAAATCCATAAATAATATAAATTTTTTTTTTAAATCTATTTCATCTTCAATAAACAGTTTAATATCTCTTGTATTCATATAATTAATAAATTTTATACAAAATAATATTTTAAAAAAATAAATTCTTTTAAATAATTTTAATGAATAAAATAATTTATAACTACATAATTCTTCTTTAAAAAAATATCAAAAAAATATTAATATAATGAAATTAAAATTAAAATATTTTCAATATATTAAAAAATTTTTTGTAAAATAATAAATTTAATTATTTAATTTTACTTTTAATTTCATTATTTTCTATATTCTTCCATAAAAAAATTAAATTTAAAGTAATAAATATATGTCCTCTCAGAGTTTAAATCTTTATATTTCAGATTATTTATCATTCAAAGAAAGATTTATTTATTTAATGCATTTATTAGTATTAAATCAATCAAGTGATAGATTTGAAATATTTTTTTTTCTAGGAATTTTTTCTCTTCAAAACATATCAATTTATTTTACTGATCCTGCTGGAGTTCTAAATAAAAATAATATTTGTGATAATTTTTTATTTCAAATTGCAAGAATAATTCGCTTTAAAGCTCTTCTTTTTTATAATAGAACATATTATAATTTTGCAATTTATATTCTTGCTTGTTATTATTTTTTATTCACAATTTTATATTTGGTTTTAATAATAAAAACAAATAGAAAAACTACTTATACTCCATTATTACATTTTTTAAATTTTTTCATTAAAGTAAATATTTATATTTTATCTAATATAATTATTGATTTTTTTACTAGAATGCTTTGTTTTAATCAAACTTATAATTCAAATATTATTGAAATAAAATGTGATCAAAGCAATAATTTAAAACCTTTAATTATTTGTTTTTCTTCTTCAATATATTCTTCAATAACATGTATTTTTATTCATTATTTTTATGAAGATAATTTTTTATTATCTTATTCAAATTTTAATTCAATTACTTCAAGATTATTTTTACTTCAACATTTAAAAGCAATAATTGATTCTTTTTTATTAGGATTAATCTCAGAATTAACACATGATTTTTTTTTTATTTTAAATATTTTATCTTCATCTTTAGTATTTTATTATTATATTAATAGATTAGTATATTATAAACAAAGTACAAATCATTTTTATGGAATGACCTATTTTATGAATTTATATACTTCAATTTATTTTTATATTTTTTATCATGTTGATTCAAGTCAAAAAGGTTTAATCTATTTAATATCTATTATTATGGTTGCAATATTATTTATAATAATAATAAATA
>Ga0310695_10012916_pt1 | contig 11588 bp, 11 predicted proteins | sample RumenRJG_04DNA_FD_203882 | JGI IMG/M metagenome (GOLD analysis project Ga0310695, IMG submission 203882) | Bovine rumen microbial communities from Lethbridge, Alberta, Canada - RJG_04 (v2) (version 2) | ecosystem: Host-associated > Mammals > Digestive system > Stomach > Rumen | place: Canada... | reverse complement strand
TACCTGCAATCTTATGACGCATAAACGGCAGAGCCAGACCGCAGAAGTTTGAACCGCCACCAAAGCATGCGATTACGATATCTGGATACTCGCCGGTCATAGCCATCTGCTTTTCAGCCTCAAGACCTATTACAGTCTGGTGCAGGCATACGTGGTTGAGCACTGAACCCAGAGCATACTTGCAGTTGGGAGTTGAAACTGCCAGCTCTATGGCCTCACTGATTGCGCAGCCAAGTGAACCTTGGTCATTGGGATTTGCAGTAAGGATGTCCTTACCGGCGCGGGTTGACATGGAGGGTGAAGGAGTGATGGCAGCACCGAAAGTCTGCATGATTGAACGGCGGTAAGGCTTCTGGTTGTAGCTGGCCTTTACCATATATACTGCGCAGTCAATACCGAATTTCTTGGTGGCATAACTCAAAGCACCGCCCCACTGGCCGGCACCGGTCTCGGTGGTCAGGTTGGTAATGCCCTGCTTCTTTGCGTAGTAGGCCTGTGCAAGGGCTGAGTTCAGCTTGTGTGAACCAGCGGGCGATACGCTCTCATTTTTGAAATATATGTGTGCAGGAGTACCCAGAGCCTCCTCAAGTTCGTAAGCACGAACCAGCGGAGTGCAACGGTATGATGCATACTGCTGACGGATATCCTCAGGAATTTCAATCCACTCATCCTTTTGGTTAAGCTCCTGGTTGGCGCACTCCTCTACAAAGATAGGATAGAGGTCCTCGGGCTTAAGAGGCTGACGTGTTCCGGGGTGCAGGAAAGGCAGAGGTTTGTTGGGCATAACGGCCTGGATGTTGAACCATGCTGTTGGAATTTCGCTCTCGGGGAGCATGTACTTTTTCTGTTTCATATTTGTTTTAGTTTAAGATGAATATTTTGCATTTAAAAAGGCTTGTCGCAGTGCGGCAAGCCTTTTATGTCATTTTCTCATTTTACATAACAGCAGTGACCTCCTACGACTTAATTGAGTTGTAAGCTGCGCCACCACCAGAAAAATGAGTTGATCTTTTTCATTGTTTTGTACTTATCGGCTACAAATATACGGCCTCAATTTTAAACTGCAACATTTTTGGGGATAAAAATTATCCATGTACTTAAAAAACTATGGATTAAACCATTTGGGCTGCAAATCATCAAACAAATGATGAGGGCCAATTTTGTAAAACTGTTCGTATTGTCCGTACTCGCTTTGTTGGTGAGCACGTCCGTCAGTGCGCAGTATGAGGAACCGTTTGTTATTGAACATGATGCCCCGCATTACGAATATCACCTGGAGACCAGTTCAGGTTGGGATATAGGTAAACCGGGGGTTGGTTACGGCTCTATCCTGTTTGAATCAAATCCAAGCGGTGCCAGCGTTTATGTTGACGATATATATCAGGGCAAAACCCCGCTTATGATAGATAATGTGCCCGATGGTACATACGATACCCGTTTGGAGTACAACGGATACCTTAATTATTATTCGGTCGTAAATGTGGCGGCCCGCCTGCAGTCCCATGTGACCGCCGGCATGCAGATGCGTGAAAAACTCTATTTTGCACCCCGTGAACTGTACACTACTGTGGTTTATGAATACAGTAAGTTAAATGCGGTAGGATGGGGAGTGGGTAATTCCTGGGGTATATATTACAAGAACATAAATCTGGAGCAGTCAACCCTTGTTCATATTGGGATGCTTAACACCGTTACATTTGAGGGCGCAATAGGCTATGGTTTCCTGTTCGGGCACTTTAACAGGTTCAGGCTAACGCCTCAGATTGGTTACAGCGCAATCTGGCTGGACGATGTTGAGAATGCCAAAAGCAATTGGAGCGGAGCCTTGCGAGGGGCTTTGAACTTTAAGTGTGCGTTCTGCGAGCAGTATGCGTTCTCGGCCACCTTATTATATGACAAATCCGGCCCTGGAATTAGAGCCGGAGTGCTGTTCTTTGTAAACTGATTCAGATTGAAAGGCCGAAAGTCTTTTTTATGGGGCTCATCACGAACATTGACTGGATGGAGCCTACGGTATCGGTAGTTCCAAGTACATTCATCAGAAACTCTTTATAACTGCGCATGTCGGGGCAGTATACCTTGAGCAGGTAATCGAACTCTCCTGATATGTTGTAGCATTCAGCCACCTCTTTCATATTACGCGCGGCCTCCTCAAAACGGTGGGCGGCATCGCCGGTCATCATGCGCAGACGTACGCAGCAGAACACCACGAATCCCAGGTTCAGTTTCTCCGGGTCCAGCACTGCTATATACTTTTTTATATAGCCCTCGCGTTCCAATCGTTTCTGGCGCTCAAACACAGGGGTGGTGGACAGGTGTACTTTTGCAGCTAATTCCTTGGTTGTCAGGCGAGAATTGTCCTGAAGACAGGTCAGGATCTTTATGTCGGTTGCATCCAGTTCGCCGGCTTTTGGCTCAATCAAAGTTGAAATATTCTCCTTTTCCATTTTAAATCGGGTTTATGGTTGGTCTTTGTTCTTTAAAGTAGTGCAAATGTAGTCAAGTTTTCCTTTGTTACAAATTTTCTTGGTGACATTTTCTAACGGCCGTAACTTTGCATCGTCAAAAGAAAACAAAACGGATTATTAACAATTAAAAAACATACAACAATGGCAAACAACAAACTTCATCTTGAGACTCTGGCACTCCATGTAGGCCAGGAGCAGCCCGATCCCGCGTCAGATGCACGCGCAGTACCTATCTATCAGACCACATCTTATGTGTTCCGTAATTCACAGCACGCTGCTGACCGTTTTGGTCTTCGAGATGCCGGTAATATTTACGGCCGTCTGACCAACTCAACCCAGGATGTACTGGAAAAGCGTATCGCAGCCCTTGAGGGTGGCGTAGCAGCTCTGGCAGTTGCATCGGGTGCAGCAGCAGTAACATACGCCCTGCAGAACATTGCACAGGCCGGTGACCACATTGTGGCAGCCGACAACCTGTACGGCGGTTCATTTAACCTGATAACGCACACTCTTGCCACCCAGGGCATAAGCAGTACCATAGTTAAGGTGAATGACCTGGAGGCACTTGAGGCAGCCATCCGACCCAACACAAAGGTAATCTATGCCGAGACATTCGGTAACCCCAACAGCGATGTTACAAACCTGGAGGCTGTAGCAGCCGTAGCACACAAACATGGAATAGTATTCATCGTAGACAATACTTTTGCACCTATCCTTATCCGTCCGCTTGAGCACGGAGCCGACATAGTTGTTCACTCCGCAACCAAGTTCATTGGTGGTCACGGTTCATCACTTGGTGGTGTGATTGTTGACGGCGGTACTTTCAACTGGAAGGCCAACCCCGACAAGTATCCTACACTTGCCAAGCCCGATCCCTCTTACCACGGCGCAGTATTTGCCGATGTAGCCGGTGTTGCTGCATTCGTAACCCGTATCCGTGCCGTCATCCTTCGTGATACCGGTGCTGCCATCAGCCCCTTCAACGCATGGATCCTGCTCCAGGGTGTTGAGTCACTGCCTTTGCGCATAGAGCGTCACGTTGAGAATGCACTTAAGGTTGTTGATTACCTTGCAAAGAACCCCAAGGTTGCCAAGGTTAACCATCCGTCACTGCAGGATCATCCGGATCATGAACTCTACAAGAAGTATTTCCCCAACGGCGGCGGTTCAATCTTTACCTTTGAGATTAACGGCACACAGGAGGATACATGGAAATTCATTGACTCACTGCAGATATTCTCGCTGCTTGCCAATGTGGCCGATGTAAAGAGCCTTGTTATACATCCTTACACCACCACACACTCACAGATGACCTCAAAGGAGCTTGCCGAGCAGCACATCACTCCCACAACTGTACGTCTGTCAATTGGTGTTGAACATGTTGATGATATTATTGCTGATCTTGATCAGGCTTTTGCCAAAATATGATAATAGAACCAAGTTGTTTTAAGTTAAACTTTAACTAATTTTGCCGTTGTATTCACCGCTCCTTATAGGGGTGGTGAATACGCGGTTTAATAAAAACAGAGTACAAGATGCCTCTTAAACTGCCCGATAAACTGCCTGCAATAGAAATCCTGAAGGGTGAGAACATATTCGTTATGGACACCAGCCGTGCCACCAGCCAGGACATACGTCCGCTGCGTATTGTGGTGCTCAATTTGATGCCCATAAAAATAACCACCGAGACGGATCTTGTCCGTCTGCTCTCCAATACACCACTTCAGATTGAGCTTAAGCTGATGAAACTACGCAGTCATACCTCAAAGAATACTCCCGTAGAGCATATGCGGGTGTTTTATGAGACTTTTGAGAGTATGCGCGACCAGAAGTTTGACGGGTTCATAGTAACCGGAGCCCCTTTGGAGCAGATGGAGTTTGAGGAGGTATCCTATTGGGATGAACTAAAGGAGATTTTTGATTGGGCACGTACTCATGTAACCTCCACATTATACATTTGTTGGGCTGCCCAGGCCGCTATGTATCATTTTTATGGCGTGCCCAAGTATCCGCTGCCTGCCAAGATGTTCGGCATATTCAAACATAAGACAATCAACGAGCCTCTGCCTATATTCCGTGGTTTTGACGATGAGTTTTACGCTCCTCACAGCCGTCATTCGGAGGTTCGCAGGGAAGATATACTTGCACATCCGGAACTCAAGCTTCTGTCAGAGTCCGATGAGGCCGGCGTATTCATGGCATCGGCCCGTAAAGGTCGCGAGATATTCATAACCGGTCATATGGAGTATTCGCCTGATACTCTTGACAATGAGTACAAACGTGACCTGGCCAAAGGTCTGACCATTGACATGCCAAAGCATTATTATCGCGATGACGATCCTGCCAAGGGACCATTGGATCGCTGGCGTGCCCATGCCAACCTGTTTTATTCAAACTGGCTCAACTATTACGTTTATCAGGAGACTCCTTACAACCTGCAGGAGATTCAGTAAAGAGAGTACGCGTAGGCGCAGTAGGCCAGGAACAGCACAATTCCTGCAATGTGTCCCAGACGTCCCTGTTTTTTCCAAGGGCTTGTAAAGAGCAGCAGGGCGGCCGAGAAAAGAATCATTATGATAAAATCGGTGCGGTATTGGGTAAAATCAAACTCGATAGGCTTAATGGAGGCCGATACTCCAAGTACGCACAGCAGATTGAAAATGTTGGAACCTATAATGTTTCCAATGGATATGTCCATCTGTTTCTTTATGGCGGCGGCAAGCGATGCTGCAAGCTCCGGCAAACTGGTTCCCAAAGCAACGACTGTAAGTCCTATAACCTTATCGCTCACGCCTATGGCTTGGGCTATTGTGGTGGCGCCGTCAACCATGAAATCGGCTCCAAAAGCCAGCATGGCGCAAGAAAGTGCTACCAACAGAATAGCAGCTGATACCGACATGGGCTTGCTTTGGAGTTCCTGCTCAACACTCTCATCCTGATTATTAATCCGGCCTTTCCTGATAGAAACCACCGTAAACAGGATAAGGCAGGCAAACAGAATAAGCCCTTCAATTCCGGAAAGTCCGTTGTTGAGTGAAAATACGAACACCAGGACCGATGCCAGTATCATGACCAGGCCGTTGCCCAATATTTTACCGTTCTGTGTAGGGATGGGGCAGAGCATGGCGGTTAGGCCAAGAATGAGTCCTATGTTGGCTATGTTTGAACCCACAACGTTTCCCATTGCTATTCCGGCGCTTCCTTTAATGGCCGATGTCATGCTTACAAGCAACTCCGGGGCCGATGTTCCAAAGGCGACGATTGTCATTCCTATAACCAGAGGGGACAGGCGGAACCTGCGTGCAAGTGCCACGCCTCCGTTAACCAGCCAGTCTCCACCAAAGTAGAGAAGAACGAACCCTGCCAATAGTTGGATGACAGCCCAAAGTGTACCAGTCATAATCATGGTGCAAAATTAGTATAAAAATATCCTTTTAGAGACAAAAGGAGGCATAAAGGAACAACAATATACCGCTTAAATCATTAAATTTGCATTCTTGTAAAAAATAAGGTATGAAAGCAGTATCAGGGCGAATAGCCCAAATAATAGGTCCTGTGGTGGATGTGGCGTTCGGTAATGGCGATGAACTGCCTGCAATCCACGACGCTTTGGAGGTTACCCGCGATGACGGCCGCCGTCTCATTATTGAGGTTCAGCAGCACATAGGTGAAGATATGGTCCGTTGCGTTGCCATGGACCTTACTACCGGTTTGCGCCGTGGTATGGAGGTCCGTGTAACAGGCAGTCCTATCACAATGCCTGTGGGCAAGCAGATCAAGGGCCGCATGATGAACGTTACCGGTGACCCCATTGACGACCTTAAGCCGTTGGATATGGAGGGCGCTTTCCCCATTCACCGTGAGCCGCCTAAGTTTGAGGAACTCTCAACAGTCGAGGAGGTGCTGTTTACCGGAATCAAGGTAATAGACCTGCTGGAGCCCTACTGCAAGGGTGGTAAGATTGGTCTGTTTGGCGGTGCCGGCGTAGGCAAGACCGTGCTCATCATGGAGCTTATCAACAATATCGCAAAGAAGAACAACGGATTCTCGGTATTTGCCGGAGTGGGAGAGCGTACCCGTGAGGGTAATGACCTGCTGCGTGAGATGATCGAGTCCGGTGTAATAAAATACGGCGATGCCTTCAAGGAGAGCATGGCCAAGGGTGAGTGGGACCTGAGCAAGGTAGATTATGATGAGGTTGCCAAGTCACAGGCCACGCTTGTGTACGGTCAGATGAATGAGCCTCCAGGGGCACGTTCATCGGTTGCTCTGTCAGGTCTTACCGTTGCAGAGTCATTCCGTGACGGTGCCGGCAGCGACGGCGCTTACAGCGATATCCTGTTCTTTATAGACAATATCTTCCGTTTCACACAGGCAGGAAGTGAGGTATCGGCCCTGCTGGGACGTATGCCTAGTGCCGTAGGTTACCAGCCTACGCTGGCCAGCGAGATGGGTAAGATGCAGGAGCGAATCACATCGACCATTCACGGATCAATCACATCGGTTCAGGCCGTATATGTTCCGGCCGATGACCTTACCGACCCGGCACCTGCAACCACGTTCTCGCACCTGGATGCAACAACCGTGCTTAGCCGTAAGATCGCCGAACTGGGTATTTACCCGGCCGTTGACCCGCTGGATTCAACATCCCGTATTCTTGACCCCAACATTGTGGGCAAGGCACACTACGATACCGCTCAGCGCGTAAAGCAGATACTGCAGCGTTACAATGAGCTTCAGGATATCATTTCAATCCTTGGTATGGATGAGTTGTCCGATGAGGACAAGCTCACCGTGGCACGTGCACGCCGAGTACAGCGTTTCCTGTCACAGCCGTTCACCGTAGCCGAGCAGTTTACCGGTGTCAAGGGTACAATGGTAAGCATTGAGGATACCATACGAGGATTCAATATGATCCTGGACGGTGAGGTTGATGACCTGCCTGAGCAGGTGTTCCTTAATGTAGGTACCATTGAAGAAGCTATTGAAAAGGCAAAGAAATTGCAGGAGGAGATGAAAAATTGAGAATTAGCCAATAGCCAAGGCCAACGCCAAAGTAAAAATGAAAATAAGGATTATAGCTCCGGACAGACTGGTATTTGAGGGTGAGGTTGAAAGCGTTACTCTTCCGGGTACAGTAGGCAGTTTTACCGTACTCAACAATCATGCGCCTATAATCTCATCGTTAGATAAGGGAAAGATTGCATATAAGGATGCAAACGGCACCACTGAGATGACGGTTAAGTCCGGATTTGCCGAGGTTAAGGACAACATCCTTTCAATATGTGTTGAGATATAACGTTGGCGTTGGCTTTAGCGTTGGCTTTTAGCGGCGCTAAAAACCAAAAGTCATTCGTACCGGATGGTAGCCAAAGCCAAGGCCAAAGCTAAAGTAAAAAAATGAAGAAACTGGTAATAACATATCTGCTGACCCTCTCCGTGCTGACCATAGCATCGGTACTGGTATTGCGTATGGTATGGCCGGAGCAATATCCCTCCATGCTGTTCCTTATACCGTTGTTCTTTGCAGTAATGCTTGGTATTATGGTATGGCTTAGGAGAGCAAACCAAAAGAAGGGCAGGGACCGCAGCCTGTTTTTTCTTAGCTACAGAGTGATTAAGATACTGCTGGCTCTTGTGCTGATTCTTGCCTATTTTACAATGGTGGGGACACAGCTTGTTGCATTTGCAGTGGTGTTCATGATATTCTATCTGTGCCTCTCTATGATTGAGACGGTACTGTTTATGAAAGGGGAGAAAAAGAGTTGAAGAGACTGGTTTACATATTGATGGCAATGATGCTTATGGCAACCGTTCCCGTGGCTGCTATGGGTGAGGAATCGGCACAGGATGAGACTGTCGATGTCAAGGGCATCATATTCGGTCATCTTAAGGATTCCTATCACTGGCATATAATAACAATAGGTGATAAGGAAATCAGCCTTCACCTGCCGGTCATACTATACAGTAAGGTGTCGGGGTGGCATTTCTTCTCGTCACGGGAACTGGAGCATACCGGCAGCTATGACGGATTCCATATCACACAGGACGGAGCCCATGCCGGCAAACTGGTTGAGACGCTCCCCGATGGCACCGAACTCAAACCACTTGACCTGTCACTTACCAAGATTGCGCTGGCTGTGATAATAAACAGTCTGCTGCTTTGCGTGATAGTGATGTGTACCGCTCGCTGGTACAAGCGTCACAATGCTACAGATCCTGCTCCCGGCGGTTTTGTGGGTCTGATGGAGTTTGTGATTGCCATGATAGTGGATGATGTTATCAAACCGTCAGTAGGCAAGGATTACAAGCGGTATGCTCCGTTGCTGCTCACCATATTCTTCTTTATATTGCTGAGCAACATAATGGGACTTATTCCCATTTTTCCGGCCGGTGCCAATGTAACTGGCAATATTGCAATAACGCTATCACTGGCGCTGGTAACCTTCTTTACGGTAAACGTGTTCGGTAACCGCGAGTATTGGAAAGAGATACTCTGGCCCGATGTTCCCATATTCCTCAAGGCTCCCATCCCTTTGCTGCCTTTCATTGAGATTGTGGGTATATTCACCAAGCCGTTTGCCCTCACAGTACGTCTGTTTGCCAATATCACTGCAGGTCATGCCATCATACTGTCGCTTACCTGCGTGATATTCATAACAGCCAAGATGGGACCGTTTATTGGAACTCCAATGACAGTTCTTTCAGTGTTCTTCATGATATTCATGAATTTCCTGGAATTGCTGGTGGCATATATACAGGCTTATGTGTTCACTATGCTTAGTGCGGTGTTTATCGGCCTTTCACGCCCTGAGGAGCATCACGAACCGGATGGGGCCAAAGCCAACGCCAAGGCCAACGTAGATAATTCATTAACAACTTAAAATAACAACATTATGATGTTAGCAACAATGTTACAGGCTGCCGCAGGTGCAGCATTAGGAAATGGCGTAATAGCACTTGGTGCCGCTATCGCAGTTGTAGGTGCCGCCCTCGGTCTGGGTCGTATCGGTCAGTCTGCAATGGAGTCAATCGCACGTCAACCCCAGGCCGCCGGTGATATCCGCAGCTCAATGATTCTTATCGGCGCCTTCATGGAGGGTGTATCACTTCTGGCTGTAATCGTTTGTCTGTTGGCACTTTACGCTAAGTAATGGACCTTCTGATTCCCGAAGTCGGTACAATCATCTGGATGCTCATTGCAGCCGGAATTGTCTTCTTTATATTGGTTAAGTGGGGATTCCCCATCATAACCCGTATGGTTGATGAGCGCAATGAGTTTATTGACAAGTCGCTTGATGCTGCCAAGAAGGCCAACGAGCGTCTGGCCGGTATCCAGAATGAGTGTGATGAACTGCTCAAGGAGACCCGTGCCGAGAAGGCGCGTATCCTTAAGGAGGCAACAGACCGGCGTGATGAAATCATAGCAGAGGCCGAGAACCGTGCCAAGGAAAGCGGTGAGAAACTCATCGCCGATGCACGCGAACAGATACGTCTGGAGAAGGAGGAGGCGCTCCGCAGCTTGCGTCGTCAGGTTGCGGAACTGTCGGTCCAGGTGGCTGAGAGGGTCGTGCTTAAGGAACTCTCAACCGATGAGGACCAGCTCCTTCTGATAGACCGTATGATAGATGATGTCAAAACAGGAAAGTAAGGTATGAATACAGGAACCGTTTCCGTACGATACGCCAAGGCGCTGCTGCAGTATGCGGTGGAACAGGGTGATGCTGTGCAGGTTTATGCCGAGATGCAGACGCTTGCCTCACGGATGCGGGCTGTTCGTGCCATACATGACCGTCTGGTTGATCCTACGGTAAGCGTGGGCGATAAATGCAGTCTGCTTGAGACTGCTGTCACGGACGGAAAGAAACCGCTCAGCGGCTCTGCACAGGCTTTCTTCAAGCTCGCTGTAGGTGCCGGACGCGGTGACTGCCTGCTGTTTATGGCCGTAAGCTATCAGGATCTGTACCGCCTCAAAAATGGTATCGTGCCGGTTCAGCTTATTACAGCCACCCCTGTGGGCGATGAACGCAGGGCCCGGCTCAAACAGTTGGTAGAGAACGTAGAGCACGGCAGTGTGGAGTGGACCCACACTGTTGATCCGTCACTTGACGGCGGATTCGTGCTTTTGGTTGACGGATTCCGCCTTGACGCCAGTGTGGCAGGCAAGCTGCAGAGAATCCGCAAGGAACTAATAGAAAAGAATAACCGTATCATATAATGGCAAACGGAATAAAGGCAAGTGAGGTATCGGAGGTACTTCTGGAACAGCTTAAGGGCATTGATACCAGCGCCAAGTTTCAGGAGGTTGGAACCGTGCTCCAGGTGAGTGACGGCGTGGTCCGCATTTACGGACTCAAGAATGCCGAGGCCGATGAGCTGATAGAGTTTGACAATGGCATCCAGGCCATAGTTATGAATCTGGAGGAGGATAACGTAGGTGCCATCCTGCTGGGTCCTACCGATCAGATCAAGGAGGATATGACCGTGCACCGCACGGGACGTATTGCCTCAATCAACGTAAGTGAGAACATGCTGGGCCGCGTGGTTAACCCGTTAGGTAAGCCGCTTGACGGTCTTAAGGATATAGAGGGCCCTTTCTTTGAAATGCCCTTAGAGCGTAAGGCTCCCGGTGTGGTGTTCCGTGAGCCCGTGCATCAGCCGCTGCAGACAGGCCTGCGTGCCATCGATGCCATGATTCCCATAGGCCGTGGTCAGCGTGAGCTTATAATCGGTGACCGTCAGACAGGTAAGACCGCCATTGCCATCGATACCATCATCAACCAGCGTAAGAATTATGAGGCAGGTGATCCTGTCTATTGCATATATGTTGCTGTGGGCCAGAAGGGTTCAACAGTTGCAACCATCGTGAATACCCTGCGTCAGCACGGTGCTTTGGATTACACCATCGTGGTTGCCGCAACCGCTGCCGATCCTGCCGCTTTGCAGTATTACGCTCCGCTGGCAGGTGCCGCAATCGGTGAGTATTTCCGTGATACCGGCCGTCATGCCCTGGTGGTTTATGATGACCTCTCCAAGCAGGCCGTAGCCTATCGTGAGGTGTCACTTATTTTGAAACGTCCTTCGGGCCGTGAGGCATATCCGGGTGATATATTCTATCTG
>Ga0310695_10012915_pt1 | contig 11589 bp, 17 predicted proteins | sample RumenRJG_04DNA_FD_203882 | JGI IMG/M metagenome (GOLD analysis project Ga0310695, IMG submission 203882) | Bovine rumen microbial communities from Lethbridge, Alberta, Canada - RJG_04 (v2) (version 2) | ecosystem: Host-associated > Mammals > Digestive system > Stomach > Rumen | place: Canada... | reverse complement strand
AAGTTCCTCCACGAAATTTGCCAGCGCCTCCAATTCTGCTGCGTCCTCCGTCATGACAGAAAGTTCATACTGGCGGCGATTGGTGCCCTCCAGCTTGATGGCCCCCATGTTGTGGGAGCCGATGAAAGCACGGAAAGGTTTACCCTCCTTATAAAAGACATACACCTTCCCATGATACTTGAAGGGACGCACCACATGGATTTCCCCGCGCCCGCTTTCCTGCCAACGTCCGGCAAACTCCATGGCTGCATGGTATATACCCTCCGGCATGCCCTCAAAGCAGTACATGCCTAAGTTTATGCGCACCTTGAGATTGTCATGGGCCTGCAGCTGCTGGCCCATCTCCATGATAGCCCCCTTGGAGGCATAGCCCGTGGCAATGTCCAGCTGGTCAGCCTCGACAAGAGATGCCGCAAAAGCATCAAGGAAAGTCTGCTCGCCTGGCCTTGTACGCAGGGGAAGCAGGCTGGTGTATAGAAGTTCCATGTCCATTCCTCCCGTTCTGTATCACTGATATACATATTACCACCATGAACAGACAGTTGCAAACGGCAATCCATGGCAAAAAGGCCACCACCTTCACACGGTGGTGGCCTCAGCCTCAAATATTGTTGTCAAAATAGATATTGCAGTCCACATGCTCATACTCAACCCCCGCAAAGGTCTTGAGCACGGCCTCGAAGATAACCTGGGCACCGTCCACGGGCACCGCCATGCCGATCTGGCGACGAACTTCCTCCTTCGTCCCCATAAATTCGTAATCGTTTGGGAAGGTCTGGAGGCGGGCACGCTCGCGGTTGGTAAGGGCTCTTGGCTCGCTCCAGTGGTAAATGTGAGTGCCGCCCCCGCCGGAGCCCGTCACCGTGTAAGCGGGCTGCTCCGGGTGGAGCCTGCGGTAAATCTGGCTTATCTTCGCGCCCTTAACATTCAGCTGTAGTTCCGGGTGGGCTTTCAGCCCCTCTGCGTTAAAAGCGTTCTCACCGGGCTTGATGTAGGAAAGCCTCTCCTTGACACGCTTGGTCATCATGGGCATTTCACTGTTTGGCGCATCATCGGGAATATCAGCAAGGGCCGTAGCCACGGAAATATCTACTCCCCTGTAAGGTTCCGGGGAAGGCGGGTAGAAGACATAATCAAGGTCATTCCTTATGCCGATGATGATGATACGGTGCCGCGCTTGGGGCACGCCATATTCCTCAAATTTGTAGAGGTGCGGGTAGAGCTTGTAGCCACAGGCGTAAAGATCCTTAAGAATCTTCGGGAACGCCCCGCCATTATTGGCACTGGAAAGGCCACTGACATTCTCCGCCAGGAACCACTCCGGCTGGAAAGTCTGCAGCACTCTGACACCATAAGTATAGAGCGGGCCGTAGGTGCCCTCAAAGCCCTTCTGCTCCCCCACGGTAGAGAAATCATTGCAAGGAAAGCCGAAAGCGAAAGCATTGAAGGGGTGCTGGGCAAACAGTGGGTTGTCCCTGCTGATGTCCAGCTCACGCACATCCCCGCAGTACACACTCTCGTCCTCATCGTTCTTGCAGATATTGTGCCGGTAAGTCTGACAGGTGGACGCGTCATAGTCATTTGCCCAAGCGTGAGCAATGCTCCAATCCTCCTGGCCGGACACATTGACCTTTGCTTTCAAGGCTCCGCAGGCAAGGCCGCCGGGGCCGGAGAAAAGCTCGCCTAATTGAAATTGCATATTATACCCCCGTAAATCTAAAGATAGTGAATAACATTATAACGCAACTTCCCATGTTTTGCCATAGGCAAAACCACCTCTTAATCCTTTGTTATAGTCTGCCACGCCATACCATAAATTCTCTGAATTCTTCTTGAAGGAAGCTGGATGTATATTACTTCACTACAAATATTATAACATATTTTGTATTGAAAAGTCTATTTTTGAAAGGAGGTGGCGGGCGTTCCTCCCCGACCTAAGAGGTCGGGGACTTCTGCCCGCATTTTGATGAAAGCAGCAACAGGCAACGAACACTTCTACGAGATCGTTTTCGTGCCACCAGGGATTTCCTATGAGGAATACCTTCACGATATGTCCTGCGAACAATACAGCATTGTTATCCTCGGAAATGAGAAGCCGACTCACGAAGAAGCAAAAGTATTCCTGTATGATGACATCAGGAAGGACTGTATGCTTCGCAACGGCTGGCACATCGTAGATGTCATCGACTGGGGCTGGCTCGGAGATGATGCTGTCTATGATGATGTTGCAGCATCGTTCGATGTAGAAAACATCGAGAAATGGCCTGTATTTTCCAGAGAAGGGTTGTTGCAGCAAATAGCCACGCAGATGATGCAGGCATTAGCAACAGGCTACTGACAGGGAGAAGAGCCTGCTCGTTTTCACTATGAGAAGTATCAGAAGTCGAAGGGTAGGGTATCCGCCCGCGCGGCTTCTGATTACTGATTACAGGAAGGAGCTAACCATGTCCAACAATACTATCATGAATGAAGCATTTGATTTTCTGGTGAGAATCGTATCCGCGATGGCATATCTCGAATATTACGGCTGTAGCGATACAGAAGAGTATGGTATTTTGAAAGATCGGGCAAAGAGAGCCCGCGAGGTCATGATTGGCTGTGGTGTATCGAAGTCTATTATCGATGCTATCGAAGACGCTGCTAGTTATTGTCCCCAGGAAGACGGAGGGGCAAGCTCTAAATACCGTGAAGGTATCCTGGAGTTCTTGCTTCATCGTGCTCATGAAGAAGTGAAATGAGGGAGGAAAAAGTATGTTTGATAAAATCGCAGTTCATGATTTCGTATTTCATGCAGACGAGGTAGTAGTTGTTGCTGCCATCTCTGTCTTGTATGGAGACCCCGCCGATATTGTCCGTATCCCCTCGCGGGATGCAGAAGCTCATGCTTCTTATCGCGAACTGGGATATACTCTGATAGATATCGGCACCGGCGAGTTCGACCATCATGGTCCTGCCCGTGATAAGCAGTATGGCAATGGCATCTATTATTCTGCCCTGGGTAAGGTGCTGGCGCAGGCCGTAAAAGACTTCAAGCTCAAGCAGGAAGTGCTGGATATCCTGCTCTTCAACGGTCTGTACGCCCTGCAAGCCCAGGACAACGGCCAGGACTTTGACGGGATTGAAAGCCCCTTTGGGTTCGTTCATTGGCTGAATAGCCCGGACCCTGCTGATAATGCGGACCAGATGTGGCGTTTCAAAGACGCCGTCAAGATGGCCAAGAGAGTATTCGAGGCAATGGTTCGCGATGCTGAAAAGGCTATTCCTGACCATATAGAGTGCATTGAGGCATTTGAGGCTATGGGAGAGGACGGCATTGCTGATTTCCCTCACCATATGGGTCATAGCGTTCTTGAATGCCAGCTCTGGAATGCTGAGCATCCTGACAGGGAGGTTAAATTCTTCACCTTCCCGAATGGCCGTGGCTCATTTATGGTGCAAGGCGTCAATAAGGTTGGTTCTTTTGCCCTGAACCATTCTCTGCCGTTCAAGGGGCTCAGAGGAGAGGAGTTGAATGAGGCCGCCGGAATTGATGATGGCGTGTTCGTGCATGCCAATGGGTTCATCGGAGGAGCCGATAGTATTGAGAGCTGTCATAAGCTCGCTCGTTTTGCGATAAGATGTCGTAGGTGGCGAGCGCCCGCGGTCTCTATCTATTAACTTCTGGATTAGGAGGGTATTTGATTATGTTTGTAGTATCTGAATATGTTTGCCGGGATCGGAGTCAGGTCTATGCGCTTGACCGGAGTCATTATGTACGGCTTCGGTATCTGTCTTCTTCCCTTGAGGAAGCTTCTAGTTTTGCGCGGCGTTTAGCCGAACAGCATCATATGGAAGAAGAGGAGTCTCAGGGCTCAGCGGTATTGCGTTTCTCTGGTTCTAGCCGGCAGGTAGCTGTGCTGGATGTTCCCGAAGGGGAATCGATGTCTGTATTGGCTTGCCCGGCGATACATGATATATACGTAGAATAATTTGCCGGGCAAAAAGATGGAGAAAAAGGATATGCCCGCGCGGCTATCCTTTCTCTTATCTTTGCTAGATCTGTGTTGCCTGAGTAAGAGAAACGGAGGGGTAACTGTGGAATTCGAAGTTTACGTAGTGTATGCATCACGCCCCGGTTTTCGCGGCTTTGACGGCATCGAAGCCGGGGTATTCCTGAGCTCTGCCGATGCAGAGGAATATATCGACGAACACTACGATGGAGACTGCGATTTCGAGATCGTAGAAGAAGTTAGGGAAATTTGAGAGGGGAGATTTGTATGAAGCATGTCGCATTATTCCACGACACAGTTGTATCTTGCTGGCCATTGAAGGCGGCAGAGGCGTACAAAAAGAAGTTTGGCCCCGACGCATTCCGTGAGGAGAGTTATGGCCGCGAGGCCGTATTTCTTGGTGAGTGGCTGTACAGCCATATGAACGATTTCAAGATTGTAGATACCGTTGACGAAGTTGACAAGGACAGCGACGATATCTATCAAGTGAGAAAAGGCGGGTTTTTCGCCTGGAGCGCGGAATACGATGTCTGCGAAGTAAGTATTGCCGAGATCTTGAATAACGAGAAATGGCATATAGAATATATAGACCATGATTGCCGGCAGAAGCTTGTCGTACACAAGAATCCGGACGAATACGGATATGTGCGGAAGGCAAGAGTCAGTATGTAAACTTGTATTGTATACGTATACGAAGAAGGAGGAGAGATATATCATGTCCAAGAAGGAGATGATGCTGAAGATCAAGAAGAACCAGAGCATGGAGAAGATGCGCCGCGCGATTGGCTGGGTTTAACTCTTTTGAAGGGGGTATTTATTATGCTTACGTTTTTGTTCCGTGTCCTCGTTGTTCTGGTGGCCAGCGCCATCTGCTTCCCCATCGGGGCTCTCCTGTTTATCATCTATGTATATGACGGGATCTACACTCTCACAGAGAAGGACAAGGAGAAGGCCCGTCAGGCAAAGGCTGCAGAGGAGGCGAAGTAATGGAGAGGTTTGTTGACAAGGTTCGTGAGTGCGGCGCGGCTTATGGTATGGCTATCTACACGGATCAGGAACTACTGTCATTGACCATGGGGGTGGCACCGGAATGCTTTGCCGGAAAATCCGTGCGAGAAGTCCTGGACTTTCCCGTGGGCATCAAGGGTATCGGCCCCAAGAGGGAGATTGCTCTCCACGCCGTAAAAGAACTGACTAAGAGGCTCGCGAAAGAAGAATCGAAGAAGATCGATGTCATCCACGGACCGGAGGATGTATATGTCTTCGCTTCCCCGAGGTATCGGCTGGAGCACAAGGAACATTTCGCCGTGATGTCCTTGAATACCAAGAATCATATATTGGCGCTGAATGATATTAGTATAGGAACTTTGAATGGATCCATGGTTCATCCCAGGGAAGTATTCGAAGAAGCCATTCTGCATCACGCGGCGGCGATTATCCTGATCCATAACCATCCAAGCGGGGATCCCAGTCCCAGTAGGGAGGATATCTCCGTTACGCATAGGATGGTCAAGGCAGGGAAGATCATGGATATTCCTGTGCTGGACCATGTTATCCTGGGCAGCTGCGGGAATTACGTCAGCATGAAAGAAAAGGGCCTACTGGAATAATTTTGTATTTTTGAAAGATTGTGAGCTTACTGACATAGGCTATATCCATGGCCTTATTGAGCGTATGGGGGCGAGGAGGCAAATGCCAAGAGAAAAACGCAGTTACGAACTAACCGAGAGAAAGATTCACGAGGATAAACTCTACACTTCTAAATGGCTGAAGCAGGATAATGCTAGAGAATTCTATTTCAGCAAAGACCCAGTAAATGCAGGTTACTCAGTATATAAGAAACGAAGCGCGCAGATAAAGCCAGGCATAACAGTCCTTGTTGGCTGCAATGGCAGTGGCAAGTCAACTCTTCTCAATATCATGAAGGATATATTGAAGAAAGAGGATATTCCTGTCTTTACATATGATAACTACCGCAACGGTGGCTTAATGGGGCTCGATATTGCTCTTGAACATAATGCAAGGTTATTTGCAACCTTGGCCTTCTCTTCAGAAGGAGAACGTATTGTTCAGAACTTTGGCGCGTACATGCGAAGCTTTGGCGATTTTGTACGCAGGCATCAAAGCGATAAAGAGATATGGCTTATCTTGGATGCCGTTGAAAGCGGCTTATCTATTGATAATGTCCGCGAGTTGAAAGAATTCTTCCAGTTTGTCCTGGAAAACGAAGCGCAGGGCGACAAAAGCATCTTTATCGTAGTGAGCACAAACACTTACGAATTCTGTACAGGCACTCAATGCTATGATGTACAGAACGGCAAGTACATAGAGCTAAAGACTTATGATGAATATTGTGATTTCATCATGAAATCTAGGGAGCTCAAAGATAATCTTAAAGCAAAAGCAATGGGTGGGAGGAGATGATTTTGGCAATTGGAGTATCAGTATCTAGAGCACAGAAGAATAATACGAGTTGAACCTCTCCCGCTTATAGAAGCGGGAGATTCTTGACAGGCCCCGCCATTCATCCCCCCCATCTAAGAGGTGGAGGACTTCTGGCGGAAAGGAATAATTTTGTATTTTTGAAGGGAGAATATTTTATGACTGGAAAAGTTATCGCGAATGATGGTATCGATGTAAAACTTGGCCTGGATGACGGGCGGCTCGTTACGGCGAAGGCCGGGAACTTCTCGTTTCCCGCCACGGTAGGTATGATCGTGGACTGCTTCATCGATGAGGATGGCGAAATCTTCTGCACGGAGCATGCGGAGACAGAAAAGAAGAGCATCGATGTGGCAGGCCGGATTTCCGAGGAATTCAGTGGCAAGTCGAAAGTAAACAAGGTGACGTACCTTATCCTTTGCTTCCTTTTGGGCGGCGGCGGCCTGCACAAGTTCTATGCCAAGAAGTACATCCAGGGGGCGCTTTACCTGTTGTTCTGCTGGACGTACATCCCGATGGTCATCAGTTTCTTTGAGTTCCTTTTCGGCCTGTTCAACAAGGCGGATGAGAACGGCGAAATTCTGGTGTGATTATTTTTTGCTGACTCTGCCGCAAGGCAGAGGGTATTCAACGAGAGGAGAAAGTGTCATGGAATTTGTTAAAGACGGCGAGGCTATTTACCAGCGCAAAAATGCTGAGGCTCCTTTGGGCCTTACAATGGCGGAATGCAGGAGCATTCAGAGCAACATGAAGCAGCAGACAGACGTGCTTGGGAAGCTGTTCAAGGCATTGAAAGAGGGAAAAGAACATCCGGGACTCCTGGATGGCATTTTTAATGACGATATCAAATTTGCCGAAAGGTACTGTCAGGACATGATCTACGCCTGCACGACATTCATTACTCTCGCCAGGAACGCTGAGGAGATCCTCAAGCCGATTGAAGAAGCCAAGAAAGAAAATGACATAGTCGAAGAAGTTGTCGAGGAGGATTGGGCCGATGGAGAGGATTAAGCTTGTCAATGTGCCAAGGATCTTTAACATGTACAGCTGTTATGCCGGGCAGAATGAAGAGCTCAACACAGGCATCGGAGCAAAATGCAAGCAGGTTCTTCCTATGTGGCACTACTGCGCAGAATGCGGCACCACGTTCATGGTCAAGCACCGGAAGCGTTCGCTCGGCATGTTTGGCTATGATTTCGGGGAGAAAGATATCTCCTGTCCAAACTGCGGAAAGCAAAGCTCGGACAGAGACCAGGACAGGGAGATTGCATTCTGCCTGAACACGAAAGACTATCCGAATGTATGCTATGATGATTTCAAATTACAGTATGCGCCCATGGACGCAAAGCTTGAGCTGTTCGGCACGAAGAAGAACGGAGTGCGCCTGAAGGCCACGTTCCGGACAATCCAGATGGATCTGACCTGGGACAACAGCGACGTCAATGTCAGGTTCGGCAAGAAAGTTGAGGTCATAGATTTTGACCTCAAGCACAGAAAAACCGTACTGAAAGTGACAGGCAGAGAGCCCATGGAGATCGGCAAACCGTCAGAGTGGACATATCTGAGGCACAACTCCATGCTGGCATACCTGGCGGTAGATATGCCAGGATGCAAAGGCGAGACTGCAGAGAAAATCAGGGACTTCGTAAAGGTCCTGCGAAGTGCTGTCGGGAAGAAATGGAAAGAGCTGCATGGCTTCCCCATAAAAAACTACATTACGGCTGTAAGTAAATACCGGTCTGGCGGCATGATCCTCCGGCAGGTGTATGACATCGCGTACCGCATGGTCTGCATTGACCTGCCAAGGGCAAAAAACCCGGTTTTTGTGCATTACAACACCGGTTTCGGCTATTGCAAAGACGTGTTCGAGAACTTTGATGCCATACGAAAGTACAAAGGCATCGTCCCGTATCTTATCAATGCCGTGGGACTCCCGGACAAGCCAAGCATCCGTCGCATCCTTACAAAGGATGCCGAAGCGGTGGCAGAGCTCAGGATGGCTATGAGCGTCACGGACAATTTTGACTGCAACATGGGCATCTATGACAGGCTTAACCATATGCCTGCATTCCGGGACACTGATCCTCAGTATTCTTCTCTGAATTGCTGCGAAAGCCTGGGTCCGCAATCGCGCTTCGTAATGTACAGCTTTTTGAAACGTGTATCCAAGGCATACAGTCCTGACGTGCTGCTGCGCTTCGTGCAGAAAGTGAAAGCTTACTCAGAGATCAAGGATTTGGTAAACCTGTCAAAGAATGCGCCTGCCAGTCTCTTCACAGAGCCTTTGAGTAAGATGCATGATGTGCTCGTAGCCTGGCAGAACAACGAGACGGAGGAAGAAAAGATTCTCGTCATGGACAGCTTTGACCTTGACGTCCCGGAAGATGTCAAGAGGCGGTTCGTGATGCAGGTGGCAAATGGCATGGGAAGGTTTTTCCTGCCGGAGACGAGCAAAGACCTGATATACACATCAAAGCTCATGCACAACTGTGTGCGCACCTATACAGACAGCATCCAGTCACAGTGCTGCAACATCGTCTACTACACGGATGATACAGGCAAGCTGTTGGCATGCATCGAAGTGCGCGGAGAAGCTGTCGTGCAGGCGAAGCTGAAATACAACAAGCGCGTAGCCGAGGATCCTGCCGTGAACCGGGCCATTATTGACTGGGCAAGGAAAGCCGGTCTTGCCATAAAAACAGACGATATCAGCACCGGTTCTGCAGAGCTGGAGGACAACCGTATTTCAGCATAGTATTTTTTCAACGAAGGAAAAGGAGAAATTGTTATGGAAAAGAGATTAGCAATTACCAAGCACGGTATCTATATTAAGGACTTGACGGGGTTCCGTCTCATAGGCATCGATGCCGAGACATACGCACAGCCGGGACGCTTGGCCGCACGCTTGCGCCAGATCGGTATCCGGGTCTCGGAAGATGATGATGGAGAGCTCTATATCAGCCGTTTCGAGCTTTATCGTATTCCCTCACGTATCCGCGAACATTCCAAGCTACTTACGCCGGCGACGAAAAAGAATGGACGCTATAACGTCTTGGCTTCCGCGTGGGAGAATATCGTTATCCCGCGGGTAGAGACATGGTTCCAGTACGTCGAAGTACAAAAGAAGCTCGGTCGCGCCGCTTAAACATAGAATTTCCCTTCTTTGGACGGTAATACTGTGATAGAGCCTAAAAAAGAAAGGGGACTTACAAATGATGCTTTCTATGCTGCAGGTGAGAGAAGGAAAACAAATTCTCGGGGATATAGAAAAACTAAAAGAAACACCCACCACGACAAATGTAGACCAGGTGGTCGGATTGGGCCTCCAAAGAAAAAAAGAATATGCCGTCGGCGATATAGCATATGCAATGGGTCTTCCGTTGAGTCTTTGTCTCGAATGTGTTACACCAGGAACTACAGGAAGTGAATCCCCGGACTTCTCCGGCAAGAAAGCCGGGGACACATTAGAAGACGGTACTGCTGTTTTCGTGATCAACAAGAAATCAAACGCCACAGCAGAGCAGCTCACTACAGCGAGGACGATTGATGGAGTAAATTTTAACGGCACAGGAAACATTGTGCATTACGGTTCCTGCTCCACGGCAGCGGCGACCGCAGAAAAAGCAGTTGCCTGCGCCGGCTTCGTGCTCGCTGCCGGGGCGAAGATCGCGGTCAAGTTTACCGTGACCAACACTGCCGCTAACCCTACGCTCAATGTGCAGTCCACTGGTGCGAAGCCTGTATATTATCGTGGCGAGGCAATATCTGCGGGCTATCTCGTAGCCAACAGTACTTACGAGTTTGTCTACAATGGGACGCAGTACGAACTGATCGGGGATTTGGATAAGATTAGCGGCAAGACCATTTGTGTCGTAAGCTCTTTTGATGCAAGTACGGGGACGCTGAACCTGACAAGCCTTTCGTAATGAACCCCACGCCTAAAGGCGGGGGCTTCCTGTGACACATTTGGTGGGGTGAATTATAAATGCTGAAATATAACGATACAGAAGTAAAGAAAATAACGTACAACGGAACTTCAATAAGAGCTCTGATATATAACGGAACATTAATATTCAAGGAACAAATAACTACTGGGCCATACAAGATGTGTGATCTCTATCCAGATAAGTATAGGAGTATGACCACTGTCCCTAATAGAGTAGTCTTTTGCGGTACGACAGCAAAAGAAATGTTCCGGAATTGTTCCGGACTTCGTTCAATTGATACAAGTGGTATAGATCTTTCAGAAGCAACTGATACGAGTTATATGTTCAGTAACTGCGGTGGTCTTACTTCCCTTAATCTCTCTAGCTTCGATACTTCTAACGTAACTGATATGGGTTATATGTTCAGTTCCTGCTCTAGCCTTACTTCCCTTAATCTCTCTAGCTTCAATACTTCTAACGTAACTAATATGAGTAGGATGTTCTATGGCTGCTCTGGTCTTACTTCCCTTGACATCTCTAGCTTCAATACTTCTAACGTAACTAATATGAGTAAGATGTTCAATTATTGCGATGGTCTTACTTCCATCACAGGTATTTTTGATCTGTCTAGCATAACTGATGCTGGAAATCTGCAAAACATGCTTTACAGGACTCTAGTTACTTCTATTACTTTCAAGAACGTAAAGTCTTCGATAGCAGCAAAAATTACTACGAATCTTCTCAGGATGCCAAGCAACGGAAAGATAACTATTCAGAATACGATCTAATATTTTTCGTAGATGATCTCACGAAAAACTGGATCACACGAGATCAAGCAAACAAGATCCTCGGGGTTAGCTAAATATGTCAAAGGGGGTACCAAAACGGTACCCCCTTTATATTTCGAAAGAAATTACCAAAGGGAGTACCGTTTTAGTACTCCCTTTGGTAATTTATAAGAAATATAGCTTAAGTTAATTATTCTGGCTCCATTGATGTTTCATGATGGTGCCTGCTGTTTGTATAGCTGAAACAATAGAATTGTATTTTTTTCGATCCCGTTTATTTACGACGACTATTTTTCCGAAAACTTTAGAAAGTCGTTCGATACGTTCTTGGTTGTGATATCTGCTTGGAGCAACGACAAGAATGCTTTCTTCTTTAGCAGCGATGCTGTCAAGGTTCTCTTCTAGGTAGTCAGCGATAGCAGCGCCTTCCCGACTTTCGTAATG
>Ga0310695_10012913_pt1 | contig 11590 bp, 9 predicted proteins | sample RumenRJG_04DNA_FD_203882 | JGI IMG/M metagenome (GOLD analysis project Ga0310695, IMG submission 203882) | Bovine rumen microbial communities from Lethbridge, Alberta, Canada - RJG_04 (v2) (version 2) | ecosystem: Host-associated > Mammals > Digestive system > Stomach > Rumen | place: Canada... | reverse complement strand
GCACCGCATACCTGACGGCTGGATCATCGTAACTGCAGGAAATCCCCCTGAATACAATGAATCTGCCCGCGAATTCGATGTAGTCACACTGGACAGGCTTAAAAAAATCATAGTTGATCCTGACTATGAAGCCTGGAGACATTATGCTGCCGGAGCAAATATTCATCCTGCCGTTCTGAGCTTTCTGCACAACAAGAGGGATAGGTTCTATTCTGTAGAGACTACCGTTTCAGGCAAAACGATAGTTACTCCGAGGGGCTGGGAAGATCTGAGCAAGATGCTTATTTTATATGAGAAGAATCGCATTGAAGTAGATGAAGATCTTATAGTTCAGTATCTTCAGAATTCCAAGATAGCAAGAGAATTCTCTGTATATCTTGATCTGTATAATAAATACCGCACAGAGTATCCTGTAGACAATATCCTTTTAGGGATCTTGCCGGATGACCTGAAAAAGCGCATAGCTGAAGCAGGCTTCGATGAGATATATACTTTCATCGGACTGCTTCTGAGCAGTGTAAGCTCAGATGTAAAAGCATGTATGGAAGAGCGAAGGATACTTGAATCTGTCAGCGACTGCATGAAACAGTACATGCAGAATGAACTTAAGCTGTCCCCTGAACAGTCCATCTCCTCTATCATTGAAAACCTTGAAAGGAGCAGGTCAACAGGACTCAGAGCAAGATCTATTACAAGAGAGGATGGGAACAGGATACTCAGAACAATCGGGATACTTTACGATATCTCAGATAAGATCTCTGACAGCCATTCATATGAAGAGACATTTGATATCATACGCGAAAATTATTCCGCCAGGATAAGTATGCACGACAGACATGCTGCAGCTGCGCGCATAAAGCTTGACAATCTTTTTACTGCAGCTGAAGAATTATGGGGTGACGGGAAAGAAATGCTGCTTATTCTGACTGAGCTGACTGCAGATCCTGATACTGTCGGTTTCATCAGTATTTATGGATGCGACGCATATTACAGACACAACAAAAATCTTCTTTTCAATGAGAGAGACCTCGAAATAAAAGAAGAAATAAGGAAGCTCGAAATAAAGTAACCATTTTTACTTCTATGTGGCAAAAAAGCTGGACAGTATAGCAAATTTGAATACTGTTCAGTTTTTTATGCGTTTAATCAATAATCGTAGCTTGAACACATGGCTATAATTAAATTTGTAAGATACTGTTTGTTAAACAAGGGGATATCATGACTTACGAAGAACTAAAACGTGAAATGGAGAAATATCCCGAGACCATGTCTCAGGGAGAGCGCGCTCAGAAATACGCAGCGGGTGAAGAAGTAGATCACATACCTTTCTCTATACAGAGCAACGAAGAAGCAATGGCCAACATCTTCGGATATACAACAGCTCAATGGAGAAACGATGTCAAGGTCCACATCGATGTCATCAGAAGGAGAAGAGATGAATTCAACATCGTCGGACTCGCTTCCGGACTAAGACTTAGAACAATGGCCCAGGCTGTTGGTTCTGAAGTATATTTCCCTGAAGTCGGTATCGACCGTGTGATCAAGCCTGTCCTCACAGACTGGTCGATGCTTCCTGAACTGATGAAAGATGATCCTAAGAAAAATCCAGTATTCCTCTCGGTTCTTCAGAGAGGTATCGATCTTAAGGAAGCCTTTCCTGAAATGGGGATAGCTATGCCTGTGGCAGGTCCTTTTACCAATGCGTCCCTGATCAGACCGGTTGAGATGATACTGAGAGATACAGTCAGGAATCCGGATAAACTGAACGACCTTCTGAAATGGTGTGTTGACTATACCGTTGCTTATGCTGAGATGTTCGCTGATGAATTCGGTGGCGGCGGATGCACTATCTGCGATCCGATCAGCTGTGCAGATATACTCGGCAAGAGGAACTATAAGAAATTCTCAGAACCTTATCTTGAGTATCTTATTGAAGGTCTGACCCAGGCACTCGGCAAGAAACCTGGGATCCACATTTGCGGTAAAACTTCACCTCTGTGGGATGACATGCTCAAGCTCAAAGTCGCAAGTTTCAGCGTAGACAACATGGAAGACCTGGCTGCTGCAAGAGACAAAATGGGTCCTGTATTCGGTCTGGTAGGCAATGTAGCGCCTGTTGATGTAATGCTGAATGGTACAATAGACGATGTAATTGAAACATGCAAGCAGTGCATCATCAAGGGCTCCGAAGCAGAAAACGGATATACTCTCGGAACAGGATGCCAGGTTCCTATCGGTACTCCTAGAGAGAATTTCGACGCTTTCATCTATGCTGCATGCAAATACGGAAGAGGTGCACGCAAAGGCATGCTTCCGCTCGGTATAGCTGAAGAAGCACTTGAAGAAGCAGTCAATACAAAAGCATAAAAAGGTTAAAATATAAAAGGAGATATAGTAAGAATGGCAACTAAAGAAGAATTACTGCAGAAACTGTCCGACATGGTTTTTGAGATGGAGGATGAAGAAATTGCAGAAGTATGTGAGGAATATATTGAGGCAGGTTTTGATCCTCTTGACGGAATACTGCACGGTCTTGTTGACGGAATGAACCGTGCCAGCGATATGTATGATCAGGAAGAGTATTTCGTAACTGACCTGCTTCTCTGCTCAGATGCTATGTATGCCGGTCTTGATGTTCTTCGTCCGCACTTGCCTGAAGATGCCAGCATGGGTGAACAGAAGAAAGCAGTTATAGGTGTCGTTGAAGGCGATACCCATGATATCGGCAAGAATCTTGTCAAGATCATGATGGAGACTGCCGGCTTTGAGATGTACGATCTCGGCAGAGACGTTCCGCTTGACAGTTTTGTTGAGAAAGCAAAAGAGGTAGACGCTGATCTTATAATGATGTCAACACTTATGACCACCACGATGCCTGGAATGAAAGAAGTGATCGAAAAGCTTAAAGAACAGGGCATAAGAGACAGTGTCAAGGTCATGGTAGGCGGCAGCCCAATTTCCATGAAATATGCCGAAGATATCGGTGCCGATGGTTATTCGCGCAACGCGGTCGAAGCTGTAGAGGTAGCCAAGAAGCTTTGCGGTATCGCAGACTGAAAATGACCTTTATATCTAAGATATCGTCAATAATGTGATTTACGTGGGTCAGTCATTTATGTATAGTAAACGATATACAGAATGATTGACCCGCGAATTTAGTGTTACAGGAGATAAACAGAAATGCCTCTTCTTAAAGTTGCATCAGAAGACAAACAATACGAATTCACTGCCGGCACAAGCCTTATGGATATCATGCTCGATGCCGGACTTTTTATTGACAATGCCTGCGGCGGCAAGGGCATATGCGGTAAATGCAGAGTAAAGATCACCGCCGGAGAAGCCGGTCCTGTGACCGAAACAGAAAGCCGCATACTCAGAGATGAAGAGATCCGGCAGGGCATCAGACTGGCATGCCTTGTTTTTCCAGCCTCAGATATCAGCATTGAATTGCTTCAGAAAGAAAAGAAGCATGATGTACTTGCTTCAGGCTATATGCCTGAATTCGAATTTGACTGCGATATAGTAAAAAAAGCCGTCACTATACATAAGCCTACATTGGAAGATCAGACACCTTTTGAAGATCAGATCCTTGAAGAAACAGGAGCTGAAGGCTTTGAATATGAAGCTCTCCATGAGCATTCAATGATGCCCGGAGATTATACTGCGGTCCTTCACAACGGAAGAGTTATAGCTCTTGAGCCGGGAGATACTGCCGGCAGCCTTTACGGTGTGGCGATCGACATAGGAACGACTACCGTAGTCTGCTCGCTCATTGATATAAATACAGGCGAAGAGCTCGGTCATGCTTCGGAGATAAACGCACAGAAATTCTTCGGCCTCGATGTGCTTACGAGGATAACCTATGAGATCGAGCATCCTGAAGACGGCAGAGATAAGCTTCAGAAAGCCATTGTAGGCTCCATCAACAAGATGGTCGGGGCTGTATGCCGGGAACATGGTATCAGTCAGGATCAGATCTACGAATTTGCAGTCGGCGCTAACTGTACAATGATGCATATGCTGATGGGCGTTGATGCCAGACCTATAGGAAAAGCACCTTTTGCGCCGGTATTTGCCAGGTCTAAAGATGTGAAAGCAGATTCGATCGGTCTCAATGCAGCCTGCGGAGCAAGGCTTTACTGCCTGCCATCCGTATCCGCTTACATTGGAGCAGATATCGTCGCAGGTGCATATGTATGTGATCTGAAGTCAGAGCCCGGTAATGTGATCTTTATAGATATCGGGACGAACGGTGAGATCGTCCTTGCAAGCCACGGCAAGCTGATGTCCTGTTCATGTGCAGCAGGGCCAGCTCTTGAAGGCATGAATATAAGCGCCGGAATGCGTGCTGCTGAAGGTGCTATTGAAGATATCCATATCGGAGAAAAAGGTCTTGAACTAAAGATAATCGGTGATACAGAACCAGCCGGGATCTGTGGAAGCGGCATTCTGACAGTCACCAAAGAACTCCTGAGAACCGGAATAGTCCGCAAGACCGGTGCGTTCGTCAAAGCTGACAAATTCGACAAGTCCGATTACAGGTCACAGTATATACACGTTGACGAAGAGGGTAAACGTTCATTCCTTATGACAGAAGGAAATAATGATAATGACCCACTTTATATAACACAGGGTGATGTCCGTCAGGTACAGCTGGCTAAGGGAGCTATACTTTCAGGATTCATGGCTCTTATGAAACGTGCCGGAATAGGAATGGGAGATCTTGATAAAGTTCTTATTGCCGGTCAGTTCGGCGCTCATCTTCCGGCAGAAAGTATTACAGGTACCGGTATACTCCCGTTTGAAGTAGAGGACCGTATACAGTATGTGGGCAACACATCCAAAACAGGGGCATACATGGCTCTGATGTCCGGTAGGGTGAAAAGGGATATGGAAAAACTTGCACATGAGATGGATTATCTGGAGCTTGGGGCTACAGATAATTATGAGAGGCTTCTTTCCGAATGCCTCATATTCCCGACATTTAAGTAATGGAGAATGATCAATATGACTACAGCTAATGAAAGACTCATCAAAATTCTGTCCGGACAGAAAGTCGACAGACCTGCATGCATATGTCCGGGAGGCATGATGAATATGGTTACAAAATCTCTTCAGGATGTATGCGGAGTATATCTTCCTGAAGCTCACACAGATGCAAGAATGATGGCTGACCTTGCCAAAGCTATCGTTGATGAGCAGTGCTTTGAAAACTACGGTGTTCCTTTCTGCATGACAGTAGAGGCTGAAGGACTCGGTGCAGCATGCACCATGGGTACACAGTTTTTTGAACCACACGTTACAGGTTATGCGATAGACACCGTAGAGGATTATAAAAAACTCACTCCGATGGATCTAGAGTCAGGAAGAGCCAAAGTTACACTGGATGCCATCAGGCTACTGAAAGCAGAGACCAGTGATTATCCTATTATCGGAAACGTTGTAGGACCTGTCAGTGTTGCCAGTTCAGTCTGTGAACCGACAAGATACTACAAGCAGCTGCGACAGAAACGTGAACTTGCACATGAGTATATGCAGTTTGTAACAGACGAGATCATACGTTTTGCAGTTGCTGAGGTAGAAGCGGGCGCTGATGTCATCGCTCTTTCAGATCCAAGCGGCACAGGTGAGATCCTTGGTCCAAAATTCTTTGACGAATACGCTGTTACCTATATCAATCAGGTAGTGGATGCTGTAAAGAAAGCCGGAGCCAAAACGATCGTTCATATCTGCGGGCAGATGAAGTCCGTATATGACAAGGTCGCAAAAATAAACAGCGATGCGTTCAGCTTCGATGCAGTCGTTTCCCTGAGAGAAGCCAGGAACAACCTTCCTGGTAAAGCGATAATGGGTAATGTAAGTACCTTTGCTATCGAGATGCAGGATGAAAAGACAGTCGAGAAGCTTACAAAAGCCTGCTACAACAATGGTTCTGACATCATTTCACCGGCATGCGGTCTGGGAATGGGATCTGAGCTTAAGAATGTTCAGGCAGTACTTAAAACTGTACGCACTTTTTCTGACTGATGAGTATTGATCAAGGTAATAAGTTAATACGTTTTGAGGGATCGGATGAGTATTACTCATTACCGGATGATATCACAGAACTGGCAGACCTTGCTTTCGCAGACTGCAGCAGGCTTATTACGCTTTACATCCATGACAGTGTATCAGTTATAGGCAATTATGCTTTTTCAAACTGCTATTCTCTCAGAGAGATAAGACTGCCGCATTCTGTAAAAAAAGCTGGTGCAGGATTGTTTCAGAAATGCTGGAATTTACGAGAAATAGCACTGCCTGAGGGCATGCTCATCCTAGGCAGCGACATGTTCGAAGGCTGCCATGCACTGTATTCGCTCAGCATACCGGATTCTATCAGATCGATAGAAAGAACTGCTTTTTCCAGTTGCCGCAGCCTTAAAAAAGTATATATAAAACCGGAACACCTTATGCTTCTTCCACCATCTGCAAGATATCTTGCCGCGCTTACATTTATGGAAGAGCATGATCCTGATGAGGGAAATGCTCTGATCGATGAATACTTTACCGGCAGGAGCAAGTCACTGCTTGACCTTGCCGTAAACAGGCGGAGCACAGAAGCAGTCAGATACATGCTGGGCAGAAAACTCATATCATCGGATGCTCTTAACGAGTATCTTGAAAAATCTGTCAGGACAGGCAGGGTAGAGATCACAGCCCTTATGCTCGATCATTTAAAAGAAGATCATAAAGGAAGTCCGAATCCTGATCCGTTTATTTGATCCATTTATATTTACAATATTTAATTATCGTTTACTGAATCAGAGGTTTAAGATGGGCGATATAAGAGAATTCAAATGCACGTATTCAAATTCTGTAGGCATCAGTGCTGAAACGACGGCAGGACTCGGTCTTGAGTTTCCTGATGCATATATGCATAGTGATACTATGCAGATCCTTTCCAGAGCTATCAAAAGACACGATGGCTCAGATTTCTGCCTGCTTCCTTTCTGCCGCACGATCGAAGCAGAATCAATGGGAGCTATCCTTAATTACGGTGATGCTAATACAGGTCCGCGTGCAAAAGATCCTGTATGTGCAAATATAGATGAAGTTCTATCTATCTCTCCGATAGATTTCAGCAGGAACAGGATCCATGAAGTCCTTGATGCAGTCAGTTCTCTAAAAAAGGATGGGGAAATAGTCTGTCTTGAGATAACCGGACCTTTTACTATTTTAAATGCACTTATGGAGCCCCGGCTCGTATTCAAGGCATACCGCAAGAACCGAGAAAAGATGAAACTGGTATTCGATAAGTTCTCCGATGAACTTATAAGATATATTGAAGAAGGTAAGAAAGCAGGAACCGATGTCTTTATCTTCTCTGATTCTGCAGGTTCTCTCGACATACTGGGCCCGAAGTTCCTTACAAATGCAGTCGAAGACTTCTATGATCCATTCCTTCGCAGAGTAAGTGATGCCATTGATGACTCATGCATCTTCCTGCTATGTCCTAAATTTACATATGCAGTTATCGATACCGGTCATGCCGAATTCGTCGAACATCAGCTTTCCCCGGGTATTGATTTCATGAAAGCTATGCTGGAAATGAAAGGGAATGTAAAGATAGCAGGGCAGGTGTGTATCAAAAATGTAGGAGTCAGACTTTCAAACGGTATATTCCGTGAGATCAGGATGCTGTAATATGGACTGAAATAATAACAAACAGCCCTTGCATTATGCCGGACTAACCGACATAATGTAAGGGTTATTAATTATAGAGAGTAGACAGGAAGGCAATATGTGGAAGAAGATATTTGAACCTGTAGATATGACTGCCGGAGATCCTGTCCGCCAGATCGTCAGGTTCATGATACCAATGCTTATAGGAAATGTGTTTCAGCAGCTTTACAACACTGTTGACAGTATTATAGTTGGAAAATTTGTCGGTGATAACGCTCTCGCCGCCGTCGGAAGTGCCGGTCCTATCGTCAATCTGCTGCTTGTACTTTTCATAGGCATCTCTGTAGGTGCAGGAATCATGGTTTCGCAGTATTTCGGAGCAAGGCAGAGGAATTCTCTGTCCAGAGCTATAGGATGCTGTATCACCATGACATTGGCTGCATCTATTATCGTGATGGTCGTTGCGCCTCTTGTGTCCATGCCACTTCTGCGTCTTATACGCACCCCGGATGAAATAATCGACTGGTGTAACAGCTACCTGCGGATCCTGTTCATAGGTATTGCAGGCTGTGCTTTCTATAATATACTCGGCGGCATGCTGAGAGGTCTCGGTGATTCTGTCTCTGCTCTCCTGTATCTCATCATTGCAACCATAATTAACATAATTCTGGATCTGTACTTCGTCGCGGTACTCGGAATGGGGGTTCCCGGCGTAGCACTTGCAACTGTCATCGCACAGACAGTATCAGCCATACTTTCTTTTATAAAGCTTAGCAGGAAAACCGATTGCTTTGATATGAAAGCTGCGTATTTCATACCTGAGAGAAAGTACGTCAGGGAACTGTTCATGCTTGGAATGCCTTCGGGTATAACTCAGATGATCTTCTCGATGTCGATGGTAATCGTGCAGTCGCTAACCAACAGTTTCGGTCCTATGTGCATCGCAACTAATGTAATAGTAATGAGGATAGACGGATTCGTAATGATGCCGGCATTCTCTTTCGGTGCTGCAATGACAACTTTTGCCGGGCAGAACATCGGTGCCGGCAAGCTCAACCGCGTAGAGGAAGGTGCAAAGAAGGGCACACTCGTTGCCATGGCGACATCTCTTGTTATAACTGTCCTTATACTCATATTCGGTCGGTTCCTGATGGGATTGTTTACCAATACCGAAGCTCTGATAGAGCAGAGCTATCACATGATGATGATACTTGGATTCGGATATATTGCTATGGAAGTCACTCAATGCCTGCAGGGAGTGATGCGCGGAGCCGGAGACACTATGGCTCCGATGTGGCTGTCGATGATCTCCACCGTCATCATCCGTGTCCCGCTTGCTTATCTCATGACTTGGATGACCAGATCTCCTGAGAATCCAAATGGACAGTTCTATATGATGTTCGTATCATTGCTTATAACTTGGCTCATTGGCGCTTTCATGACATACTGTGTTTACAAAACAGGGAGATGGAAGAACAAAGCTATCGTATAGTTTTAACTACATAGTTGTTGCTATTTGAAACATCCCGATCTTATGACCAGACCATCCGCAGTTTATAAAAAGAAAGTTTTAATTGCATGTTCGATGATCGAAGATGAGGTCAATGCTGTCTTCGATCGTTTTGGATGCGACGATATCGAAATAATATGGCAGGACAGGGGGCTTCACAATGATCCCGAAAAGCTCAATCATGCGATCCAGGATGTGATAACGCAGACAGAGAGGGAAGGCGCCGATCTAATAATGCTTGCTTTCGGTCTTTGCGGTAACGGCGCGGTAGGATGGCATACTGAGCATTCGGTACTCGCGATGCCAAAGTTCGATGACTGCTGTAATATGATGCTCCATCTTGGTGAGCGCAAAAAGCGCAACCTGCTTGAAGCAGGCAATATGTACCTTACCAAAGGATGGAGCAAGGACGAAGGCGCACTTCTTTCAATGCTTGAAAGAGCACAGGAACGCTATGGCGATAGACGAGGTATCAAAGCAATGAAGTTGATGTTCGATTCATATAAAAAAGTAACTGTAATAGATACAGGATGCTTTGAACTATCACCTGTTGAAGCGTATGCCGAAAGATGTGCCGTGCTTCTCGATCTTGAAAAGAGCACTGTACAAGGGAGCAACGAAGTTTTACGTAAACTCATAACATGTGATTGGGACGAAGATATTCTGGTCAAAATGCCGGGAGAGAAAATTCGTGATGTAGACTTTGAATTCAGAGGGGAAAAAGGTCCCATACAAGGAAACGTATGGATTAAAAAAGCTAATGACAACGGTAAGTTTTAATTAATTAACTAAGAAAACTTTTTCATGTTTGTTGTTTTTATCCATTTTAATAAAACTATTTTTGTGTAAGCTAACAATTATAAAAAAAAGGAATACTTAATTGTTATCTAAATAACAATTAAGTATTTTACATTACTCAATACAGCGTTATACTTGCAAAGGCTTCACTCATATGAAGCCTTTGTTTTTTCTTTATAAATATAAAATATGTTTAAGGAGTATTAATATGGACACACAAAAGAAGAGCAGTGGACTGGCTCTTGTGCCATTTGCAGTATTTATCATAATTTACCTTGGCGCAGGTATCATCCTGCAGAACAAGGGTGTAGAGATGGCATTCTATCAGTTCCCTGCAGTAGTAGCAATGTTTATCGCAGTACTTGTAGCATTCGCAATGAACTACAAGGCAGGAATCAACACAAATTTCAGCATTTTTGCAAAAGGCGCAGCCAACGAAGATGTTATGGCTATGCTCATGATCTACCTTCTTGCCGGAGCTTTTTCAGCAGTTGCAAAGTCAATGGGCGGTGTAGATGCAACAGTTAATATGGGAGTTTCTATCATTCCTGCATCACTTCTCACAGCCGGACTTTTCGTTATCGCTGCATTCCTTGCAACAGCAACAGGAACATCAATGGGTACTATAGGTGCTCTCGTTCCTATCGCTCTCGGAGTTGTAGACAAAGCCGGTCTCTCACTGCCACTCGTAATGGCTGCAGTAGTTTCCGGAGCTATGTTCGGAGACAACCTGTCAATGATCTCTGATACAACAATCGCTGCAACAAGAACTCAGCACGTTGAACTCAAGGACAAGTTCCGTACAAATTTCTGGATCTCATTCCCTGCAGCAATCGTCACTATCATTCTTCTGATCATGTTCGGAAGACCTGAGACAGCTCAGGCTCTTGAGGTAGCAAGCTTTGACATCGTTAAGGTAATCCCTTACATTCTCGTACTTGTTCTTGCTCTTATAGGAATGAACGTATTTCTGGTTCTGACCATTGGTATCTTTGCAGCAGGTATCATCGGAATGGCATATGGAGATATCACTTTCATGGATTTTGCCGGAAACATCTGGGCAGGATTCCAGGGAATGATCGAAGTATTCCTTCTTTCCATGCTTTGCGGCGGTATCGCTGAGATGGCAAAACATTATGGTGGTCTCAACTGGCTCATCGAGAAGCTGTCCAAGACATTCAAGGGCAAGAAGTCCGCACAGGTTGGTCTTTCTGCACTTGCTGCTCTGACCGATATGGCTACAGCTAACAACACAGTTGCTATTATTGTTGACGGACCTATGGCAAGAGAGATCAGCGAGAAGTACGACATCGACCCTCGTAAAACAGCTTCCATCCTCGACATGTTCACTTGTATCATGCAGGGACTTATCCCTTACGGTGCTCAGTTCCTCGTAGTTGCAAGTATGTGTGAGGGAAGAGTAAGCCCGCTGGACATCATCCCGAACAACTGGTATCTCTTCCTCCTCGCAATTTTCGCTATTCTTTCTTATTTCATTCCTTGGTATGAGAAGATTACTCTCAAGGGCAAGTGGGACTGGAAAGAGAATAAAGTTGTCAGCAAATAATATAAATAACAACCTTCATAGATCCAATATGCATAATTGCCGGAGCCATATGG
>Ga0310695_10012912_pt1 | contig 11590 bp, 20 predicted proteins | sample RumenRJG_04DNA_FD_203882 | JGI IMG/M metagenome (GOLD analysis project Ga0310695, IMG submission 203882) | Bovine rumen microbial communities from Lethbridge, Alberta, Canada - RJG_04 (v2) (version 2) | ecosystem: Host-associated > Mammals > Digestive system > Stomach > Rumen | place: Canada... | reverse complement strand
AACGTTCTCAGCCACAACCCAAGTGGGCTGGATTTCGTCGATGGCGCGATACATTGACGGCCAGAGGTAGCGGTCATCCTCCGCGCCTCTTCGTCGCCCGGCGTAAGAGAAAGGCTGGCACGGAAAGCCGCCAGTGAGCACGTCCACTCGTCCGCGCCACTCTGTGAAGTCTGTTCGTGTAATGTCTTCATAACTTTTACTGTTTGGGTACCAATAGTCGAGCACCTTGCGCCCGAACGGGTTAATCTCGCAATGGAACAGGTTCTCCCAGCCCAGCATGGTCGCTGCGACTTCGGGGCCTCCTATTCCGCTGAATACTGATGCGTGTGTCATATAATTCTCCAATTCTTGATAACAAAACGAAGAGCACCCTTGCGGATGCCTCTCGCGGGTCTCGTCTGTGGTCGGACGCTTGGTTACTTACTTTCTTTTGTCATTCATTTGATTTTCTTCAACCATGTATTGTCGCTCTCAAAGTAAAAACGGACTCCCATGTACCGATGATCTGTATTCACTCGGCCTGTCAGCTTTCCGTTTGGCTTATGAAGTTCCTTTAGGGACTCATTCAAGCGACAGCAGCGTCCTACGTTTTCCCGACTTCCTCCTATCCATTCGGCAGCAGGTGTCAAATATGAAAACACAAGCCACGACCCATCGTCCAATACCGCAACTACCTTCTTTCTGCAACGTCCAGCAGTGTCTGGCCGACCATTCTTGTTACGGTGAAGATCGAGGTTTTTCCATCCCTTTGCAGCACGCTTCTGAGCACGCTTACCCATATAATCGCTCCATTTCTTACCCTTGTTGGCTGGCACATGTCCTTTTGTGAAGCGTCCGTTCAGTTTGTTTACTCCAGTCCTTAAAGGAGGGAGAGACAATTCCCCATAACTCATTTTGCACTTCTTTTCTTTCTAATGGATTTCCTTAGATTATTCAGATCGCTTTGGCATATCTCCAGCCTCATTTTAAGCTCCATATTCTCCCTGTCCTTTCGTGTGGCACGATCCGACTCTGAGAACCAATTGCGCTTGTACATTTCGACCTTATGCCTCAATACCCTATTCTCTTTCTCCACCATTTCTATACGACGATCTTCTGGCGTACAAAAGCGGCCTGAAAGATTCCTAACGAGCTTTCTTTTGGGTTTTACGATGGCCTGCTGATAGGCTTCATCATTTTCAAATAGTGAGTTCATACCATTTTATTTAGTAGTTGTGTACATGTCTCTTTCTGTTCCGCAGTCATTCATCCACCAGAGATTATTATAGTTCCGAAGTCTCAGCCCTTCCGTATATCGCCAACAACTTTCCCTTATGGCGCATCCTATACCATTGCAGTATGTAATATCCTCATTCATATATCACCTCCTATTTGTTCCAGTTTCAAGTTATCAACACACAATGCGTTATTTCGACTATAGATAAGGGCATTTCGCTCCATATCCTTTCTCAGTTTTGTTTCTGTTATATCATTTTCTGATCGCTCGATAGTTACATTAAATGACACTTTAATCACTTTCATAGCTTCATATTTTTAGAATGGTAATTCCTTCTGTTTAGGGGCACTCGTCACAGACTCAGGCACACCAGCGTCTAAGTCATAGAACAGACTCAATTCGGGTTTATAACCCACATATCCTGAGCCCTTCCCGTAGTTACGGCCTTTATCGATTATGATCTCAGCCGAATTATCAGGATCGAGTTCGGGTCTAAACTTGTGCCTTTTTCCATAGTAGCCAGGGCGGTAGATGAATATGACGTTATCTGCAGCCTGCTCAATTCCGCTTGAAGCCTTGATCTTCTGCAGTGTCGGGCGCGGATCCTCATTTCTCGCCTCACGGTTAAGCTGTGTAAGGGGAACGATGCAGACCTTCAACTCTTTGGCAAGGTTCTTCAAATCATTACTCAGGTTTTCATAGAAAGAAGCCTCGCTCTCCCTCATATACTTCGGTTTCAAAATACGCTGCATGAAGTCTATATAGAACACCTTAACCCCCTTCTTCAAGGCCATAGATCGGATCTTGCTCTTTATGGTCTCAATATCCTTTGAAGAATCGTCTATATAGATCGGCAGGGCATTACTCTCAGCCTTTGCCTTCTCGAAGTCACGCAGCTGACTGGTGTACAGTTTCTTAAAAAGGAGAAGTGACGATGACACACCGCTGATGGGTGCATTTATTCTTGCGGCCACCTGCTCGATAGTCATTTCAAGAGAGAAGAACATACTCGGCACTCCGCTCTTTGCACCGTTCACAAGCATGTTCAGCGCAAGGGTTGTCTTACCCATCGAAGTAGCACCGCCTATGATATTGAGATCGGTCAGCTGAAAGCCTCCCTTTTCGTCTATGAACTTGAAACCTGTAGTTATCATGTTGGCTTTCTCATCGACGGTATTTTGAGCTACGCGCTCCGTAAGTGCGTCATTGATGGCTTTCATGTCATATACACCAGAGGTATGCTTGACACTTTCCTCACGTAACGCCTCTATATGATTGTCTGCTTCGGACATATCAGAAGTGGGATCAAGACTGAGTTTTATCAGGTTTTCCGCAAACTTCCAATATCTGCGACGCTTTGCCATATCAACCAATACGGAAAGATCTCTCTCAAAGTTCACACATGTTACAGTGAAGCTATAGATGACAGAAAGCTCTGCAGCATCTGGAGCATCTTTTATGGGATTCTTAGACAGGTACATGTTGACAGTTAGCAGATCAGGCATATCTCCATCTTCCGATATAGCCTTGATAGCTATGAACGTACCCTTACATGACGGATATTCAAACAGGTCAACAGAAAGCATTTCCTGATATTGAGGATACAGATTCTGATAGTTCATCAGATTGCTCAGGATCGTATATTCAAGATCCTTGTTGTGAATAGTTGTATAATTATAATTCTCATTCATCGAAATAACCTTCCTTTATCTGGATGAAATACTTTGGTGTAAAAATCCACTCGAAAGTAGCTATAAAGCCCTTTCCGTCCTCTCCTGTAAGGTGCCTCGAATCTTTCACTTTATCAAGCACTGAGAGGATATCTTTTGGATATGTGTTGTATATGTAATTGAGCTTGGCTGTACGCTCTTCTGTCATTTCGGAGAGTTTAGGGATATCGGTGTATTCAAACACCTTATTGAAGTACTCCATGAACTTACCAGCATCAGCCTTAGCAGTCATGGCAACAGGCTTAACTTCATCATTCCAACACTTCTGATTGAGGTAAGTATATGGATGCTTCCGAAATTCCTTATTTGGTGTTCTTGCGACATAGATGGGCGTATGTTCTGTAGCGGCCTTTCTCTCTGCCTTTGTCATCCGATTGTGCCATTTTACCTCGCAGTTGTCACGGCCTACCTTGTGATCGTACAGGTTCCACCATCTTTCAAAGGTATATTCATCGTTGATCGGCTTCAAAACATGGCCGTCTTTACGCCTGTACTTATTCGCAAGCTCGAAACCTTTAAGAAAGGCATTATAAGAATTGGCATCGCCACCGCACGACTTCACGAAGTCGCTGGCAGCATCAAGGGCATATTGTGGAATATCCATAATTATTTCATGTTTAAGAATATCATCGGGTGTATTTCCGCTTCACCTTCACGCTGATCAAACTTACCACATTCAGGTGTCATCGAGGCTACCCATCGTTCGCCTGTAACAGTACACTTGGCTACAATAGGGTTACATTTCTCCGACTGCATGAGGTAAGCTTTCGCACAGTCATAGCATTTCCCGTTCTTAACCTCAGCCTTCTTGGGCTTTTTTCCTCTTGCAGCCATATCACCTGAACATTGGAACGTTAGTAAGCTGCTTTCCTTTAGACGACACCATCCATCTACCAGAATTAGGCTCTTCGCACTCTATACGAAGATCTTCGACATGTCCGAATCTCTTTATATTCCCGCACAAATCGACTATCCAGCCTTTCTTTCCTGGGTACGGACGGATGGCACGGCCTACGATCTGATACCACAGAGACAGCGACATGGTAGCCCTCGCCATAATGACCGTATCGAGTTCAGGATAATCGAAACCTGTCGTAAGCGTTGCTGCATTGGAAACGACCCTGATACGACCTTCCTTGAACTCTTTCAGTATATGTTCGCGCTCCTGTTTCGGTGTGTCTGCAGATACCACAGCCGCCTTGATACCTTTACGTGACAACTCCCTCACAAGCTGCTCAGACTCCTTGACAAACTGGGTAAAGACCAATACACCCTTACGGGGTTCGCCTTTCTTCGGATTGAGCACCCTAAGCACCCACCCCGAAAGCTCATTACTGAATCCACATCGGTCAAGCTCTGCCCTCATGGATCGCTCGTCGAAGTCTGCACCTGTTGAGTTGGTGCGTACTCGGCTTATATCGAAAGCCGTCTTATTGGTGAGATCGTAATAGGTCAGATTTGCAAGATAGCCCTGATACAGAAGGTCAGATATCTGACAATAATACAAAAGGCACTGAAATATCCTCGGACGTGTACGAGTGAGGAATTTCAGCATAGGAAGTCCATTCAGACCCCTGCTAAGTCTGTACGGTGTGGCCGTCAGACCGATGACACAGCGATCTTCTGCCTCTATAAACTCCTTATATTGACCTGACAGAGAATTGACCTGATGGCACTCGTCAATAATGACGTATCGGAAATGGGCAAAATCCTTCTTATGGTTCATCACGCTTTTGATGGTGGCAAATGTAACCCTGTTGATATCCTTGCGGTTGACAGAAGCGGAATATACACCGTAATCCCAAATGCCATAAGCCTGGAACTTTCCTACATTCTGCTCCAATATCTCTTTCGACGGGTTAAACACCAGTAAAGGCGCATCTATCCTTGAAGCGATATCCGATATCACAAGAGATTTGCCTGCACCTGTGGGGAGTACAAGCAGACCATTCTTCTGAAAGCGGCTCTTCTTCATAAAGACGTTTACTGCTGCGTCACTGGCTGCTCTCTGATATGGTCGTAATGTAAACCTTTCCATTATCTCGACATAAAGGGCACAGGTTGGCCGTTAAGCCGTACCTGTACCCGTTATCAATGATTTATTCTTCATCTTCATCCTCTGCACTATCACCGATATCATCAGGATCACCATCGCCTGCAGATTCCACCTCATCTTCGGGCTTTTCTTCCGTCTTTGGTTTCTCAACCTCTGGGAACTTCACGCCAAACAGCTCCTCCATTCCCTTACGGTTGCGATCCTCCTGAGCCCAAATCTTATTCTTATCCCAATCGGGTACACGCTCAGCCTTTACAAGCTTGATCTCACCGTCAACCCACGAATATGTCAGGTAATGACCGTACAGGGCGATACGGAAGGTATTCTTGCTTGACAGCTTGAAATCCTCCTTGCCATCCTTGACACGGGCTGCAAGCTCCTTGATACGGTTGCGGACTGAAAGAAGAGCATCCTCGGCCTCTTTCTTCAAACGCTTGGCCTGCTCTATGGCATCCAGCAGCTCACGCTCTGCATCAGGCAGCTCGTTCTCAACGATCTTCGCATATTCCTCACGAATATTGGTGATCTCGAACTCGTCGATGAAACGACGTGCCACCTCCTTAGTGGGGAACTCTGCATTAAAGTACTCGTTGACCTTCTCGATCACCTCGTCCACATTGTCTGCACCCTTGAAGAGCACGAGGACTTCCGCAAACTTCTCTTTCACTTCATCGCTCAGAACGAAATTAATCACGTCTGGGCAATAATCTTTGATGTCTTGTAACATAAATCTAATATATTTAATTGTTTATTGAAATAATAATATCAATCAGGGAATAGCGACGGCTCACGCTTCTTGCGCTGCTCGTCACGGTAATTCTGCACCATTTCGCGCACCTTCTTTTCCTGTACCTTCGACTTTATCAGAAGAGGATACTTATTCGGGGAGTCTTTCGGCTCCTTGTAGTACGTCTTTTGATTTTCGAGCATCGTTTCCACCTCGGTAACGAACTGCTCCAGCAATTCTTCTGCATTCATGTTATATCGGTTCTGTTGGTTTGTAAACTCTATGGATATCAATATGCAACAGGGAGTGCATCATCTTTTCTTTCAGCTGGTAATCCTTTGGGATCATCTTTGGACTGGCTTTCACATCCTCGACCACATGCACCTGTTTAGCGACATGGAAATAAACGAAATCAGCCCTGTATTTCTCACCAATAAACACACGCTTACGATCATACCTGATCTTCGTTTTAAGCTGTGTGGGAAACTCCTTGTATTCATCAGGAAGAAGAATAAACTGCACCTGACGCTTCAACTCAGTAATGAGCCCACGACTCTGACAATCCAAAAGGAAATCGTAACGATCAGCCTCTTTTTCGCTGTCGAACTTAATTCCGTGACGCACAACCTTCTTATTGTTATACTTACCACGCCTTACAAAATTATTGGGAAATGCCATAACTAATCGTGATTACATATTACACAATCCTGACCTACGTCGTCTTTCTGTTCTCCACCATGATAGGAACACATCTTACAGCTACTACTGCCTACGGTGGCAGTACCTCCTGTTAGAATGCCAGGCAAACCATAAGGGCACAGCTTTGTATGGAAGGTGACAAGACCGCCCATCGTCGGCATCACCTCAGCTTCAATCTTTATCTTCATAATCTAAATCCTCTCTATCAACTTCTTCGAGATCTACAAGATCAGTAAGGGCAATAAGCCTTATTCTTCCGTTGGCGCATTTAATCACCAATGCACCATGATCCAAACCAATTATATTCAGTTCACCAAGCTTAGAAGTTACTTTGATATCAATAGTTCCAGATGTCATATTCATAGAGCTGTTGATATCCGTAATACCTAACACTTCTTTACCTAACTTTATACCTTCCATGAATACTTATCTTCTGAAAATTAACCAGCACACCAAAGCGATCTCTAAAATGATCGTAACAACAATGCCGACGGCCATACCAAATACAAACATAAGCTTTCATCCTATTTACTAATTAAACCAGCGGATCTCAGGACACCCTTTGAATCCTTTCTCCCATACAAACCACGCATAATCTACGGCACTACTACCGAACGCCTCAAAATCCCCATTCATGGCGCATTTCAGGCGGCTGCTGCTGACCCAAACCCGACGGGGGGGGTATTTTTAAACAACGCTCTCCTACTCTGCCCTGCGAGGAAAGTCAGCTTTAAAAACATCGCAACCTTGTGGCCATCCTCAACCATCTGCAAGGCTTTCTCCACAAACTGCTGTGCCAAGGCATAGGGAGGGTTTGTAATGATATCGCCATCCCACTTTTCATTATTGAAGAAGAGGAAATCGGCTACCTCTCCATAACCACGATCCACCAAATCCCTGCTTACGACATCATAGCCGTGTGCAATCAGCTGGCGGGAGATATGACCCTCACCACATGAAGGCTCCAGTATAGGACTGCTGAAATGCTCCAACTTGCAAAGCCAGTCCGTTGCAGCTGGCTCAGTAGCATAGTAATCCTCACTCTGCCGATCATGGTCGGTATGATTACTTGCTCCTATCGTCTTGAATACTGAGGACTTATTGCCAGTCCAATCTTTTCTTTTACTCATGTCATTCATATTTAGTGGGGCTGTCTGGACTCGAACCAGTCAGACCGCTTTTTTTACTTATGGCTTCAAAGAAAATTTATCGTTTGCCTGATACCATGTCAGCCCCGTTTGCGGGTATTTTACAACCCGCAATAAAAATCTAAAGGTATAACATCTGAGGGCTCTCACCTCCCGTTGCCCAGAGGGTCGTAGCTTGGGTTAATATTTAGGATCAAAATTTCATCACACAAAAACTGCCCTATCTTCACAGACAAGGCAGTCAAATACTCAAAATTATACACAGGTTATGACACCTGTTTGTTATATAAGTTTATGAATCAAAATGCCTATCATTGGAAATTGTCTATCATCATGTCGAAGTCCTGACTTGAAACACCATTCAAGGCCAAAAGATCCATCACCGTATCATATACAGCCTTGTATAGTTTCTCAAACTCCGTTTCGTCCATCTTATCAAAAGCGATGCTCTTGACGGACTTCTGCCAGCATCTTCCCTTCACGTCCCAAATAGGCTCGAAGAAACCTGCAGAGATCTGTACTGAACGTCTGAAAGCTTCTTTTCCGAATGTCTCGCCATAAGTTGCACCACCGAAGAACATACGTTGACTCTCCTTTAGAAGAGACCATGCCGCATCAAGCATACCGAAGTACTTACGATGAAACATTATATTGCGAGCCTGACGGATCTCTGCCTTGTATTCCTTACCGATGATGAGTTTCTTTTTCTCGTCATAATCCTCATCATAGAGAGGCACAAGGCCATGAACGGTATTTAATAACAATAACTTCATATATTCTAAAAACAAATTGCCCCTCAGCCGTATTGCCAAGGGGCGCATCTGGCATATCTCCTTACGGAGACCGAAAAGATAGCGTTTTGCGGATAGGGCGGGTGTCGAACCCGCGCTCAGGCCAAGCTTATCTCTGAATTGCTCCTGTTTATTCAGTTTCCTATCCATGTGGGCGGTGCTGTTCCCCGCCAAGTCATCGGTTTATACGCCTTACCGCTGGCACTGAAAATTCAACTACTTATATGGTCTTAGAAAGGTAATGGATCTCCTGTCACGGGATCAACCTGTGGTGGAAACGGTTGCTGTGCCTGCGGTTGCGGCTGATAGTAGCCTGCAGGCTGTTGGTAGCCCTGCTGAACAGGCTGAAAGAATCCGTTCTGAGGTGGTCGCTGCTGCTGATATCCTCCCTGCTGTTGCTGTTGTCTGTAACCTTGCTGCGGTTGGCTGTATTGCGGCATGTAGGGCTGCTGTTGCCCTACGGCACTCTCTACGGCATACGCACGGACGCGGTTGTACCATTTTCCTTCGTACTCGTTGGCCTCGATGTCGAAGAATACTTTAACCTTTGAGCCTGGCTGTAGGTTGAACTGCTTGATACGATCTTCTCCGAACACCTCAAAGGCCATCTTCCTTTTGTACTGTCCGTGATCGCCTGTTGTTACCTCAATCACATACGTCTGAGCCATCCAAGAGTTTCCTGTCCTCTCACTTGTGCCACTCGCAGCTTGGCACACTACGCAAATAGTTCCTTGTACTTCCATAATCTTACTTGTTATAATAATCTTTTAGCTGTTGAAATATAATACCTCTTTGCTTGATCTCTGATATCGCCTTTTCGTCTCTCTGAACACGTACCTTGCAGTACTCATTCGGCTTGATCTCTCTCGCCTCGTTCTCTTCATCGTCATAGGACAGTACGGACAGAAAAACAAGGTTACATGAATCAAGGTGAGTGCAAAATAGCTGTTCCTGTACCTGATAGTAGTAAGCCTTGTGTTTCTTTCTCAGATAAGCGATAAGGGCATCGTTATCATCCTTGATCGGCTCCACCTCCATAAGGTAGTCATTGAAGGACATCGTTTTCAGCTCGTCGAAGTCCATAACCTTACCACCTTCAAGCTTGGCGAAGTCCAAAGAGCACTTGAACACGTCCATTTCGTCAGACCTGACGACAAATTGAGGGAAATATCCGTCGGGGAGTGTCAGGTAATACCGATCTTCGAGAATAGCACCAGTGCGAAGCGCGTCTATCGGGCTCGCCTTGGCATTGTAATATGGTATGACATCGCTGACGAAACGCTGCAGAAGTGCAAGGTGTCCTTTTGTGTCCTTACCCATCATCAGAGCGTGAACGTCACCGCTGCCAATATACATCGTTGATATCATAATATTCCTTTCTTTCTAAGACTGTTGAACGTCTGCTTGATCTGTTCTGAGCTCATTTCGTCAACCGATGCACAGCCAAAGTACTGGCACAGCTGACTTGAATAGTTCGCATTGTTCATGCAGTAGTTTGTCACAGCTGCACGGATCTCGTCGATATTGCTAACTGCCATTTCCTGAGAAGCCTGCTCGTCTGGATCCTCACCAGTGGCAATCTTGTAGGCATTCAGAAGGGCGTACTTTCGCGCATACGTCGAAGCCTTTCCAAATCCTTTATCACCTGAATCTAAGCCACGTCCAAAGCTCTCCACGTCGATGTACTCTGACGTATTATCAATATTGATAATTCTCACAGTCATTTTGACGATATCGGCAAACGTGACAGTCTGATAACCGTCACGACTCTGTTTCATCACCTGATCTGTACGCACAAGCTCCTGTCTCACAGGAATACTTATCAATCCGTACTTCGTTTCTGACTGCTTTACCTTCAAAAGCACGTCAATGTCTGCAACGGCCTTATATGCGCTGCTGCCAGTGCCTACGGTCGTGTTCTTCTCGATGTTCTTGATCTCATCGGAAACCTTCTGTATCTTCTGATACAGGTTAATGTCTTTGTAGTCTGTCATATCTTATATAATTTGAGTTATATTCCCTTTCACCATTTCTGTGACGGTGATCTGTCTCTGAATCTCTTTAAGTGAGTAGTAAACTGGAGTGTTACCCTCGCCATCCTTACGCCTGTTGATAAACTTACGCTGCACCCATTCGTCAAGCACCTTTGGATCATAGCCACGCCTGACAAGATACCGCCTCGCCTCGCGCTGCTTTATCCTGTCAGAATCGGGCTCAATCATAGTCATATACTGCACCTGACCGAGAAACATGGCCTGCTGCACAATCCTGTCGAGAGCTTCACGCTCCATCATTACCTTCATCGTTCTTAATCAATAAGTTCTATTGTTAATCTGCATTTCATTGGTGTATTGAGCGGAACGCTATCTGTAAGCATATCCGATGGCATATTATGCCAGAACATACCATATCCAAAAGTGATTCCGTGCATCCTCTGAGTGCCTTTCCCTGGGTGTTCAAGATAGAAAGTTAGATCAGTCTGACCTTCTTTGTAATAATCCATCTTACACCTTACAATCCAACCTAAGAACACGTTTTTTGTTGGGGTAGTCTCAGCAAAGTTGTGCTCAAACAGCTTTCCGCTGCAATAGTCTGGACGCAAAGGCACATCCATCGCCTGATCAGACACGTCGAGCGTCAGTGCTGCCTTGTATTCCTTACCACGCTCCATCGTTGTATGATGTAGCAGACAGTCATAAGCCAAATGTGGCAATCTTGCCTCAGCCTTGGACTCTCCTTCATTCTGATAGAACACCCAATCGTCGTAACGCTCTAACGTAAATCCTCTTTTTGTTTCTACTTTAGCCATACCTGTGTATATTTTAAGTTGTTATTATTCTGTTTCAGCTATAATCACTATCTGATTAAGCTCTGCGATCTTAGCTATGCGATAATGTTGGCGACCCTCCGCACGGTTGATCTCACTGGCGCGGACAGAGAACGCTGCATAACAGCTTTGTAGCTGCTCCTTGGTGTACTCAGGATAATCTAATACCATCTTATCACCATCGCGGACACTACGGATAATTTCGGGTTTACTTCTTTCGTCTTTCATCTTACATCTTAATATTAATTGGGACGGCTGAATGGATTCGCACCATTGACCTACTGATTAACTGTCAGTCGCTCTACTCCTGAGCTACAACCGTCTATAGTTTGTGCGTACTCGCTGCGCTACCAGCGATTTAACTGCCATGCAGATACGCAATTTTAGCCAGTATCT
>Ga0310695_10012911_pt1 | contig 11590 bp, 9 predicted proteins | sample RumenRJG_04DNA_FD_203882 | JGI IMG/M metagenome (GOLD analysis project Ga0310695, IMG submission 203882) | Bovine rumen microbial communities from Lethbridge, Alberta, Canada - RJG_04 (v2) (version 2) | ecosystem: Host-associated > Mammals > Digestive system > Stomach > Rumen | place: Canada... | reverse complement strand
GATATTTCTGGCTCTCCAAGCAAACGCTGACGTGCTTAGGGTAGGTGAGACCGTGCTTGCGTGCAATCTTGGCATCTGGACCTACACCCTGGAAGTTACCACTATATACCTGAACACCAGGCTCGTTAGTGAACATCTCCATGAAGATACCAGTCTTAGGAGAGTAGAGACTTGCACATACCTGTGTGTCGTCGCCCTTACCGTCCTTATAAGTATTTAGGCAGAAATTATGATCGTAACCTGTGGCATTCTGGATTTGGTCAAATCCTGAATGAATACTGTCGCCGATAGCGTGTGGGGTACGGAAATCCATAGGTGTACCCTCTACAGACTTGATCTCACCTGTGGGGATATACAGTTTGTCGCTCGGTGTGAAGTTGTCGGCATTCACATAGAGCACCATGTCATAACCGGGCTGGGTGAAATCACCGTTGAGGTTATAGTAGTTGTGGTTGGTCTGATTGATGATAGTCGGCTTGTCAGTCTCAGCCTCCCAAGTCATATCCAGCACATTGTCGTCAGTGAGTTTATAGGTGGTAACCGCCATCACTTTACCTGGGAATCCGTTCTCACCGTCTTTCGCAACGATAGTCAGTCTCAGGATAGAATCACCGATCTGCTCAGCCTCATATACCTGATGCATCCAACCGGTGTTACCGCCGCCATGCAGGCAGTTAGGTCCATCGTTCTTCTTCAGCTGATAGTCGGTGTCATTGAGGGTGAACTTACCCTCCTTGATACGATTGGCATAGCGGCCTACACTTGATCCGTAGTCTGATGGGGTGTTGATGGTGTCGGCATACTGGGCAATGTTGTCAAAACCGAGTACAACGTCTGTTGGCTTACCATCCTTGTCAGGAACACAGAGAGATACGATACGTCCACCATAATTGGTGATACAGACTTCCATCCCATTGGCATTCTTCAACGTGTAAAGTTTGACGGGCCTGTTCTGGATCGTTGTGTCGAACTTTGCTGCGTCAAGTCCTGATGTTGTCAACTCTGGAGCCTTTGGGGCAGATGAACATGAGAATAACAATGCAACTGCACCGATTCCCATACAGATAGTTTTTAGTACTTTCATCTTTACTTGTTTTAAGTTGTTTTGATTATGCGATATAATTTTGGGTGTAAAATTACAATTTATTTTTGAACTTGCAAATAAAAAAACAAAAAAAATAGCGGCAAAAGTGTATTTTTTACACCTTACCGCCATTTTTAACTTTTGTAAACACCAAAACTGTGTTTACTCAGGTCAGAGTTAGCATATTTTGCGTGAGCCGTCACCGATGACTACATCATAGACTTTAGGCTCATGACCATACTTCTCATTGAAACGTTTCTTGGCATCAGCAATGAACTTGGTATAGAGATCGTTGCGTACGAGGTTGATAGTGCAACCACCGAAACCTCCACCCATAATACGTGAACCTGTCACACCGTTCTCCTTGGCAACTTCGTTCAGGAAGTCGAGTTCTTCACAAGATACTTCATAGTCCTTTGACAGACCCTCATGTGTCTTGTACATCATCTCGCCAACCTTCTCGTAATCACCTTCGTTCAGAGCATCGCAGACTGCCAACACGCGATCTTTCTCACCAAGTACGAACTTTGCACGCTTGTAGTCCTCTTCGCCTACTTCGGCACGAACCTCATCAAGTTGTTCCCAGGTGCAGTCACGCAGGGTCTCAAATTTACCCTCCGGATGTTTGGCCTGAATGTGCTTCACTACGTTCTCGCATGAGTTACGACGGTCATTGTAGGGTGAACCTGCTAACTGGTGCTTCACCACAGAGTCGAGCAATACCAGACGATAGCCATCGGGCTTGAATGGGAAATACTCAAACTCACGGCTACGGCAATCCAGACGCATCAGACAGCCTGACTTACCAAAGACAGAAGCAAACTGATCCATGATACCGCAGTTGACGCCGCAGTAGTTGTGCTCTGTAGCCTGACCTGCCAACACCATATCCCACTGGGATACCTTGTTGTCACCGAAGATGTCGTTCAAGCCATAGGCAAAACAACTCTCCATGGCAGCCGACGACGACATACCGGCACCTAAGGGGACATCACCGGCAAAGGCGATGTTAAAACCCTTCACAGGTACACCGCGCTTTTTCATTTCCAAGGCGATACCATAGATATAACGGGCCCAAGATGTCTTCGGACCATTAGGATCACTCAACTTGAAATCTACACGATCCTTCAGATCAATAGCGTAAGCCATCACGGTATCTTCTGTGCCATTGGCGCGCATCTCTGCCATTACACCTTTGTCTACAGCACCAGGAAACACAAAACCGCCATTGTAGTCTGTGTGCTCACCGATGAGGTTGATACGTCCGGGAGAAGCATATACGTTACCCGTCTTGCCATCAAAGTGCTTGATGAAACGGCTTCTTACAAATTCAATATCCATCTATAATATATTAATAAGGTAAATAATCAGTCAACGGGAATCTCAGGGTTCACGTTCTTGCAGCCGATGAGGGCGTAGTAGAACATATAGGCTACTGCCAGGAAGTAGACGAAGTAACTGGGCATGTATCCAAAGATGTCAGCGAAGAAATTCTGTACCACGGGCAGAACACCACCGCCTACCACCATCATCATGAAGATACCTGATGCCTGGGCGGTGTATTTGCCAAGACCTTCGGTAGCCAGATTGAAGATGGAAGCCCACATCACAGATGTAAACAGACCGCAGAGCACAAGCAACAAGGCTGTCAGAGGTACTGTTGTTGAAGTGATGGATCCCTCGAGGATCGAGATAAGCGGCATGCTGACGGTCACAGACTTCGGGGTGAAGATGGCTACCAGGATGAGTATCATGCAGGCGAAGGTGGCAATCAACATCAGCGTTCGTGACGATACCTTGGCGGCAATGAAACTGGAACACAGACGACCCACGAGCATCAGCAGCCAGTACATGGCGGCCACAGCACCACCGATGGTGGCAGCATTGAGCACACTCTCGGGATTTGTCCAAGCACCGTTGGCTGTGGTGTCAGACAGATAGAAGTTCAGGCCTCCGGGGATACCCACCTCGACACCTACGTAGACAAAGATGGCGATCACACCGAGCAGACAGTGGCGGAACGACCAGGGTGAGTGTTCGAAAACCGTGTCGGCTGTTACCTTACCCATCTCAGGATCCTTGATCGGGATGAAGAGCAAGGCGACAAAGGCAGCGGCGAAGACGGTCATAGCGATATACATCACAAGGTTTACGTCGGCCATCTGTGTGGAAGCAGTCACCGTTCCGATAAGTGCACCCACGAGCATCGGGGTCATCGTTCCGGCTAGTGAATTCAGCGTACCACCAATCATATTCAGCTGGTTACCACGATTACCGCCACCGCCGAGCAGGTTCAGCATTGGGTTGACGACAGTATTGAGGATACACACGGCGAAACCTGAGATGAATGCGCCGAAGAGGTAGATGCAGAAGCCGGGGATACCTCCTGAGAAGCCAGAGAGGTACTGGATGAACACACCGATAAAGCCTACGGCGATACCGATGAGTGCTGTTTTCTTATATCCGACTTTCGTTAGCATCTTACCTGCAGGGATACCCATGAACAAGTAGGCGAAGAAGTTCATGAAGTTACCCATGATGCCGAGCACGTTGGAACCGCCAATCTCGGGCTGGCTCTTCCAAATGACTCCAATGGGTGCGCCTAGATTCGTCACAAACGAAATCATGGCATAAAGGAACATCATCGTAATGATGGCAATGATGCTTCCGTTCTGTTTTTGATTACTCATACTAATATAGTTGTGCTAGTTTTTGATTACTCGACCACACCGAAACGATAGATCGTCTTCTGCTTGTAACGCTGACCGGGATTCAGCACAACGCTGGGGAAGTAAGGACGGTTAGGTGTATCGGGGAAGTGCTGTGCTTCGAGACATACGGCAGAACGATATGGGAATGTGCAGCCGTTGGCACCTTTATAGCCTGTAGCGAAGTTGGCAGTGTAGAGTTGCATACCAGGCTCAGTGGTGTAGCACTCCAGTGTACGACCGCTCTTGGGCTCAGTGATTCTTGCTGCAAAACTCAGTTCACCTTCCTCTTTCTTGTTCAGCACATAGTTGTGGTCGTAGCCGTGACCGAACTTAATCTGTTCGTTGTCAGCATTGATCTCCTTACCGAAGGTCTTGGGCTGACGGAAATCGAACGGTGTTCCTTCTACCTTCAGGATCTCACCGGTAGGAATAGCGGTGGCATCGGTAGGCAGATAGAAGTCGGCATTGATCTCACAGATCTGATCCTCGATAGTGGGAGTAGGATCTGCAGCACCAGCCAGACAGAAGAAGGCGTGATGTGTGAGGTTCACGATGGTCTTCTTGTTTGTGGTAGCCAGATATTCGATGATGAGTTCGTTGAGATCAGTGAATGTAAATTCCACAGTCACGTCCAACTCGCCTGTGTAACCTTCCTCACCATAAGAAGAAATACGATGTAGTGCCAATGCACGGGGACCCATCTGACGGGCATCCCACACCTTGGCGTTGAAACCTATGGCACCACCATGCAGATGGTTAGGACCATCGTTGAGAGCCAACTGGTAATCCTTGCCATTGAGTGTGAACTGACCTTTGCAGATGCGGTTGCCCCAACGGCCGATCAGCGTTGAGAGGTAGGGCTCGTTGCCACTCATCAACTGCTGGATACTGTCGTGTCCTTGAATAACGTTTGCTACTTTACCGTCTTTTCCCGGAACCATAATAGCGCAGATAGCACCTCCGTAGTTAGAGATTGCCACTTCGTAACCTTTACGGTTTCTGAGGATGTACAAATCGGTCTTTTTACCGTTGATAGTGGTCTGGAAGTTTTCTCTCTTCAGACCACAGAGATTCGCTGTTTCTGTTATGTTTGCCATATCTTAAAAGTTTTAAGTTACGTATTTTTTGCAAAGTAACAGAAAAAATAGCAAATGGAAGAAAAAACCAACAAAAAAAATGTTTCTTCTGTATTAAAAAACGCTAAATGCAGTTTTTAAGGAACTCTGCGACTACATAACTGCTACCTCCGATGAACACAAAGTCCTTTTCTGAGGCTGCTTTTTGTGCAGCGTCATAAGCACTCGCGACATCGGGATAGGTCTCGCCCTGAAGTCCGAATTCCGTACCATACAACTTCAGTACGCCCTCTGAGACGGCACGCTTGTTGTTGGCCTTCGTGTAGTAATAGGTGGCATCTGTGGGCAACAGGGACATTACGCCTTGAATATCCTTATCGTCCACCATACCGAACACGATATGACGGTGCTTGCAGCGTATGGTCTTCAGTTGTTCGCTCAGATAAGTCCAGCCTGGCACGTTGTGTCCTGTGTCACAGATCGTCAACGGATGATCCTTCACCTTCTGCCAACGACCCTTCAGACCTGTCAGATCGCAAACGTGCTTGAATCCTTCCCTGATTTCCCTGTTCTTACAGGGCTCTTCGGGCATCGTATTGAAGGGGTACATCAGTCCACTTTCCTCCAATCGTCTGATTGCACAGAGGATTGTGTTGGCGTTTTTCTTCTGATAAATGCCAGCGAGTTCTCCTTCCAGAATACCGTCATGCACGGTGTGATAGAGCAGTCCATCAGCGGTTGTGGCGCAATCGATGACCTCAGGGGAATCTTCGGCATAGGTGACAGGTGCACTGACTTCTGCAGCCATCACGTCAAAGATCTGGCGTGTATCCTCTGTGGTCTCGCCGATGACAACAGGTGTTTTGGGTTTGATGATGCCGGCTTTCTCCATTGCGATCTGTTCCAAGGTGCTGCCAAGGAACTGTGTGTGGTCAAGACCGATATTAGTGATGACGGAGAGGATGGGAGTGATGATGTTCGTGCAGTCCAGTCTTCCACCCATACCTGTCTCAATGACGGCGATATCCACAACCTTGTCCGCAAAATATTTAAACGCCATTGCCGTCACCAACTCAAAGAAGGTCGGCTTCAGGGGCTCGAAGAATGACTTCTCATTCTGCACGAAGTCTATTACGTAGTCTTCGGGGATGGGATTGCCGTTGATACGGATACGCTCAGAGAAATCTACCAGATGGGGTGAGGTGTAAAGTCCCACCTTATAGCCACACATCTGCAGGATGGCGGAAATCGTATGGGCACAGGAGCCTTTGCCATTAGTGCCGGCAATGTGGATGGTGCGATAGTTGCGATGGGGGAATCCGAAATGCTCATCGAGTTTTACACTGTTCTCCAGCCCCTCCTTATAACCACTGGCTCCCTGCTGCTCGAACATGGGCAGTTGGCTATAAAGATATTCACACGTCTCCTTGTACGTCATACGCCGTCTCCTCCTTTCTCCTTATCTTTAATTGAAATAGTTCTTGAAACGCTGGAAGATGGAATCTTTCGTCTGTTTGTCGCCCTTGAAGTTGTCGCTGTCGCGGAACTGTTCAATGGCAGTCTTCTCTTCACGACTCAACGTGCGGGGCACATATACACTGATGTTCACCACGAGGTCTCCCTTACCGCTACCATAGCCTTGAACGGCGGGAAGTCCCTTGCCGCGCAGACGGATGGTCTTGCCGGGTTGCGTGCCGTTGTCCATCTTCACTTTCAGTTTCGTGCCGTCGATGGTGGGGATTTCAACTTCTCCGCCAAGAGCCGCTGTGGGGAAGTCCAATAGTAAGTTATAGATTAGATCGTTGCCGTCGCGTACGAACAGTTCATGTTCTTCCTCCTCGATAAATACCTGAATGTCGCCGCTGATGCCGTTGTGTTTGCCTGCATTACCCTTGCCTGGCACATTGACAACCATACCTTCGGCTACACCGGCGGGGATACTGATCTCAACCACTTCCTCGCCCTTCTTTACACCAGAACCGCCACACTCATGACATTTGTTCTTGATCACCTGACCCTCACCGCCGCAGACAGGACAGACGCTCTGCTGCTGCATCATACCGAAGATGCTCTGGGTGGTGTGTGTGATGACACCTGAACCGTGACAGGTCTGACAAGTCTCCTTGCCGCTACCGTCCTCTGCACCTGAACCATGACAGTGTTCACAGGGCACATCCTTGCGCACCTTGAACTTCTTGGTGACACCCTTGTTGATTTCCTCCAGGGTGAGTTTTACCTTCAGACGCAGGTCACTGCCGCGATGCTGTTGTGGACGACGTGAACCGCCGCCGAAGCCGCCAAAACCGTGACCACCGAAAATGTCGCCGAACATAGAGAAGATATCGTCCATGTTCATAGATGCACCACCGAAGCCGCCGAAATCGAAGCCGCTGCCCATATTCGGACCGTCGAAGCCAAACTGGTCATACTGCTGACGGGTCTTGGGGTCGTGCAGCACGTTATAGGCCTCTGCAGCCTCCTTGAATTTCTCCTCGGCTTCCTTGTCGCCGGGGTTACGATCGGGGTGATACTTGATGGCTATCTTTCGATAGGCTTTCTTGATCTCATCTTCTGAAGCGTTTTTCTCAACGCCCAGCACCTCGTAGTAATCTCGTTTCTGTGCCATATTATTGTCCAACAGCCACCTTTGCGTGGCGAATTACTTTATCATTCAGTTTATAGCCTTCCTGCAGGCAGTCGATCACCTTGCCTTTCTTGTCCTCGCCCATGCCTGGTACCATGGCCACAGCCTCATGCACGTCGGTATCAAAGTCGGCATCCTTGGTGTCGATCTTGCTGACACCCTGTGACTCCAGCGTCTTCATAAACTTCTGGTGGATGAGCGTCATTCCCTCACGCAGCACCTCAGGATCGTCGGTCTTGGCACCGTTCTCGATAGCACGCTCCATATCGTCGATAATGGGTAGGATGGCAGTGATCACCTTCTCGCCACCGTTCAGGATCAGTTCGGCACGCTCCTTCAGGGTGCGTTTGCGGTAGTTCTCAAACTCAGCCACCTTATAGAGCAACTGTGTCTTCAACTCCTCAATCTGCGCCTGGGCTTTCTCCAGCGGATCTTTCTCTTCTTCAGTTTCCTCGGCTGCAGTTTCTTCTGCTACAGTCTCTTCTGATGTGTTTTCTTCGGCATCTGCCTCTTTGGCAGTCTCTTCAACAGGAGCCTCGTCCAGAGTCTCCTCTCCCTCAATGTTGATATCTTTTTCTGTCATAATAGCAATGTTTTAACGTTCTGAAGACTTCTATGCAAATTTCGTGCCATTAACTATACAACTCTGCTTTCTTCTCCTTGATGGCCTCGTCGTAGATGTAGTCATCGTATGTCATCAGTTTGTCGATGGTGCCCTTCGGTGTCAGTTCGATGATACGGTCGGCCACGGTGTTGATAAACTCATGGTCGTGTGAGGCGAAGAGAATATTACCCTTAAATTGGATCAGGTTGTTGTTGAATGCCTGGATACTCTCAAGGTCGAGGTGGTTCGTGGGCGTGTCCAGAATCAGACAGTTCGCATTCTTCAATTGCATACGGGCAATCATACAACGCATCTTCTCACCACCAGAGAGCACATTCACGTGTTTCAATACATCCTCCTCCTTGAAGAGCATACGTCCGAGGAACGACTTCATCGTCACCTCGTTGCCCGGTCCCCACTGAGAAAGCCAATCCACGAGGTTCATCTCGCTCTGGAAGAACTCAGTGTTGTCGAGTGGGAGATAAGCGGTAGTGATGGTGACACCCCACTTGTAGGTGCCTGCCTGCGCCTCACGGTTGCCGTTGATGATCTCAAACAGCGCAGTCATGGCCTTGGGGGTATGACTCAGGAAGACGGTTTTCTGTCCTTTCTCAATGGTGAAGTTCACGTTGTCGAAGAGTACAGTGCCGTCGGCATCCACAGCCTTCAGTCCCTCCACCTCAAGGATCTGTGTACCAGGCTCACGCTCCATCGAAAAGATGATACCTGGGTACTTACGGGTAGAAGGCGTGATTTCCTCTACGTTCAACTTCTCCAGCATCTTCTTTCGTGAGGTGGTCTGCTTCGACTTCGCCACATTGGCAGAGAAACGACGGATAAACTCCTCCAACTGCTTCTTCTTCTCCTCGGCCTTCATCTTCTGGTTCTGAGCCTGGCGCAGCGCCAACTGTGAACTCTCGTACCAGAAAGAGTAGTTTCCGCTGAAGAGTGTCACCTTACCGAAGTCGATATCGACGGTCTGTGTTGAGACGGCATCGAGGAAGTGACGGTCGTGGCTCACCACGAGCACACACTGCTCCAGATTCGACAGGTATTCCTCCAACCACTGCACGGTGTCAAGATCGAGGTCGTTGGTTGGCTCATCGAGCAACAAGTTGTCGGGATGTCCGAAAAGGGCCTTGGCCAACATCACACGCACTTTTTCATTGTTCGAGATGTCCGACATCTGCTTATAGTGTTGCGCCTCCTGCACACCGAGGTTCTGCAACAACTGGGCTGCTTCGCTTTCAGCCTCATAGCCGTTCATCTCGGCAAAGGCCATCTCAAGTTCTGCGGCACGGTTGCCGTCCTCCTCAGTCATCTCGGGCTTGCTATAGAGGGCTTCACGTTCCTTCATGTTGTCCCACATGGGCTTGTGACCCATCAGAACGGTGTCCATCACGGTAAATTCGTCGTATTTGAAGTGGTCCTGTTCAAGCACACTCAGGCGCTCGCCAGGCTGCATCTCTACAGAACCCTTGTTGGGCTCCAACTCACCGCTGATGGCGCGGAGTAGGGTAGATTTGCCGGCACCGTTGGCACCGATGATGCCATAGATATTGCCACTAGTAAACTTCAGGTTCACGTCCTTGTAGAGAACCTTCTTACCAAACTGTATCTGCAAGTTCGTAACTGTAATCATCTCTTTTCTATACCTTATTTAATGTAATTGGGCTGCAAAGGTACGAAAAAAATCTGATACTTCCAAATTTTCTACAACATTCCTTTGGTTGAGGGTAGTTCGTAGTGGTAGATATCGCGGCGTACTGCCATCTTTAGGGCCCGGGCAAGGGCTTTGAAGATACCTTCTATCTTGTGGTGCTCGTTCTGTCCCTCGGCCTTGATGTTTAAATTCATCTTTGAGGCATCACTGAGACTCTTAAAGAAGTGTAAGAACATTTCCGTAGGCATCTCGCCAATCTTCTCACGTTTGAACTCTGCATCCCACACCAGCCAGGGACGACCTCCGAAGTCTAATGCCACCGAACAGAGACAGTCGTCCATAGGCAGACAATAGCCATAACGCTCAATGCCTCGTTTGTTGCCTAATGCCTGAAGGATGCACTCGCCCAAAGCGATGGCGGTGTCTTCAATCGTGTGGTGCTCATCCACCTCCAAGTCACCTTTCGTGTGGATGGTCAGATCCATCATGCCGTGCTTGCCGATCTGCTCCAACATATGATCGAAGAAGCCAAGCCCCGTCTGGATATCGCACTTGCCTGTACCGTCGAGATTTACTTTGATGTGTATATCCGTTTCTTTGGTCTTTCGGCTGACTTCTGCGATGCGTTCGCCAGCAAAAAGGATTTCTGATATCTTGTTCCAAGTTATATTTTCATCGTTCAGAATCAGTGATTTACAGCCGATGTTTCGAGCAAAGATTCTATCTGTCTCTCTGTCACCGATAACGTAACTGTTGGCTATGTCGTAGTCGGGATTATTGATATACTTCTCCACCAGTCCGATGCTTGGTTTGCGGGTAGGCGCATTATCCTCAGGGAAGTGCGGATCGATCAGAATCTCGTCGAAGGTAATGCCTTCTCCGGCAAGTGCCTGAAGGATAAAATTGTGGACGGGCCAGAAGGTGTCTTCGGGGAAAGATGCGGTGCCTAATCCATCCTGGTTGCTGACCATGACAAACTCGAAATCAAGTTTCTCACGGATGAAACTGAGGTTACGGAATACACCATCGACAAACTTCAGTTTCTCGAAACTGTCGATCTGTTCATCGGCGGGTTCCTCAATGAGGGTGCCGTCACGGTCTATAAATAAGATTCGTTTCATATGTTTCTTTGATCTCTGTCTTATTGAATTTTTGTCGTTCATTTTCGTGTTGTATAATCGACCCTCGCATCAAATAGATTGGTCCGATCACTGATTGCCAGACGTAGGCCTGAAGGAAACCTGCAATGAGGAATACCGCCAGTGTGAGCCATTTCACGTAATTTGGCATACCGCTGGGATCGCCTGCGAGGACACCAATCTGATCCAACCAGTTGGCTGCCATCATGATGATCATCGGCAACGAGGTAAGCATGATGAGGACGGATACGGTGACGATACACACGATGGCGACAATCAGCACCATACCTGTATGCCGAAGCCAGTTCTTGAATGGGATTCGCTCAGTACCCTCCAACAACTGACGTTTGCGCAGTCTTTGCCATGCAAGGATCAGCAGAAGTATCACAGCCAGTGTAGCCAACAGCAAGCCTGCTAACGTCAGGTTAGGCGAGAGGAGTATGGGCATGGCTGAGGCGGCTGCTGACAGGACGGCAAACACAATGGCTAACAGCCAAGTGGTTTTGAAAATCCGCTTGAAATGGGAGAAGTAGTAACGGTAGCCGTCGCGAATGCAAGCCCTACTGCTCCTGCTCTTGAAAAGGATATTTTCGTTGTCTTTTTCCATCGTCTGATTGATTTTTGTGTGCAAAGTTACTATTTTTTTATTTTATTTCGTATCTTTGCAGC
>Ga0310695_10012908_pt1 | contig 11592 bp, 10 predicted proteins | sample RumenRJG_04DNA_FD_203882 | JGI IMG/M metagenome (GOLD analysis project Ga0310695, IMG submission 203882) | Bovine rumen microbial communities from Lethbridge, Alberta, Canada - RJG_04 (v2) (version 2) | ecosystem: Host-associated > Mammals > Digestive system > Stomach > Rumen | place: Canada... | reverse complement strand
GCAAATAATAGCAATCAGCGAAATCCAAAAGTCAAAAAAACGTTTAAAAAAATGTTTATACATACTATGAAACTGTACTATTTATCTTTTCCTGTTATTTTGTTCGTCTTCAACTTTGAAGTCTGAATGATAGCGCTTTATTTAATTCTTAATACTTTATCGTACTGAATAAAAAAGCATTACCTGCTTTAAGATGCATAATAATAGCAATCGCCATGGGGCAGAAAAGTTTAAATCTGTTCAGCACGTCGTAAATGAAGTCCCTTAAAATGAGCCAGGACTGATACTAACAACACAATTTTGCAAACCACCTTACTTCATTTCCACGTTCACACTCTCAGTAAATTTCTTTAACACAGCCTTTGTCGCGTGAAATACGGCAAAGAAGGATTATGAATAAAACCAACATACAAACCTGTCTTACATAGTTCCTGCCATATTATACTCCTGCATTTCATTAACTAAAAGCCTATTTATAGCAATAACCACCATTCACTTCTATCTGGCTACCATTGACAAACGGATTATCAATGCAAAACCTAAATGCATCTACAATTTCGCCAACAGTAGCGAAACGGTGGATAGCTGTCTTCTTATAAATATTCTGTTTTATTTCTTCTGGTTTTTCATTCTGCCAAGGAGTGGCTACAAAACCTGGAATAATTGCATTAACCGTAGTTCCTGTTCCTTCGAACTCTTTGACAAGATTCTTTGCCAATGCACAAACTGCAGATTTCGTCACACCGTATGAAAGAACTGTCGCATGAGGATGAACCGCCATTTGTGAACCAGTAAAAAGGATACGACTATTAGCAGGTATAATTGGGAAAAACTCACGAACCATGATGTAGTGCGAGTTTACAGCCACCTCCATTTGCCTATCCCAATCTGCATCTGTCGTTTCGGTAAAAGACTTACGGATGCTCATACCTGCATTACAAACCAAACAGTCAAGATGATCTATTTTTGATTTCACATAGTTAATAAAAGCATATACCTCGTTGCGTTTGGTCTGGTCGACAAGGTGAGCCTCATAATTATCAATCCTTTCGGTAAACACTGGACCTACGTATGTTGTAAATACATAATAGCCCTTCTCAATCAACATTTTAGCAACGCCTAGTCCCATACCAGACGTTCCACCTGTTACAACAGCATATTTCATAAAATCAACATTATATTTCAGTTACGTTTTCTCCATTACGGTATTTCTCAATTATCTCAGCTATAGCAATACTTTCTCTACGACGAAGTTTATAGCAACTACGACGGTCATTCACTATCATTGAAAGGAATTCCTGTATCTCATATCGTAGCCCCTCGCCATCATAGCTATAGAAATATTTTTTATTCTTTGTCTGATCCTCATAGCGCACCTCAAAATAACTAGTAAGCCACCAAGGAGCGGGTACATATACATACCCCTTTGTTCCTGAAATTACCAGATTCCCTTCCGTTTTTACTCCAATACCTAGTGTAAATGAAGAAGTGGCATGTGGATAATTGATAACGCCTTTGGTGTAAATATCTACCCCATCCTCACGTTTGGTATGGAAGTTTATATCCTTCCACTCCAAGCCCAGAAGTTTGACGATAGCCATAACTGTTAGTGGGGCATGTTCGGTCATAGCACCACCTGCCTGTTCTGCATCCAATTCTCGTATAGGAGGTTCCACCATCTTACTTAACGATGCTTTCACATCGACAACATCACCAATAACACCACTTTTAATCAGTGTTACTATATGCCCAAATGCTGGACAGTATGCAGTCTTGCTAGCCTCCATCAGCACGAGGTTCTTTTCTTCTGCAAATCGGTATAATTCAAGAGCCTCCTTTTTCTTAAGTGTAAAGGGAATTTCGCACAGTACATGCTTTCCTGCCAGCAAACTTCTTTTGATGTAGTCATAATGAGTCAGATGTGGCGAAGCTACATAAACGATATCAACTTTTTCAGCAAAAGCATCAAAATCAGTATATGCTTCCAATCCGTGCTTCTGAGCAAAAGATTCTGCCTCAACTTTGTCAGGATTCAAAACCGCAACCACTGCAGCACCATTCACTACTTTTGTCTCTGGCACAAAACGATTGGCTATACGACCGCTACCTATGATACCTATTTTATATGTATCCTGACTTTCTGCTCGTAGCATCGTAGAAGATATTCCTTCGGTACGAGGCAAATATACCACCTTACAGTACTCATTCAGATAGTCGAATTTTCCCTCCCAGTCACTTCCGATAGCAAAAATATCAACATCATATTTCTGTATGTCATCAATCTTCTGCCCAAGATAATCTTCAATTATAACCGCTTCAACACGTTCGAGTACATTGTTGCGCACATTCAACTTGCCTCTGCCACGGTCAAAACTATCGCTAGTGACACCCACAATTAGGTAATCACCCAATTCCTTTGCCCGTCTTAAGAGGTTAATATGCCCCTGATGGAGCAGGTCGTAAGTGCCGTATGTAATTACTTTCCTCATTATCTTAGATACAAATGTTCTATATGCAAGTGACGTTTATCTTCAGATGGCAACTCCATATAGTTACCATAAAGATGTTTTAGATAGTCATCTGGTTTTTCCACGCCATACAATTTAATACCGGCAAATTCATATATTGTTGGTACTCCAAATATATTCTTACTTATTATTTCCTTCATCCCCCATGCGCCATAATGATTTGCCCAGAAATCACCTTTATTTTTTACCAAATGTTTCTCTATAAAAATAGGTATACTTCTTTTATTTAAAAAACTTGTAAGTATAATCAAACACCTGCGAAGGATATTCCTAAATCTACTAATACTATCAAGGTTCAAAAACCTATACACTTGAATTTTGATTAGGAAATTTACAAAATGGTTCTTAGACAAAATTGCTATATTATTGTTTGTATGATCCAATGGAAAAATATCTATATTTACACCAAATGTAAGTCCAGCTCGTCCACTTTCTTTAATTACGGTGTTAACATCTTCTAATTTGGCATATCCGTAACAATAGTCATCATCATCCAAACAATGTATTACATAGTTGGATGGCAATTTTATTTTTAAAACTTCTAATAACTTTACATAATAATCACGCGGGACTCCAAAATCCATATCATCATCCCAAGGAACGAAACCATGATGCCTTACTGCTCCTAGTTGGGTTCCGCCTAACATGAAGTAGGGGATGTTGTTCTCAACACAAATATTATGGAAAATTTGCGCCATTCCCAACAAATATTTATGACATTCATTCACATTTATCTCTTTCATATTTTTTTGAGATTACTTCTACCATATTAATAAGCTTTGATGCTCTTTGCTCATAATTATCATAAGTGATTAGCTGCTTCTTTCCGTTATCTATCAATTGTTGTGCATATTCTTTATTCGTAGACACCTTATAAATAGCATCTGCTGCTGCACTTGCATCTACTGCACTATAATAACATGCAGCTTCACCACAAAGACCACGAGCAAATTCTAAATCAGTAGTTACAATAGGCACGCCCATTTTCATTGCCTCTGGGTATGTTGCAGTAAAGCACTCCAATAATGAAGGCATAAACATAATGTCAGCTTGTTCATATAAATATGGAACCTCCCTTACATCTACTTTACCGACAAAAACGAAATTACTCGCCAGTTCCCTAGGTACAGGCATTTCATCAACATCAAATGTAAATACAAATCGAACCTTGAAATTTGGATGATTTAAAAATAATTTCTTTATTACCTCTATAGTAATGGGAAAATTCTTATGCGTCGAATTTGTTGACACAGAAAGGCAAGTTATTCCATCAAATTGCGGTAGCTTTATACTCTTAATCCATTTTTCTGGTTCGTCGAACACTTGGTTATAATAGTTTGTAACAGTGGTTAACTCCTTCGTTTTTATCAGATCTGATAATCGTTGAGTGATGTATTCATTCTCTGTCCAAAAGTAATCAGCACTTCTCTTAAGAGACCATTTTCTTATTTTACACCACAATCTCCACTTTATTTTTTCCATTCTATCCATTCTTTTAAAATAGGGAGATTCTGGAATAACTAACTGAGGCAAAGCAAAACCACTTAGATGCGGAACGCTGGGTTTCCATCTAGAAGGCCCAAAAACAGTCAGTACAGCTGTCACATTTTTCGATTTCACAAGCTCATCAAGGTATTTATCTCTTCCAAGAACAATTGAGTTAAAGGAGTTTGGAATATCGTAATTACATACTTCTACGTTTTCATACTTCTGAATACTTTCTGCGGTTTTATTCAAAAACTTCGAAAGAACCACAACAAAACGATGGCTCTTATATTTGAAAAGTTGTCTACAGATAGAGTCTGCAACTTGAAGTCCTCCACCAGCTTTAAGATTAGAACAATTTATGATAAATATTGACATTTTATTTAATTAATGTTTACCTATAAGATCGCTTCGTTCACTATAAAATTCTCGCAAGTTGTTTAAAGACTTTAGAAGTATTTCTTTTTTCTGCTTTTGTCCGCAAATACTAGCAATTAAAATTTTTATCTTTAAAACCATCACCGAATCATTATAAGACTTCCGTGAATCTACATTATATTTTTTTTCATAATAAACACCTGACTCTAAGCGTGTTCTATCTAAAAATTTGTTAAAATTACGTCCATGCGCCATGTGTAAAACTTTAATTTGAGGACACCAAATTACCTTATATCCTTGCAGGAGCATTCGGTTCGTTATGTCCGCTTCCTCAGAATACATAAAGATATTTTCATCATATCCTCCAGCTTTCTCAAATCCTTCTTTATTAAAGGCCAAAAAACTCCCCGACATATACATTTCTTCCGCATTATAGTGTTTCCTCCATATATAATACTTAAAAAACAAACTCCTAAAAATGGAAGAATGGCCGCGCTTAAAATAATATGGACATGATCCATCTACAAAGTCCACACCAATCATGCCAACATTATCCTTATTAAACTGATTGATGATTTCGTTAAATATTGGCTGTACTAACCTAACATCAGGATTCATAACCACTACGATGGGGGAAGATGCCATTTTTATACCAATGTTATTTCCAAATCCATAGCCCCCATTCTTACCACTTCCCACTAGGATAATCTTTTCACCATACTTCGCTTCAATGCCCTCAAACATTGTTTTTTGCTCCTGACTATCATTGTCGACAATGATAATCTCTAACCCATCTCCTAGGTCATTATATTTATATATTGACTCCAAGCAATCATAAATATGCTTTGAAGAATTGAAAGTTACAATTATTATCGCAATCTTTGCCATTTTACATGTATTTATTAAACACCAAGGTATCTATTATTTGATACAATTATAGATTTTTTTCTTTCAAAAATATAAAGAAGGAGCGATGCCCAAATTATTGTTCTCCAATCAGGATAAATAACCCCTCTTGCTGCAAATACAGCGTGGGAAACAAAAGTCACGTAAACAAGATACGCATATATGCTATAAGGTGTCAATCTCCTAACCCATTCAACAGCCCTTCCATAAATGAAGAAAAACAACACACTCAGCCAAGTACCTACGTTCATCCATATATCAATAAAGCAATTTGTACCAACCAAACTATCATATACATTATTATAGAAACCAGCATATTTTGTTAATATTACTTGAGTCGAGTTATCCCTTGGTGATTCTCCCGTCAGTATAGGTGTCATCACAGTAGGTAGATATGGAATAGGACTAAATATATCTGCAACAAATGAACGGCCATAAAGATAATCGTATCTATCCACATACATCATTCCCCTATATATATTGGATGAGCAACTTATCAAATCTCTAAATGAAAAAGCAATTTGTATATCTGTTGATGCATTCTCGAGCCTAGCAACATCATTACCAGCCCTAACATCTCTTATTGCAGAAAAACCAACTATTATCGCTATAAAAGCGAATATTAATAATTTCCAATTTATCCTTGAACAAGATAAATAGTATATAATAAACAACGATAGTAAAAGTTGAATTATAGTATATCTAATACCTAATACCAAAAAAATAGCAATTAATACTAAAATAAGAATTCCATAAAACTTGTTATTTGAAATAAATTCTTTTAGCCCGTCGTATTTTCGATGGAAATTATTAATTGCGAGTCCAGCGAGACAAACAATAAGAAACAAACTGTAAGTCGAATCGTCTTTATTTACTAACGCATAAAGTTTTCCAATTTGAGGAATATAAGTGATAAGTAAAAGAGCAGACACTACGACTGCCAAAACATACAATTCACGTGTAGAATAAATATTCCGTTTTTCTTTAGTTTCTACTTTTTTAGTCCTTTGCACTGCCCCCCCTAATAGATAGGAGCATATCATCATATGGCATAAAGCTGTACCTTTGTTAATGTATTTACTATCTATATAATAACTAGAAAACAAATAAGGATCATAACTATATATAATCAAAGGGTAAACATATACAACAAGAAATGAGGAGAAAAGGAAAATAATAGTATAATCTAACCATTTTCTCTCATTCTTGTAAACGTATAAGATATACTGTATATATTGAGAAATAAACAGCACTGTCAATACAAGACAAAATAAATTGTTGTATTCTTTAGGCGCTATTAAGAACAAAAAAACAGAAGCAATAAAATATAATAAGAATAACGTAGCCATCTATTTGTTATTTTAATACCCTTTTATCCGATTATGAATGCGATGCACAAAACATAAAAGACATCTCAAAACCGAGTTTTTGGCGACTAAAAGCAACCATTTCTCTTTTGTTGAGTATTTTGTCTTTATCCTCTTTGCTTTATTTATCTCATCCTGAAAATTGTTTTCAACAAAAAAAAGCAGGTTTTTATGAATGTATCTTTCTTCACATTTTTCTTTAAGATTAGGATTCAAATTGTATTTGTCAATAAGTTTATGTTGCAGTTCTAAAAGTTTTTTTCTACGAGTTATTTGCTTATTCACGTCTAAAGAATGGGATGCACTTTCTCTAACGACTCTATATCTGCAGGTGACGTTTGAATAAAAATGCGTTTCTCCTTTGAACATCAAATATGCAAATAGTTCAAAACTGCCATCTACTCCAATTCCAGTATAATTCATTTGATTATATATTTCTGCTCTATACAACCAACTTGGCGGACAAACGTAAGGAGTAAATAAAATAAAATCATCCAAAGTCTTATAATGCTTATATCTTGAAGGCAAAGAATTAAAAGCACTCTTTATAACCCTACCACTCTTCATATATTCTATATCAAAATTAGTATAACAAACGGTACACTTGATATGGTTTTCCATGTATCCAACTTGCTCTTCTAATTTTTCCCGTATAATCCAATAATCATCACCTTCACACATTGCGATATATTTGGCATTATCATGCCATTGTGCGAGATATGGAGTCTTTGATTTCTTCTTGTAATGATTGTATTTCAAATATAACACTGCAAAAAAGCAGTTCAAATTCGTCTTGTGTCTTGCAAAGGTTAGAACATAGTCGTCAGTTTCCTCATGTCGAGCTACCTTATTGTCTACTAAGTCGAAGTGTTCATTCAAATAGTTTACGATAACTTCCTGTTCACCATCAGTACTAGCATCATCGACGATGCAACATACAAAGGGAAACGTCGTTTTCTGCATGGTGAAACCATTCAGGGCGTCCTCAATATAAGGAGCTTGATTATAGGTCATACATTGTACGCAGACCATCCATTTGTAGTTATCTTCCATTATTTCTTTATTTTTTTAAAAAATGGTTCAAGCATTGTTCTTACTTCTAAATACTCTTCCATTTGATATCTTTGACAAACAAACACAATAATAGTACCTCCCAGCAAAAATTGTAAAGGAACTATCAGCCAATATGTAATTGGTAAAAATTTTAAAAAGAAAACGCTAATTGCTACAAGCATGGCTAAACTATACGAAGGGGCAATATCTTTTATCTGCATCCAGGAAGAATAACCTAATAATTTCCCTGAATAATATGAGTTCAAGAAGTATGCAATAATTGTTGTCAGTATACTTGTATAAAGCATGGGAAGTATTCCATAAAATATACAAACAGAAAACGGAGCTATACCTATTATTTTCTTTACAACCTCAAGACCAAGGAATAAGTCACTACGACCTTGAACCTGAAGCATATTCAAGTTGATGGCATGTAGCGGATAGGTAGAACCTGTTATACATATCAATGGCAGATAGATTGCTGCCTCATGCCATTTGGGACCAATCAAACAATAAAGCAGTGGTTCTGATATCGCGCCCAAGAAAAACATACTGATTGCCGTCACAAACATCGTCGTTTTAATTATTTTGCGGTAAGCTACTATCATACGTTCTTTGTCGTCTTGAATATTGCTTAACACCGGATAAGTAACTCGTTGTATGACCGAAGTAAGATTGTTTGAGAACAGAGTGGAAAATTGTTTTGCACGTGTGTACTGGCCTAACGTTGCAGGGCTATAGTACTTACCCACTACTACCTGATATAATTCTTTCCATACAGTATCAAACAAACCACTCACCATCATTTTCCATCCAAAACCGAACATATCATGGAAACTATCTGAAGAGAAGCGCAATTTCGGAACCCATTTATTTACCACCCACAAGAGGAGGGTTCGCAGTCCTTGACTCGACAAGCTCTGAGCTACTAATGACCAAACGCCAAAGCCTATTAATGCCATAACAACACCAACTATTCCGCTGGCGACTGAAGCTACTATGGTTATTTTTGTTTGGGTCTTGAAATCAATGCGTTTTGTCAGTCGAGTCTGTTGCACCAAACCTAGTGCTCCAATTATCATTCCCAATGAGGATACCCGCGTCAATGCAACTAGTTCCTGCCGATGGAAAAAGTCGGCTATGAAGGGCGAACAGAGATAAACGACAACATATAACAGTATGCTAACTCCAAGATTAACAATAAAAGCAGTATTGTAGTCATCATCTGTAACATCCTTCTTGCGAATCAATGCTGTGGTAAAGCCGCCATTGATAAGAACCGTGCAGACTGCAGTAAATATAGTGATAATTCCTATAAGCCCGTAGTCATCTGGTGACAGCAAGCGGGCCAGCACGATGCTCACCAAAAAGGATACACCGAACTGGGCGACATTGTCAATACCACTCCAGATTGTGCCTTTTACTGTTTTATCTTTTAAGCTCTGTTCTGCCATTGTATGATTTTAAAGAAACTTTACCGACGAGTTATGCGGAACTCTCTTTTCTTCAGGAGGCAATTGCATATAATCCCCATAACATCTCTTCAAGAATATATCCGCATCTTTAGGTCCATAGAACAATTCTCCTTCAAATTCATAACGCTTAAGAGGAAACAAATCCTCAGGATACATAAAATCATTCTTATACGTTGACATAAATGCAAATATCTTCTTATCGCCTTCAGGTACAGTCCAATCATTTCCATATTTATCAAGGACTGGCTGTATAGTGGCCATCCTTTTATTATAATCATCTTCTGTTATGATTCCCTGAACCTTTCTGCGATTGATATAATCCAAATGTTGTTGAGCCAGATAAAGATCTTCCTCGCTTTCATATACAAGTTTTGTAATATAGAGATCTACATTCAATCCTTGATGGGCGTAATATGTATCTTGAGGAAACATAGAATTATCTACTTCAGAGAATAAATCTTTCACCCTTGCCCATGCATGAAAATATTTAGGTTCAGAATCAAACCATTCAAGGAACAAATTGTCAGGAAGTTCTTTCTTTAATACTGCTAATGCGTCATTATAACTATCTGAAAACAAATAATAGTCGAAATCATCATCCCATGGTATAAACCCCTTATGCCGCACAGCTCCTAAAAGGGTTCCATAAGTAATAAAATACTGTATATTATTTCTTTCTAATATGTCACGCACAACTATCGCCATTTCAAGAAGGCGGTCCTGTGTTTTTCTTACTACTTCTTTATCGTACATAATCAAATCGTTTTAAAAAACTGTTCAGCACACCACAACTGCCACTTCTGATTGCCAGTCAATTTATCCATCGGTATGTCTTTTCGGAATTCAGCACCTTTCGGGCCTTCCCAATTCTTAAAGATAGCATCTACTGGTCGAGGCATGGGTATCTTGAACGGTATCTCCAAATCTGGGTACTTAATAGCATATAATCCTCGTACCAAATATTTCGGCTCTCCATTTCGAACACGATTCATATCAAGAGGATCTGCCATTATAAGTTTTGCGTATGGATCATAATAAGGCATCCATGCTGCACCAAAGGCATTTAAATAAGAACTGCTGCTTTCTATTGAGAATACCTCATCCATAAACTTCAGGACATTAATCCCGCCCTTTCCCCAACGATACTTTTCAAATAGTTCAGTCTGATCAACAGGATTTGTTAGCACCAGACTAGGATCGAGGAATGTATAACGCTTAACAAAATCATCAAAACTCCACTCTGGGCTGATAAGCTTATCCATACCACCAAAGATAAGATCGGCACTTTCACCAACTATCATTAATTGAACTCCATCTTGCTTAGCAAGTTCTGCTGCTTTGTAAATTTGGGGCTCAATACTATGTACTGGTGCAAACTTATAGTGCATCACAATCGGTGTGTACTTTTCATAATCCTCCATCGTGATGTCAATAAGATGATGATTCAACTGCAATTTCTTACAGTAGGTTTTGGCGCGTTCTACGTCAGCATCAAATTCCCCTGAAACAGAATTAAAGGTATACGCATGGCTACCCGGCTTTAAGTATGCAGCCAAATTTGCACTATCCATACCACCACTGAGCAGAATTCCGATATTATCATATTTCTTATACAACTCATCGAACTGCTTTTGAATCTCTCTGTCAATATCTTCAGATGTCCTAACAGGAATTCGATCCTTTTCCTCTACAGGACGGAAATTCTTATGCTGAAAGCCTTCAGCGAAATCAACACCATCTTTCCAAATATAACGGAAAGCCATGTATGAACTCAAGCAAAAATCTTTGTTAACCATATCTTTGTGTTTTTATTTATCGTTGTTGTTTAAAAATCTTTCCAAGCAATGTAATAACCACTTCTGATTACCACTGTATTTTGTTATATCTATATCATCGCGGAACTCTTTTCGTTTCGGGCCTTCCCAATTCGCAAAATATGCATCTACCGGTCTTGGCATTGGCTGTTTGATGGGTACCGTCGTTTCGGGATATTTCATACGGAAGAGGTCTCGAATTAGATATTTAGTATCGCCATTACGAATTCTGCCTAAGTCTAATGGCTTGGCCATCTTTAACAGTTCATATGGGTCAATGAAATCAATCTCAGCTGTCTCAAAGGCATTCTCGTATGATGCATAGCTTTCATCAGTAACAATCTCATCATAGAATCGGAGATAATCGATGCTGCTCTTGCCCAAACGATAACGTTCAAAGAGATAATTCATATCGTAGGGCTCTTTCAGCACTTCTGTGGGGTCAACATAGATGGAACGCTTCACATACTGTTCATAGCTCCAGTTCTTGGAAAGGAGGCCGTCCATTCCGCCAAATACATAGTCAGCAGCATCGCCTATCACAAGCATTGTAATTCCGTCTTCCTTTGCCTGCAATGCTGCAGCA
>Ga0310695_10012902_pt1 | contig 11594 bp, 10 predicted proteins | sample RumenRJG_04DNA_FD_203882 | JGI IMG/M metagenome (GOLD analysis project Ga0310695, IMG submission 203882) | Bovine rumen microbial communities from Lethbridge, Alberta, Canada - RJG_04 (v2) (version 2) | ecosystem: Host-associated > Mammals > Digestive system > Stomach > Rumen | place: Canada... | reverse complement strand
CGAGCCAGTCGAGCAAAGCCTGGATAGCAGCACGTGGAGAGACATCCATGGCAGCGGAAGCAGATTCTTCACTCTTCACTCTTCCCTCTTCCCTTTCATACGGTTCCCACTGGTTCACGTGCAACTCATCCTCCTGGATATCAGGATTACGAAGCACCTTCAGGCCCATGTAATACAGGCTCTCCAGCGTACGCACGCTCGTGGTACCCACAGCAATCGCCTGACAGTCGTGCTTCAGCAGTTTCTCGAAAGTCTGACGCTTCACGCAGATATACTCCGTGTGCATCTCGTGACCCTCAATCTCCTCACTCTTCACAGGCTTGAAGGTACCGGCACCCACATGCAGCGTCACCTCCTCACGGTCAATGCCGTGGGCGTCAACCGACTGAAGCACAGCATCCGTGAAATGCAGGCCCGCCGTAGGCGCAGCCACACTACCCTTTATCTTCGAGTAAACCGTCTGGTAGGTTGTCTTGTCACTCTCCTGCGTCTCACGATTCAAGTAAGGCGGGATAGGCAGCTCACCCATCGACTCCAGTATCTCCGCAAAAGACACCGTCTGGTTATCCCATTCAAAGTCTATGCGATGACTCGTGCCGTGCATCTCACCGCGCGTAGCCTTGATCGTCAGTTTTGAGTCACCGACCGACAGTTCCCTGGCCAGTGTTCCCTCCTTCCATTTCTTCAGGTTGCCCACCAGACAGTACCAGGCGCAGTGTCCGCGCGTCTGGAACATCTGTTCGTAGTCGGCAGGGAAAGCCGGTTCCAACAAGAACACCTCGATAAGGGCACCCGTCTCCTTACGGAAATGCAGACGCGCCTGAATCACCTTCGTATTGTTGAAAACCATGAGAGCGCCCTCTGGCAGATGACTGGCCAGATTATAGAAGACGTCCTCTCCCACCTCACCGTGCTTATAGAACAACAGTTTTGAGTGGTCGCGCTCTGCCAATGGGAATTTCGCAATGCGCTCATCAGGCAGAGGATAATTGTAATCGCTTATATGAATATGTTTTGTATCCATTAATTGTATTTAAATATAAAGTGTATAGCACGACTTCAGGATAGCATAGACGATCGTGAGCAGCAGGATGCAAATCACGATGTCCACGTCAGACTTCTGATAGCCTGTCGCCGTATATTGCGTTGAAACATAAAAATCCTGTGTATTAATCTTTTTGTAGATGTGCTGGTGCAGGAACCACATCCCCGTACCGACGACACCGCCCCAGAGCAGTCCGCAGAGGATGTCACCGGGGAAATGGACGCCCAGATACAGACGTGTCCAACAGTTCAGCAGCGACCACAGTATCATCGCCACCGACAGCACCTTGCTCCGTACCAGAAGTGTGAAGAAGATAGCAAGACTGAAGGTGTTGGCAGCATGCGACGAGAAGAAGCCATAGCGCCCGCCGCGATAGCCATTGACCACATCCACCAGCATGGCAATCTCCGGGTCACGGGAAGGACGCCAGCGTGCCACCCAGGGTTTCACGAACAGGTCATTGAGGGAACCGGCCAGGAAGACGCATAATCCTGCACAGCCCAGGACAAGCAACACTTTCTGTACGTTGTCGTTGTTCTTGAGCACCAGGTAAAACAGGCCCAGGTAAAGCGGTATCCACGTGGTGGCCGTCGTCAGTGTCTCGACAAGACCATCAAGGAACAACGAATCACTTCCGTTGAACCAGAGCAGCAACTGTTTGTCTAACTGTATCAATTCTTCCATAATCCTCAATCCTCAAATCTCAAACCTCAAATCACCTCAATCTGCGAAGTCTCTACCCATCCCTGCTTTCCGTCGGGCACACGTACCTCGCGCCAACCGTCCATCGTATCGTCGATGACAGTCACCTTCGTGCCCTCGTGGAGGATAAACAGGTCAGTACCGTTCTGTGCAGGCGTACTCTTCACCGTCACTGCCGACTCCATGATGATGGCGCCGTCACGATGGTCAATCATCTGCTTCTGATGCCAGGCAAAGACATTTCCCATGACAAAGCCCACCAGTAGGAGCAGACCGCCGAAGAAGCCGATCTTACGCAGCCATACAGGTGAACAGAACAGATAGACCAGCATCAGGCAAATGGCGCACATCAGACAGAACACGGCTACATAAGCCCATCCGTCGACGCTCAGCATGTTGACCACCGAGCGATACCAGGTGGTCAGGAAGAACTCCGACTGCGGCACAATCTTGTCCACCGTCTTGCTGCGGGCCAGCTGCGCGTTCATAGTTCAATACCGCACGCGTGATATTCTCCATACGGTAGTACGAGTTACCCAGATTGTAATACAGTTCTGCACTGGGTCCTGCCTTCAACAACTGTTCATACTGCTGAATAGCCTGCTGGTAGTTCTCGTTCACATAACTGCTGTCTGCCTCTGCCTTCGACAGTGCGAAAGCCGATGAAGGCATCAGCATCAGGAGCAGCAGGACAGCCGTAGCCACCCCTTTCTTCGGTTTGCGATTCATACCTTCTTCAATTTTCTCGATGGCAGTTATTGCCGTCTGGTACACCTTATTCATATTACCCTTGGAATCACCGGGTGCGTAGCGTTCAAACTCACACTCATCGATAGCACTCAGGAACTGGTTCACGGCATCGCCATCTACCTGATAGGCCGAGAGACGCTCGCTGATATTCTCGCGCGACAACTGTTCTACGGGGATATTCAGTTTATCGCCTACGTAACCCCACAGCGCACGGAGTGCTTCATCATAGAACTCGCCAGGCTTGTTGTCCTTCATCAACTTAGCCGCCTTCTTCAGTCGCTTCGTGGCAATCTTGTTAGCCTTCTTTCCACGCACCTTGCCCAGGTCGGCATTCTCGATGGCACGCTTGCGGAATACGAGGAACAGCATCATGAAGAAGCTCAGCAGAATCACAATCGTCCAGAGGTAACGTCCCGAACCGAAGTAATAATCGCCGTCGGCCTTGATGCTTGCTCCGCCCAACTTGATATGACGGATGTCACTGCCCAGCATCTGGATATCCTCCTGATCCGAGAAGGTCTGTACCTGACTCTCGCCACCTTCACCCTTGGCCACATCGAGGTGATACTCCTCAGATGTCAGCGTCTTATACTGCTTGGCCTGCGTGTCGTAATATACAAACTCCACGGGAGGGATGGTGTACTGTCCCTGATGACGCGGCACGGCCAGGAACTCATAGACCATGCTTCCCTCCAGTCCGCTCATCGTCAGGCGCGACTTATCCGTCGTCTTGGCATCATAGGTATCAAAATCCTTCGGGAAATTCACCACCGGCTGCTTCATCAGCTTCAGGTTACCCGTACCACTGATGGTCACCTTCACCGTGAAGGGGTCGTAGGCCTTCAACGACGTCTTGTCAATCTCCGTCTTCATCGTGAACTTACCTACACCGCCCGAGAAATTGGCCGGACGCGTGGGCAGCGGGTCTACTTCAATCTCGACGCCAGGTGCCTGGATCTGCTTCTTCACCTCCACATAGCCAGAGCCGCCGTTGAAGAAAGCCTCAAACGGGTCTATGTTGCGGTTCTGCTGCACCACGACGCCATTGAACGTGATAGGTGGCACCTGCAGTTTGCCCGACATCTGCGGGAACATCACATACTGGCTCCACGTCACCGTCTTATAGTTGCGCCCGTTAAACTGTTCTATCTTGAAGCTCTTCTCCTGAGGCAGGGGAATCTCCTGCGTGTGGAAGCCCTTCAGGTCGGGCATCTTACCCTCCAGCTGTGTCAGACTGACCAGCGTATACACCTTGTAGGTCAGCAGCACAGGCTCCTGTTCCACCACACGTTTCTTGGATGCACTCACCCTGATAAACAGGTCAGAACCTGATATCCGCGAACCGGCAGCACGTGTCTCAGGCTGCTGACTGCTGCGACCGCCGTTGGCCTGCGCCGTCCCGCTCACCTGAATCTTCAGCGCGTTAGACGAAATCTGCTTGCCCTCGGCCGTAATCGTGGCGGCAGGAATCGTAAACGAACCATTCTTCAGGGCACATAATATATAGGTATAGGTCACCGTCGACGACTGTGACGTGCGTCCGTTCACCATGCTGAAGCTCGACTGCGTGCTGGTGCTCGGACCCATCAGCACCTCGAAAGCCTCCGACGGAATCTGACCGATACGGAATCCCTTCACATCCTGCGTGTTCACCGTGTAGGTCAGTCGGAACTGCTGGTTCACGGCCACCTGCTGCGGTGCATTGGCAGTCAGCGTCTGCGCCGCCAAGGGGAGAAATGAGAAATGAGAGATGAGAAATATGATTACTCCTGCAATCATATTCTTTCTCATTGTCCCTTGTTCACTTTTCTTCTGAAAACTATGTCTCATCATATCTTTCATCTGTCATCTATCATCTGTCAGTCTACCAGTTTTTCTCGATTCTGCGACGCTGAGGCTGTTGCTGTGCCTCCTTCATACGTTTCTGCGTCTCCTTCTCACGTTGCATAGCCGCGTTCAACAGCTGTTCGGCATTCTCCTTGCTCATCGGCGGTTCCTGCTGCTGTTGCTGCTGGTCCTGCTTCTTCTGCTTATCCTGCTTCTCCTGCTGTTGCTGTTGCTGCTGCTTATCCTGCTGGTCCTGCTTATCCTGCTGCTGGTTGTTGTTGCCGCCGCCCTGATTCTTCAGCTGACGCTGACACAACACCAGGTTATAGCGCGACTCATCATCATTGGGATTGCAGCGCAGCGCGTTCTTGTAGGCCTCGATAGCCTTACCGAAATCCTTCACGCCCTGATAGGCCACGCCCTCATTATGATAAGCCTTCGCCTTACGCAGCGGGTTCGTCTCAGCCTGCGCAGCGCGTTCAAACATCATTGCCATCGTGTCGCAACGTTCCTTCTGCACCAGTTTGTAATCCTGCGGAAACATCGACGTGGCGAGGTTGTACTGCACGCGCGCATCCGTACTGTCGGCACGGTAGGCCTTCAGGTAGTCCACCTGAGCCTCCTGACGCTTGTCGGCCCTGTAGAGCGCATTACCCTTACGGATCAGTTTGCGGGCCTGACGGTTATCTGCATACGATGAGACAGATAATGCCGTCAGCAGTAGCAATATGATATAATATCCAGAATGTCTCATTATCGCTTAAAGAGTTTTATTTTCTTGAGTATAGGATTCCTGCGATCCAGGATACATATTTCTATGATTAAGAGCAGCAGGGCAAACGCCGCAGCATACTGGAACTGCTCTGCATAGTCGCTGTAGATGGTGGTCTCACCCTTCTCCAGCTTGTCCAGTTCCTCGTCCAGCAGGCGCTGTGCACTACTGTTGTTGTCCACGTGGATATAGGCGCCGCCACCGGCCTGAGCCACCTCACGGCACATGTCCTCGTTGAGGCGCGACATCACCGTGTTGCCCTGGTTGTCAATCATATAGTTACCCGTATCAGGGTCGGGCACTGGTGCACCGTTCGTCGAACCGATACCCAGCACATACACGTTGAAGCCCTGCTCGTGGGCTGCCTTAGCAGCCTCCACGGCATTACCCTCATGGTCCTCACCGTCGGTTATCACGATGATGGCCTTGCCCACATGCTCCTGCTGCGTAAAACTATGACTGGCCATCTCTATGGCCCCGGCTATATCCGTGCCCTGGTTCACAATCATCGAGGGGTCGATGGTGCTCAGGAACATCTTCGCCGACACATAGTCGCTAGTGATGGGCAACTGCACAAAGGCGTCACCGGCAAAGACAATCAGTCCTATCTTATCGTTGCTGAAACTCTCCACCAGGTTCTCCACCATCATCTTCGCACGGTCCAGACGTGTAGGAGCCACATCCTCGGCACGCATCGAGTTACTGATATCCAGTGCTATCACCGTCTCTATACCCGAGCGCTTCTCCTGACTGATACCGTTGGCCTGTTGCGGACGTGCCAACATCAGGATGACGAGTACCAGTGCCAGTTCCAGCAGACAGAACTTCACCAGCGGACGCCAGCGCGACACGTCGGGCATCAACTGCTTCATCAGTTTCGGGTCGCCAAACTTACGCAGCCTTTTCTTCTGGTTGAAATATGTGACAAAGCGGATCAGGGCCAGCACAGCCACTGCCACCAACAGCCACAGATATTCAGGGTTTTCAAATCTAAACATTACGGTATCCTCCTAAAGATCGTTATTCTGAGAAGTATCTCCAGCAACAGGGCGCCCAGTGCTATCAGGCCATATTTCTGATAGTCCTCATAGCGGCGGCTGTAGCGCTGCACTTCTATCTTGGATTTCTCCAACTTATCGATTTCGTGATAAATCTCACGCAGTTCCTCTGCATTACGGGCACGGTAGAACTTTCCGTTCGTCGTATTGGCAATATCCGTCAGCGTCTTCGTGTCAATCTCCACCGGCACCTGGATATACTGAACGCCGCCACCTACCGACAACGGATAGCGCGCCGTACCGTTCGTACCCACACCGATAGTATAGACACGTACGCCCAGACTCTGGGCAATCTCTGCCGCCGTCATGGGCGACAAGTCACCACGGTTGTTACTACCGTCGGTGAGCAGAATCACCACCCTACTCTTCGCCTTCGAGTCCTTCAGTCGGCTCACCGCATTGGCCAGACCCATACCGATAGCCGTACCGTCCTCAATCAGTCCGCGGGCGGCAATATCCGTACGCACGTTGTGCAACAGCGACAGCAGTGAGGCGTGGTCAATCGTCATCGGACACTGCGTAAAGGCCTCACCGGCAAAGATGGTCAGTCCGATGTTATCGTTAGGACGACCGGCGATAAACTCTGCCGCCACCGCCTTTGCAGCCTCCATACGGTTGGTAATGTCACGGGCATCATCACGCAGGTCTTCAGCCAACATAGACGTTGACACGTCCATAGCCAGCATGATGTCGATACCCTCTATATTCTCGTTCTGCATGGAGTCGTGCGTCTGAGGACGCGCCAGCACCACCACCAGCATCGTGAAGGCCAGGATGCGCAGGAAGAGCTGTACGGGCATCAGCATCACCTTCCAACTGCGTTCCGTAAAGCGGAAGGCGTAGGTGTCGGCCATCTGTATCGTAGGCTCGCTCTTCTTCCTGAACATCACATACCACACAATGTAGGGTATGATGAGCAGTAGCAGAAACAGATATTCTTTATTTGCAAATTCCATCACTCAACAGTTTTACAATAACTCATAGATGTAGTACGCGATGGCACCGAAGATAACCACACAGCCGGCAGCGATGACGGCAATCGTGGTCTTCAGCACCAGGCGGCGCTTGCGTGTCTCCTGTTCCTCCTGCGTGTATTGCGGTTTCACAGGCTCCTGACTGACAGGCTGTTCTATCTTCGTCTTGTTGATGAAGTCAACGGCGCTCACCAGGTTGGCATCGTTCTCGTTGATCAGCGTAGAGTACTTGGCAAACTTCACCAGGTCGGCCGTGAGGAAGAGCTGGCGCAATTCTGCGAGCGACTCCTGATCAGCATTCTTCATCAGCTGGTCGATAATCTCGCTGCTGGTCATCTCCATCGCGTTGAAGCCATAGCGCTCCTCTATATACTTACGCAGCGTATCGGTGAGTCGTGTGTAGTACTCCTTCGGGTCTTCCGATGTCACCATCTTGTCGGCCTTGATCTCCTCGATGGCCTTCATGGCCTTCTGGTGAGGCAACAGGCGTTTCACGATGCGGATATGGGCAATCACGGGCTTGTTGTCGCGCAAGCGGATATACAGGTAGTACAGCACAGCCAGCAGCACCAGCAGCAGCACGCTCAGCCAGAAAGGCAGGGCCCAGTCGTCGAGCTCCCAGTCAAAGGGATTGTCCTGCACGTCCTTCGGACCGAAGTACTGCTCGTAGTTCGTGGTGTCCACATCTACCGTCAGCACCTTCAGGGCCAACTGGTTAGCCGCGTAGTCCTTACCGTCAACCTTCACCGTGAGGGGTGGCAGGTAATAGAGCGTGTCCTGGAAAGACGTCAGCACATAGTTCCTGCGGTGACGCACCTGTCCGCCATCCACCTTCTCATCGGGCACCTCCACGAAACCCAGCACCTCGATACCTTCCGGCAGCAAGGCCTCCTTCGGGAACACCACACTGGCATTCTCGTCTGTCGTGGCCGACAGCGAGAGCTCCACCTGCTGTCCCACCAGCATCTCCACACTGCTCAGACTGGATTCCACCTTGACCTGAGCCAGCGAGGAAAGGGATGAGAGATAAGAGACGAGAAATATGATTAATACTTTTTTCATGTTATCCTCGTTGTTTAAACAGACCCAGCATCGACTTCACGTAGTCATCGTCGGTAGCAATACTGACGCTGTCCACGTTGCACTTTGCAAAAGTCTCCTTCAGTTCTGCCTGACGGTTCAGCCAGTAGCGGTGATACGTGTCGCGCAGTTTCCTGCTGCTCGTATCCACATACTGCTCGTAGCCCGTCTCGGCATCCACCACCTTCATCAGTCCCACGTCAGGCAGTTCGCAGGCGCGCTTGTCGTACACCTGTATAGCCACCACGTCGTGTTTCCTGTTGGCAATCGTCAGTTGCTGCAGGAAGTCCTGATGTGCGTAGAAGTCGCTCAGTATGAACGCCGTACATTTGCGCTTGCTCACACTCGTGAGGAACTCCACCGCCTGTGCCAGGTCCGTACGACGGCTCTCAGCGTGGAAGTCCAGCATCTCACGTATGATATACAGGATATGCTTGCGACCCTTCTTTGGTGGAATATATTTTTCTATCTTGTCAGAGAAAAAGATAACGCCGATCTTATCATTGTTCTGGATAGCCGAGAAGGCCAGTGTGGCAGCTATCTCGGTCACCACGTCGCGCTTCAGCTGCTTCTGCGTACCGAAGTCCAGCGAGCCACTCACGTCGATGAGCAGCATCACCGTCAGTTCGCGCTCTTCCTCAAACACCTTCACATAGGGTTTGTTGAAGCGGGCCGTCACGTTCCAGTCGATATCGCGCACATCGTCGCCATACTGGTACTCACGAACCTCCGAGAAAGCCATACCACGACCTTTGAAGGCCGAGTGATACTGGCCTGCAAAGATATTGGCACTCAGTCCGCGCGCCTTGATTTCAATCTTTCTTACCTTTTTTAGTATCTCAGATGTCTCCATCATCTATAGCGGTAGCCAATTTTTCACTTTTCACTTTTCACTTTTCACTTTACCCTTTAAAAGCGGTAGCAAATTATTCACTTTTCACTATTCACTTTACCCTTCCTTAGGGCACTTCTACCTTATTAATAATCTTAGACACGATTTCCTCGCTGGTCACGTTAGATGCCTCGGCCTCGTAGGTCAGTCCGATACGGTGGCGCAGCACGTCGTGAGCCACGGCACGCACATCCTCGGGCACCACGTATCCGCGACGCTTGATGAAAGCGTAGGCGCGAGAAGCCTTGGCCAGGTTGATGCTGGCACGGGGCGAACCGCCAAATGAAATCATGTTCTTCATATCCTTCAGGCCGTAGCGGTCGGGGTAACGGGTAGCGAATACGATGTCAGCGATATACTGCTCAATCTTCTCGTCGATATATACCTCGCGCACCACCTCACGGGCTTTCAGGATCTCCTCCTTCGTGGTCACGGGAGTCACCTTGGGCAGACTGCCTGCGATGTTCTCACGGATAATCTGCTTTTCCTCTTCCAGCGTGGGATAGCCGATAACCACCTTCAGCATGAAACGGTCCATCTGTGCCTCGGGCAACGGATAGGTACCCTCCTGCTCAATGGGGTTCTGCGTAGCCATCACCAGGAATGGCGTGGGCAGGTTGAAGGTCTCACTGCCAATGGTCACCTGCTTCTCCTGCATAGCCTCCAGCAGTGCACTCTGTACCTTGGCAGGTGCACGGTTAATCTCGTCGGCCAAAACGAAGTTAGCAAATACCGGACCCTGCTTCACCAGGAATTTCTCGTCCTTCTGTGAGTAGATCATCGTACCGGTCACGTCGGCAGGCAACAGGTCAGGTGTAAACTGGATACGACTGTATTTCGCATCAATCAGTTGTGACAATGTTTTGATTGCCAGAGTCTTTGCCAGACCGGGCACACCTTCCAACAGGATATTGCCGTCGCTCAACAGTCCGATGAGCAGGGAGTCAACCAAGTGTTTCTGTCCAACAATCACACGATCCATACCCGTCACCAGGTTGGTGACGAATGAGCTTTGCTGTTCAATCCGCATGTTCAGTTCGCGGATATCAATATTTTCTGCCATAGTTAATTTTTATTGTTTGTTTTGTTCTGTCTTAAGAATTTCTTTAGTTTCAGTTTTGGAATCTTCACCTCCTGCCCCTCTTTCAGGTCACTGGTGGTCATATTGTTATACACCTCTATATAACATTCCATGCCTTCGCCCAACGTACGTCTGGCAATACGCTTCATGGTGTCGCCGGGACGTACCTTCTCCATGCGGTCGGTACCCACGATGCCATAGGCTCCCGTGCGTACCCTCACGTCCATCGCCTCGTATTTCTTCCACTCGGGTTCTGGCTCTGGCTGTTTCACCTTCACCTCGGGCTTTGGCTGCTTCACCTCGGGCTCTTTCACTTCTGCCTGCTCCTCTGCCTCGGGTTTCACCTGCATGGTGACTACCTTGGCGGTATCCTTCACCTCTACTACGGGTGCTGCCTGTACGGCGGCAGTGTCGGCAGGAGCATCTTCTGCAAAGAGTTCCTGCATTTCCATATGACGGCCGTAGAGATAGCCTCCAGCGAAACTGATGACGCAGGCGATAATGGCTATCAGCAGCCACAACCACCAGTAGGAAGCCGACTTTTCCTCTGCTTCCTCTGCCACTTCCTCTTCTACAGGAGCGGGGTCTGCCTCAGGCTCGGGCTCGGGCATAGGCTCTGGTTCTGGTTCCGGTTCGGGAACGACAACTGGTTCTGGTTCCGGCTCAGGAACAATCGTTGGCTCTGGCTCCGGCTCGGGAACGACAACTGGCTCTGGCTCCGGCTCGGGAACGACAACAGGCTCGGGTTCCGGCTCAGGAACAATCGTTGGCTCTGGTTCCGGCTCAGGAACAACAACAGGTTCGGGTTCCGGCTCGGGAGTCGGTTCTACAACGGGCTCCGGTGTCTCCTCAGCGATAGCGGGCTCTTCCACCTCGGGCTCATCGTCAAACTCTACGCCGTCGTTGAGCACCACGGTCTCAAACTGCGAGAAGGGCTTGTTCACCAGTTCCTTCATCGCCGCATCGGGCGTAAACGTCAGTTTCTGGTGACTGTCGATGGTGACGCGCTCGCCCGTGTTCACATTAACGCTCTCGCGCGCATCCACGTCAATCACCTTAAACGTGCCCAGTCCCTTGATTTTCACCAGTTTATCATTGTTCACACCGTCCTGGATCGTCTCAACGAAATCCGTCAGGAACTGCTGTGCCTCGCGCTTGCTGATACCAGCTTTCTGAGCCAGCATGTCGGCCAGCTCTGCCATGAATATCTTACCCATTACTCGGCTCCTCCTTTCTTGATCTTATCCTTCCAGGTAGGATTAGGCTTGAAGGCCAGCACCAGTTTGGGTGGCACCAGCATACGCTGTCCGGTGGTGGGGTTCACCATCACACGCTCCAGTTTCTTCTTCACTTCAAAATTGCCGAAATTGGCCATCTGCACGCTGTCGCCCTCCTGAAAACAGTCGCTCATCA
>Ga0310695_10012901_pt1 | contig 11595 bp, 12 predicted proteins | sample RumenRJG_04DNA_FD_203882 | JGI IMG/M metagenome (GOLD analysis project Ga0310695, IMG submission 203882) | Bovine rumen microbial communities from Lethbridge, Alberta, Canada - RJG_04 (v2) (version 2) | ecosystem: Host-associated > Mammals > Digestive system > Stomach > Rumen | place: Canada... | reverse complement strand
CTGTAATTACTTCCTCACCACAATAGTATTCAGTAAGTGCTGGAACTTCAATGGTCTGTGCAAGTGAACTACGGTTTACTGCAAGTATGTTCTTAACCGTTGACCTCTTCAGTGTTGTTATCTGTGGAAGATTGATTGGTTCATCGAGCTTCTTTGGAAAGTGAATTACCTGACCGTTTTCATCAAGGGGTAACTCCATTGTATATGAACCATTACCCTTAACTGTCATTGCACCATTCTCAATGACAAGTGATACATCTTCTGATGTTGTTTTCTGAATAAGCTTTGTGAATAAGTCAGCGAACACGCTTACCTCAAAGTCATCACACATAACCTTGTCACGCATTATATAGAAATAATTGGTGGCATCTGTTGCGGTAAGTGTCAGTTTGTTGTCCTTAACTTTGACATTCATCAGACTTGTAAGCGGGATGAGCTTATTATTACTCACACACTCGATTGCCTCAGTTACCATTGACTGTAGCTCTTTGGTTTTTAATTTTACTTCCATTCATTAACCTCCGTGAATAAAAAATTGATGTATAATACTTGCTACATCAAATATTATACATCAATCTAAGTTGTTTTGCAATAGTTATTTAATAACTTTTTGCAGGTTTTTTTGACCAACTATTCTTTTGCATCTTAAGCCCTTTGATACTATTCGGAAGATGTGCAATCACTACAAATGTGAGAAGTACACATACAATTCTATCCAAATAATCCTGTGCTATCTGCATTATTAAAGCTGCCTGAAATGTTGACATTCCAATATGTCGCATTAAAGCTATCAGTATGTTAGATGAATTACTTGTTGTGAAACCACCAAAAAATGTAGAAATTATCCAAGCTGTAATAAGTGAGCCAGGTATTGAAGCGATTAGTGTTTTCCACCATACTGATATTTTTGATACCGTGTGACCGTGAAAAAATAGCCCTGTGATGATTGCAACTATAATCGCTGAATGACAGAGATACAATTCAAATGGATCTCCCAGTGCAAATCCTACAAATGCAAATGTGATAGCTGTAATAAGCCCTTGAATTGGACCTAGCAGTATCGAACAGAATACTGTTCCTAATGCATCCATAAACACTGGCAAGCTCAATGCTCCTGCAAGTTTGCTTGCTACAAGGTTAAGTGCTACGCTCATAGCCATAATGGTAAGTTGCTGAGTTCTTTCTTTTGTGTTCATTTAATTGTCCTCCTTATGTTGTAATTATTTGGGAAATGAACTAAGCCCATAGCTACCCTGGTGGGAATTGAACCCACGTGTACAGCAGTCAAAATGCTGTGCCTTACCTCTTGGCGACAGGGCATTGTAAACAGGAACGCAAGGATTTGAACCTTGATACATGGTGTTGGAGACCATTGCTCTACCATTGAACTACATTCCTTTGGTGACAATCGGCACGAGGAATTATCGTATGACCGCACCGATTGTCTATTCACGAAACGAGGTAGCACTGTCAATGAAACCAATTATTATTATATTTCAATCTTAACAATTTGTCAAGTCAAAATAATGGTCGCTTACCTATAAAACTTCGTCTGCCTTTATACTCATAGTTCATAGCCCAATTATGACAGAATATAGCTGATACACGGTTTCGTTCTGAATAGCTATCAGCTAATAACTCTACTGATGTACCTATACTATCAAAATATTCTTTCAGTCGGTCTTGAACTTTTTTCGGCTGTCTCCAATATACCTGTGTTGAAGTTTCGTGTGACTTGTTCTGATTACTTATCCCAAGTTTAACTCCTACTGTATCATTGTTACCAAACAATGTAGCAGGTACCCAAACTTGACCGAACGCACACACCATATTACAGGTTGTACTATCAGCAGATGTAAATGGTAATCGCTCCAACATATCAAGTGAAGTAGCTCCAAAAGCGTGTGTTTTCACATTCGGATTTGTACTCTCTTCAATGATACCAAAACATTCAGCACAGAAATCATACTTCGCTTGTAATGATACATCACCTCTTGGTGACAATCCAATATACTGAATAGGTTCTCCATCAAAACGTGCATCGCACATATTCTTGAGCCACTTAAAATCTTCGCCTTGATGAAATACAGGAACAAGCTTGTTAGGGTCAGCCGAACGCTCTCTCATATAGCAATAGTTTTCCCAACTTAATGCAGGAGACTCAAGCCAATCCTTCGCCGTTTTCGGCATACGATATTTACCTGGTATATGGTCGACCTGAACATATAACGTAACTGTATCTATATGTTCATTTGCATAGTTGATATATTCATCTACATCAAGCTGTATTCCTTTTGTATGAGCAGAATGGGCTCCGCTATCAAGTAACAGCTTGCCTTTTGTCTGTGACTTGAACCTACTTGAATTGAGCCATGTTCTGTTGTTAACCTGACTATACAGTAGTGGATAATCATTATCATAAAACCAATCAATGTTCTTTCTATCATCTTCACTTGCAAAATACAAGTCAAAAGGGTGTTTTGTTCTCTCGTACATTTTATATCCTTTCATATTTGCTTACACAAATATTATACAGTATTCTTAAAGGTTTGTCAACTCAAAATAATGTCATAGCCATAGGTTTCTTTACCCTTGGTGTCGTGCTTTCATCATACTGTATTGGAATTGTACGCTTAACATAGATTGTTTTGAGTGAATGATTATAGTTATTGTTGAACTCAGACCAAGTCACTTTACCGTTTATATCTCTGTGAAGTCCATACTTACCGTATTTTTCACACACCATATCAAGGTTGTGTAACAATAGGTTATGGTCTGCTTCTCTGCTTTTCCATATTGTACTGTCATTCCAACATAATGATTTTCTTATCCAAGTGTTCATGTCATACCAGGTATATCCTTCAAGTAACCACTGAAGTAAAAACTCTACATCTTCAAGACCTTCGCCTTTATCAGCATTGACATTAGGATAATATACCTCTTTTCCACCAAACTTTACAACATTTCTAATAAGCGATGTAGCCGAGCCACTACTCAATTCTCTTGGAGTGAATTTATAATAGTCAAGGTTATACTTGTCATCATAGTTCTGCTTTTTATATGGATGATACTCTGGCTGTATCGCTGATATTGCCTGTATTCTACATTCATCAAACCTATGTGAATACTTCTGAATATCATCAATAAAGTTGTTTGGGCTATACTTATCATCTATTACAGTATCATCATCCAATAACAGTAACCAGTCATACTCAGAACTGTAGAATCGTCTGAGTATGACATTTCGTGCTTCGCCTGCACCAAGCGGTTCAGCATAAATATAATCATAGTTACCACTATGTAGCACTTCATCAGTGCCATAATTTTGAGCCACTACGAGCTTTTTATTTAATGGTAGTACATTGTTAAGCCAATCATTTTGAAACCGCACAGCGGTCGTTCTCTTAGCACGGAGCGTGAGGTCATTCGGTAAATATGATATGATACCAACTAATAAACTAGCCTCACCGCTTAACACCTTTTCAGCCATTAAAATTCCTCCAATCACCTATATCAATCTCGTCACCATACCACTCCTTACTTACAGTAACATCTGTTGAAATAGGTATGTTCATATCCCGGGCAGCATCACTCATACATTTACTGAATAAATACGCACACTCTTTAGCATTTTCAAGTGGACATTCAGCAATAAATTCATCGTGAACGGGAATAAGCAATTTGAAGCCCAGTTCTCTTAACCGCTTGTTATGATATATCTCTATACCTGCAAGCTTTGTTAAATCTGCAGCACTTCCTTGTATTCGACTGTTCACACACTGTCTTGTTGCATCAGCTATCTTACCACCATTGTTTTTGATTATGATACCCTCTTGATTTGCCTCTGCTATCACTTTACCCTGCTTGTATGGATTACGATGTAACTTTGTAATATACCTTCGTTGTACATCTTCCGGAACTTCGGTTTCGACTGTATCATCATCAAATGATAATGGGTCAACATCACCGTGACCTTCTTTCCAACTGAACTCAAATTCAGGTAACTGCATTTCAGGTAAACGCCGTTTACGTCCCCAATATGTAGTCACATAGCCAATGTCCTCAGCCATCTGTATAGTGTCATCTTCAAACTTTTTTATTGCAGGGAACCCTTTGAATATTTTGTCCTGAATTTGCTGTGCTTTGTTCTTTGTTGTATGGAGCTGTTCGGCAACTGAATTTATACCTCTACCATAGAGAATCCCAAGCAAAATTGTTTTAGCTTGTGACCTACGCTCCTTACCTTCAGCATTTGTTGTGCCATCGGGATTAAACTCAAGGCACTGTTCATATGGTTTATTAAAAGCCAATGAAGCTATCTGTGCATACAAGTCTTTACCATGCTGATATGCTTCTATCATCATCGGGTCTTGACACATTACAGTCATGACCTTTGGTTCTTGCTGAGACCATTCAAGAATAGTCGCTAGATAATAGAACGTATTGTTCTCTAACTCTAATCGACTTATTCATAAAACCACCTCCTTATTCATATATCCACTTTAGTCCTTTAATAAATTTATCTTGTTTACTAGAAGCTTTAATAGTGTTGCATAAGTTATGCCAATCTTTTACGGTATTATACCCATTATCATGCCACCACTTAGCACCTGACTGTACTGTATTAAACTGGGCAACAATTTCATTATTCTCGTTAATACAATAAACTTTCTTATAGTGCGACTTATTTAATGCTTCTATATGCTCTTTAGTTAGTTTATGACCCGCAAAATTTTTATTGCCATATTTAGATTTTGCAAACTTTCGTTTTTGTTCTTCAGTCCAAGGATGTTCTTTTCTGTATTCTTTCATTGACTTTGAAATTTTTGCCCGAGTTTCAGCACTACGCATTGACTCTAGATGTTTTTGTTTGACTTTGTCTAAAAACATGACATTGTTATTTCCACCGTCAACCATATTATAGCCCTCTTTAATGCAATTAAATTTAGCAATATAATATCGTTCTAAAGCATTTAGTTCTTGAATAGACGATGCTTCGTCAATTACCTCAAATACAAAATTATCTTCACCGTACTTTCGTATCGCATTATAAAAATGTGTTTTACAACCATGTTTAGCTGCATCTAGATGTTGCCACTTGCGTTGTTCCAAAGTACGAACTGTTTGCCCAATATAAATTTTGCCATTAACTTTATTTGTTACCTTGTAGATTATCATATAATCACCTCCGTAAATATATTATACACAAAGAAATGATTATTGTCAACAAGATAACTTGTTATGAATAGTCAGACCAAAATATCTCTATTCTATTAACATCAACATAAATAGAATCTACTTTTACAAATTCATTGTCTCCAACAACTAATAAATCTCCTGCAACCAATTTATCAGCAAATTTCCAACCGTCTTTTGTTTCAACTTCTGTAAATTTGTTTACAAAGAAAGTGTTATCAGGAGTTTGTTGAACAGAATACTCTCGATTAGTTGCAACAAACATTTTTCGTATGTCATGGTTATGACTAGGTATGTTTTGTAAGTTAGGATTGTCACTACTCATTCGTCCTGTCTTTGCACCATACTGATTATAGTTACAATGCAATTTGCCATCAACAGGATTTATACACTCTGGTAACTTGTCAATGTATGTTGATAACAACTTATCAACCTTACGATATTCACGAACCGCTTCTGTAACAGGATTATCAAGTCCTTCAAGTATGTCATCTCCAGTGCTTCGTATTGGCTTCTTTGTCTTTTTATCAACACCTGCATCAAGTCCTATTATGTCATATAGCAGTATTGCAAGCTGTTTAGGTGACGCTATATTTATTGGGTCTCCGAGCTTGTTATTAGGGTGTGATATTCGATATGCTTGGATTTCGTCCTTGTACATATCAACGGCTTTATAGAACGTATCCAAACATTCATCTTCAAGTTTGTGATACTTCTTTGACAGTTCATCAGCATATTTCAAATCCAAATGAATACCATTGTCTTCCATTTCAGCAAGTACAGGTAAACACGGCATTTCAATATTCCAGAAGACATCACTCACTTTTTCAAGACCATACTCCTTACATAGTGCATTGTCTTTTGTCAAATATGGTAACTGCCACTCCCAAAGCTCCCATGTATCAATACTATCATGTGCTCCATAGATATATGCTGACTTAATTGGTATCTTACTGAATACAATGCCCTTGAAAAACTTATCGAATGAAAATTCATCTTCCTTTCCATCAAGCACATACTTTGAATGTAATGTCTTTAATTTGTTACTCGGTTCATTTTCATTCAATAGCCGGGCTGCAAGTAAGCCATCATAATACACAGGAATATCAATACCAAGGCTATTATGACACACACGTCTATCAAACTTACCATTGAACATAATGAATTTAACATTGTGGTCTACTAACCGCTGTAACTGTTCTTTCATTTGCTGTTCAGTTATTTGACCTTCGACTTCAATACCTGTAACATAGCTTTCGTGATGTAAAGGTATGTAACACGCTTTTAATCCTTTGGCATAAAAGCTGTCACCAACTATATGATCTGATATAGGGTCAAGTCCTTGGGTTTCAGTATCAAATGCTACATATCCTATATTTATTAAATCATCTATATACTGCACAAATTCATCATAGCTTTCCTGCATAAAGTATGTATAGTCATCTTTATACTTTCCTAGCTTTCGCTCTACCAATGAATTTATACTTGCTATCTGTTCAATCAATCCACCACCACGAATTGAAACAGGAGCAGACCTTTTTGTTGACGCTCTCTTAACTGCGTTTCGGTCTACTCCTTTCGTACTTCGTGTGGTAGGCATATCAAATAATTCAAATAATGCCATCACAACTCCTTATCAAAATGCTCTACGATTACTTGGTGTTCTGCGTCCTGTTGGCATATCCTCATAACCACCTCTACGAGCTGAACGTTCGTCTGCTACTGCTTCACTGTCAGTAGGAAAGTCACCACTATCAAGGAAATAGTTCATTTCATCAGCGTTCTTATCGAGTATGATTGTACCAAGTGGATCAGGGCAATCATACTTTTCATCATTGATGTCTATTGGGCTTTCACCATCAGGATAAAACTCATACGTTGTTTTCATATCACCCTTTGCACCATTACGCTCAATTTCAATTACCTGATTGTAAAGTGGCTTGTAATGGGCTGCAAGTGATCCCATACGCTGAAAATACTTTTTACCACGCTCCCAGATCTGTGTTTCACCTGCGTCCTCATTATACAGCTTGAGGAACAGCTTCGGTATTACCTTCATCTGTGCTTTGCAGAATGGGCACTTATCAATAGGGTCATTATATGACCTGAGACAGTTTACATACCGCCTCTTATCTCCTATATGAACTTCATGTACTGCATATCCTTCAACATCATCAATACCATCATACAGGAAACGTACCTTTGCTGTATCATGGTCATCTTTAAGCTGAAAGAATGAGCCATTTCCCTGTGAACCATAGTTGTCTGCATCTTCAAAACTGAACTTTGCCATTGTTATTAGTCCTCCGTTTCTTCTGTTGTGTCGTTCTCTGTTGCTTCGTTATCATTCTTATTATCACCCTCAGCAAGTGCCTGCTCAACGAATGAGTTCCAAGTATCAGCGTCCTTGATTATGAACTTGTATGGTCTAGCTCCATCCTGCGAGTTATCTCCAGCCTCAAGTCCAAGTCCTTCAAGTATCTCCCTATACTGATCCTCGGCAAATATTACGATTGCAGGATTAAGCCTGTGAAGTGAACTGCCATTCTTGAAAACCGCATATCCTTTATTTATTTTCTTCAGCACTTTTCCAAGCTGATTAGTTGCGGTTTCGTAGTCTGGTAATGTATCATTGTACTTACCTCTTACACGCTTCTTTCGTGCTTCAAACTCCTTTACAGCCTCTGGCTTCGGTATATACTTCTGTTCCTTTGGCTCAGGATATGGCTCATTTATTCTATCAGCATCAATATCGGATACTGATTTCGGCTCCTCATCAGTTGACTCCTGCTCATTGCTGTCATCAACTTTCTTCCACCACCTTTTAAGTGTTGAGCCTGTTACCTGAAATGCGGTTCCTTTCTTATCACCGCTATCATATACAAGTGTGGTTGTACCATACTTCTCGTCCTTACTATCGAAGTGAGCTAACTCACCAGTCTTCTTACTTTTGTACTGCATAACTTTAATCTCCTTTTGTGTTTCATGTTTGGTTACTTGTTTTTTTAGTTCTCGTGGTTTGTGTCGTTTTGTGTTTCCCTGTTCATAATCGCCTTTCAATCGTTCATTCGTTTATATGGTTCATAATCATTTTTGATTATGTAATGATTGTATCATAATCTTATATACTTGTCAACAACTTTTTTGAAGATATTTTTATCAATCGAAAAGTTCCTGTAAACTATCAAATTCAGCTTTTGACAAGTCATTTATGTCTTTGCCCTCGGGTATAACATATTCAGTCACTATTTTATTAGTAAGCCCTTTGCGTAACCGTTCCCTACCATGTTCGCCTGCGTCATCAGGGTCAAGTGCCAATACAAACTCACGATTAGGCATCTGCTTCAACTGCTCAATTTGTGATTTTGTACCCGTACCATTCAAAGCCACCGCATATTTACCATAGACCCAACAGGTGATTGTGTTTATCATGCTCTCGCATATTATAATAGTATTGGGATACTTTTCAAGTTGTCTAAGCTCATACAAACCATACACGGGTTTTGCTACATTATTTGGATAATGAAAGAACTTTGTATTTACTGACCTGCGTGCTACAAATAAACAATTTCCTTTTTCATCACGAATTGGAAATGTCAAGCACTGGGTATTACGGTCATATCCTATATCAAATATGTCAACAACTTCGGGGGTCATTTTACGCTTCCACATATATGGGTGATATACACGATAGCTGTCAAGTTCTTCATCTGATACATATTGTACAGATTCCTTCTTTTTGCTTCGTGACAAGTCAAGATCAATATCATTTCGATTACTAATTTCAACTGTAAGGAAATTCTTTATCAGCCATCGACTTCCATATATACCGCCGTCATTGTACCCGAATACATTTGACACCATTTCAGCAAATGACCCTGCCCAACCACAAGCAAAACAGTGACAAACACCGTCCTTCGTTGATATACCGAAAGACGGTTTACGTTCTTGACCCTCGTGATGAAACGGGCAGTTGGTCTGTATGTTTCGAGGTCCTGGAACTATTTTAGCAAAACGTTCCACACCATTTATATGAAGTTGTTTTTTGAGTTCTTCTAATACATCAATTTCATCTGATGTAATGTACTGTCCATTAGCTTCAATCAAAATACTACCTTCTTTTTCTCTTTATACTCCTTCTTGATTTCAGTTTTACGCTCGTCTTTTCGCTCTCGAGGTGCACTATCGCTGTCACTTGGTATCCATTGAAATTCACCTTTATCAATGTCCCATAAGTATGTCAGTTTATCTCCAATAGTACCATCACGATTTTTCTTTACTTCCATTATAAGACTTTCTTGCTTTTGTCGTAATGATATAACCTTGGTTGCATTATGTGATATACCATCACTATCTCTTATACTTTCAAGTGCAGGAGTATCACTTGACTCTTTGTCTTGAACACCTTCACGATTGGACTGAACTACTACAAGAATTGGAATTTTCAGCTCTGAACTCAGTGCAAATAAGTCCTCTGATATGTTAGTAAGTGTTGTTGTTTTATTATCGCCTCGCTTATACCTCTCATCAGTCATATATGTAATACCATCAATAGCAAGTATATCTAGCTTATTGACTTTCGCATACACTCTCAGTTTTGATACTGTTATCTGCTTATTGAAGTCCATTGGTGTCGATACCAAAAACTTGTTCTTATGTTCCGACAACTCGTCCATATACTTGTTGTAATCATCTAATGATATATCATTTTGGTCACCTCTAACAAGTGATTTATTAGAAAAATTATGGTTCAATGTATCAAATCTATAACCAATTTTATCAGCACTCATCTCCGGTGATACATAGCCAACATTTTTACCTATCTGCCAAGCGTGTTGCATCATCTTTACAAGTATCCATGATTTACCCTGACCTGTTCGTGCGAATATAACACCGAATTCTTCACCGCATTGCCAACCGAATATAATATCATCTAATTCAGGGAATCCTGTTGGTATGAACCATTCATCTTTATGTTCAGCTTTATCTCTAAATATATCTACACGATTTCTGTTTTTAATTATATCAACCGCAGGAGTTGTGTAATTTGGAGTCAAGTTCACCAATTCGGACTGTAAGTATCGGCTTGCTTCATTTGCATCACCTTTGAGCAATTCGGCTGCCTTCTTTATAACAGGAACTGATTGTGAATACAAATGTTCTTCACGAATAGTATCAACTAAATATCTTTCGCTTTCGGTGACTTCAATCGGTTCAAAATCAGGAAACTTACCAACAAATGTTTCCATATCGGGCACTTGTTTATAGTTATCATTATGCTCCAGTATGAAGTCATACTCATCAGGATATTCAGTAAAGTAGTCTTTCGTGATACCATTATCTACAAGTATTGATATGCTTTTTGTTGACAGGATATAATTCAAAATCTGTAGCTGTACCATTATCTTTTGTCACTTCCCTTCAGCATTACTCGCATACCATTCTTACCACATATTCTACTTGCAAGTCTATCACCCACATAGTCATTCAAATGATCTGGTATTATATTACCTGTATATATGATTGCTTTCTCACCGACCACTCTCTGGTCTATATATGTGAGTAACATATTATAGTCATAGTCAGAAAGTTTTGTGCTTGCTATATCATCAAAGATAACTAAATCAACATATGGTAACTCTTCTCTCATTATTTCAAAATCCCTATCTGGCAATGAAATGATGTTCTTATTCATTGTTAGAAAAGTTGGTACATTCACAAATATACCTCGTACTTTGAAGCCATTACCTGCCCATACTTCATTGAAGTATTGAAGCATAAGTTTTATTGCCCATGTAGTTTTACCATTACCGACCTTATTGCTGAAAATGTACAGTGATTTCCCTCCCTGTACAAAATCAACAATGTTATCTCTGATACCTGCAAGTTTTTCAAATGCTTTTACATCTATACTATCCGGTATCAGTGTATTTATTTTACGCTTGGACTTAGGGATATTACTTGTTTCAAGTAGATAATTCATCTCTAAATATTTCATGCACCGAGGAGTACATTCAATGTCGCACATTCCTTTGTAAATGCAGTTATCATTCATTCTCTATTTCCTTCAGTAGTTTATTCAGTAGTTTAGCTACTTTACTCTTTATATCTGTTTTTAACATACTGCTACCATGTGCTATAAGCTTTGCATCTGCATACCTGTAATACCATAATGCTTTATCATAGTCCTGCTGTTTTGAATTACCGTCTTTAAGCCCTGCACGATACAGATATTTGTATGCGGTTATGTAGCACCAAATGCCTACGTCATAGTCACCGAACAAATCACGCATTTCTTCAATGCACTCTCTATGTCCTGGCTTATTATAATGACTTGGATGATTTACTTGTTCTACCATTTCTTGGGTTCACCTCCTAATATAACATCCATTCCTAGTA
>Ga0310695_10012899_pt1 | contig 11596 bp, 8 predicted proteins | sample RumenRJG_04DNA_FD_203882 | JGI IMG/M metagenome (GOLD analysis project Ga0310695, IMG submission 203882) | Bovine rumen microbial communities from Lethbridge, Alberta, Canada - RJG_04 (v2) (version 2) | ecosystem: Host-associated > Mammals > Digestive system > Stomach > Rumen | place: Canada... | reverse complement strand
CTCCGATGAACAGATTCGTGATGCAGTGGCTGAGTGTGGAGATTGGACTGAGCAGGATCTCTCCGACCGCAAGGCCAACATTCACCGACTTGTGTGGGTTTTCGCATGGGATGTCTTTGACAGCGAGCCCCCCAACGAGAGCCTTGCCATCGACGAGCTTCAGAACATATAAGCATTAAAATAGTTTTAACCAAGAATAATAAGCAATGGAAGATACTGAGCGTTTACTAAGGGCATTGCATAATCTGATAGAATCAGAGGAAAGGCGTATAGCCCAAAGGGAAAAAGAAAGGAAAAAGGAATTGGAAAGAGCAGAAAGACGTAAACAACTCTATGATTTCTATTCCAAAAGGTCGTCAGCAATGACATTCAATGTGCCTAAAGGTTCTTCACTATTAGATAAGGACTCGGAACACCGGTGAAGATGATGCACTCAGCGGTGATGGTTGAAATGACCCGTTTGATGGCATTTTCCCATACGAAAAATAGAAACATCAAGAATATTAGCAATGCTACAAAGAAAGCTATGACGCCGGATATGAATATATAAAAGCCAGCGCATATCTCAAAGAGTAATCACAATATGAATTCAACAAACAACGACATACCACAAGAAACTCTTATTGAAGTTGCACAGCAAATAAGCGAGGAAAAGAAGACGGAGAGGAAAATTAGGTTTCCTTATCCTGCTCAGGCTCGCTTGTTTGGTACATTTAACGGAGCTGTACGCACATATTGGCTAACGCAGACACCAATGCAGCAGTCAATGTATGATTATCAGTCTTTGGTTAAGTTTGGACAATACATTCCGAAGAACTCCAATGCGGCAATCATGATGCTGAACAGGAATATCGGAGAACTGATAGAGTACGATACCAAGGTGCAGCACTGCAAAGTTGTTATCAGTTCACGGGTAGAGTTGTCATCCAAAACCATAGCGGTTTTAGGTGACCGTCAGTTGTATTCATATGAAGACATTGACATCTTTCTTGCGGAGCTTGTGCGAAAACGCATACAAATTGAAGAAGCAGAGCGCCTTATCCGTGAGAAGGAAGAGCAGAAGCGCAGAGAAGCTGATGCTCATAAACGAGGTGTTATCACCAAAGAGATAAAAAGGATTGAGGAAGAAAAACGAATACTTACCTTACAGCAAGAAGAACTAAGTAATCTGACCAAATATATAAGGGAACAAGGTAAACTCCGATTCAATCCCATTCTTGACCCTGTGCAAAACAGAATAAAGACATCCCATCTTTATGATGGTACAACATTGGTGATAGACGGAGGGCCAGGAACAGGAAAAACCACCACGATGATTCAGCGTCTGAAGTACCTGACTGATGACTTTGCCATCAAAGAAGATACAGACGAGAAACTGAACAAATATAATCTCACTGCCTCACAGCGACAACGTCTATTTGATTTGATGGACAGTGGACGTGACTGGATGTTTTTCTCTCCTTCCGAACTATTGAAGGAATATCTTTCTGAGGCGATGAACAAGGAGGGTTTGGCAAACACACGGTCTAAGGTATGGAACTGGCAGGAATACTTGAAGAAAGTGACTCGTGAGTATTACCAGTTCATCGACCCGAACAACGAAAAAACCCCTTTCTTGGCGAGCAGAAGTTCAGAAATGCTGATTCTACCATCGGCTAATGCTGTTGTGGCACTGACGGACTTCTACCTCACAACTCTGAAGAATATCAAGAACAACTTCCCAACGATAGATGATGCAGGTGTTATATATAAGTGGAAGAGTATTGCCCTGAGAATAAAACAACAGTTTGACTTGGTAGATAATTTCAGCATAGAACAATTCATAAGATTATTCAATTCCTTGGAACAGCTGTACGCTGCTGATTGCAGGGAAATTCTTGCAGAGAATCGTGCAACACTGAAGCAAATTTCTGAAGACCTTTACGTTCTTGTACGAATGGATGAAGGCACATATAATGCCCTTGTCGATTTACTACAAAACGTATCAGCAGAACAAACCGATGATGCTGATGAGGATGTGGAAGAAACCCCAGACGACTTTTCCGACTTCATCATTTCTGCTATAAGGAATTGGTTCAAACGCTATTGTTACAGTACAGTTAATAGTTCCATAAAGTTGACATCGCGCCAACAGAAAATTGGAGAAATGCTGCTGCCTCTGATGATGGAAGAGCATAAGAACAAAGTATCTCGTGTGGGAGAATTGGCTTTATTTGAGCAATACGCAAAATATTCACGTGGAGTGGTGTCAAATATGTTCACCGGAATTCCAGCGAAATATAAGCGTTTCAGAAGAGCCATGCTTAACCAAGCAAATAATGGATGGGACAAAGAAGTACTGAAAGCATTGCTTCAAAGACGTGGCGGGAAAGAGCTGCATCATCAGGAGCAGGCCTTGCTCATTGGTTTTGTAAACAATCTTGCGAAGAAAACTCTCAATATTGTTGGGACACGGGCAAGTCACACTTACATTGAGGCATACAAGGAACTGGCACGGCCAATCATTGGTATTGACGAATCCACCGACTTCTGCAAAACAGACATCTACGCTATGGCATCACTACTGACAATGGACTTCAATTCATTGACTTTGTGCGGTGATATGATGCAACGTCTCACAAAGCATGGCATCAGGTCATGGGATGACCTGGACGGCATCGTATCTAATATGACCGTTGTCAAGATGAGGACTTCGTATCGTCAGAGTGTGAGACTTCTTGAAGTTGCCAAATCTTTGTACAAAGATTCCATAGGCGAAGAGCCTGAATATAAGGCTTATCTGAAATCAAAGAAAGTGCCTGATCCGTTAGCTGTCGTCTCAGATGACGAAGATGAAAAGATAATCTGGATAGAACAACGGATAAAAGAAATATACGACATCTATAAACGACTTCCATCGATTGCAATCTTCTTAAATGACGCAAACGACATCAGGGATTTTGTCATCAAGTTAAAAGATACTGATTTCTTCATTGATACAGACATTGAAGTGGTTGATGGTAGCTCTGGCAGACTTCTTGCAAGCAGTAATCAAATTCGCGTCTATCCTATAGATGTTGTCAAAGGTATGGAGTTTGACGTTGTGTTCTTCCACAATATCGACAGTTCACATGAGACACTTGACATGATAAAACGTTATATCTATGTGGGTGTATCGCGTGCAGCTTTCTTTCTTGGTGCAACGTTCATCAATGAGGACAAGGACTTGTTGCAATACTTTGAGTTGGGTAAAGGATGGAAAGAAACGAGAGCAAGCAGGAAGACATCAGTTTTGTCAAACGTACAGTCAAAAGATACGAATAGAATAGAACAGAACGAAGAATCTTTAGAAACGCCTACTGATGAAGAAATGAGTCCATCAGATATTTCTGAAGAAAAAGTCATTCTTGAACCACTCGCACCGGCAAAGGAGAATCGTCACGGTAAGAGATGGACCCAGGAAGAGGAAGCGCATATAACTGCATACTTCAATATGGGTTATCCAATAAGTGATATTGCATCTGCAACAGGAAGGACAGAGGTTGCAATAAACCTACGATTGACCCAACTCGGACTAATAGAATACGAATACAATTCTGAAAATAGTGGCGATACGGCATCTTATGACTCGTCCGATGATGAAGAAGACTACATAGAAGATGAAGCTATGGAAGAAAGTGACGATGTTAACGAAGAGGGAGAACTCGACTTTTATTATGATTCTGACTATGTACCCAAAGGCAAGTTGAAGAACATTCCTGATACCGTGTCAAATTCTTTCGGGTTCTTATGGATGCTAGCACTTTTAGATTTGATGGAGCGTTTCCCGAATACAACTTCATTTGATTTTGACGAAATGGCATACATGATGATTGCGGAAGCGTGGACTTTGATATATGGGGACAAATCTGTCAAAGAGAAGGAAACCGAATTATTAGAGTGCATCGAATATCTGATAGAAGCGTCTAAAGAGGAAGAAGACGAGTCGCTATCATGGGGCAGCACAAAGGAGTATATCTATGATGTCATTTCTTTAATACCTATCGTAGATAAGTTTGAGAAAATGACTGAGAAATTACTTGAAACAGCACCATACGATGTCCTACGGGCATGGTTTGGTGCCGTCGATGAAAATGAAATCATTGAACGGTCTTCTTCATTTCAAAAAGCATGCTTGTATTCGATAGTTGAAGACAAAACTAATCCGAGAATTGAACTCAACAAAGGATGGCGCTCCTACTTACACAACGACAGTGAAGAACTATGGGGCTTTTTCGCACACAACTATCTTGAATATCTTGAGGAATGCTAATTTTCTTTCATATCTTCAATAAAGGATGAACTGTCTATCTTCCATATTTACGATTGAACCAACAACGCTCCTTATAGGAGGAGTTGTTAGTTTGATTATGCTTGTCTTTGTCATACGATTCGCATATATCAGTGGAAGAAAGAAGAAATTCCGGGAGATTGCTAAGGAATTATCTGACCAGGCTAATACTGCGACCGAAGAGCTGAAGACCATTTTTCTTCCCTCTCGTCTGGCAGTAAACAGTGATGTGGATGATTTCAAGAATCGTCACGAAGAATTGCTGTCTGCCATTGATGCCCTTGAAGAACACAAATACTTCGACGAAGATGTTTTTCAGGAAACAGGAATCAGGGCATTGAAAGATTTGCTGGAAGATTCCAAACTACAGATTGCCGAGAATAACAAGGTCTATCATGCCATCGCCGACTTGACAGCAGTTGCTGCGAGGGTTATGGATGAATACCGCTCCATTGTTCATCCTGACCATTATTTTGCTCATTCTGAGTTGGAAGACTTCATCGCGTCGTTTGATGAAATCAAGGAGAAAGTTAACTTGGTCTTCCCGAAATATGCACAATATGTCACAGATGAGGACACCAAGCAGCTGCCAGGCATCATCCAACGTGTGGAAACGGAGCGCAAGGAACACAATAGGTTGTTTGTTCAAAGGGAATTGGAAGCCAATAAACTCTATTTCGACCATGTGCTTGGTACTTATCCTCTCGACCCACAGCAAAGGGATTCCATCGTCAAACTCGAAGATAACTGTCTCGTGATAGCCAGTGCAGGTAGTGGAAAGACTTCTACCATCGTAGGTAAAGCGAAATACTTGGTGGAAAAACAGCATATCAACCCTGCCAGGATCTTATTGCTGACCTATACGAAGAAAGCAGCCAACGAATTGTCGGAACGCATGAAGATACACGGACTAAGCAGCGGCACTTTCCATAGCCTTGCTTACCACATAATTGCCGAGGTTACAGGTCAAGCACCGTCGATATGCGAGGCAGATGTACCACTCAATGTGTTCCGTAAATTGGTTCTCGAAAATGAGGGCTATCTACATGCCATCAACACCTATATTATCGACTTACAGTCACTCATGCAGCTGGAGCATGACTACCTCGATGCATTCTCCTATTTCGAAGACAGAAAGAAATATGGTATACAAGCTTTGTTCCCTGACGCAGAAGGAAAAATCATTTTCACCCGAAGTGAGGAGGAAAAACGATTATGCTCTATTCTCACACGCTGGGGAATTTTGTTCCAATATGAGAAAGATTATCCTATCAACACCCGTACTCCCGAACGGCGACAATATAAGCCTGACTTCACAATACACTACCAAGATGCGACAGGTCAATGGAAGCGTATCTATCTGGAACATTTTGCAATCGACAGCAGTGGTCAGGTTCCTCGATGGTTCGGCGAGGGTACTAAAGGTGGATGGCGGCAAGCCAATCAGAAATATTGGGAAGGTATTGAATGGAAACGTGACACACACAGAAGAAATGGGACTATTTTAATAGAAACCACCAGTGCTAATTTCCACAACGGCGATGTTGAAACTGTACTCAGGGAGCAACTAATCCGATATGGTGTGCCCATCAAAATGCGCACCGACCAGGAACTGTATGACATGCTGGTGAAACGCAACCGCCAATTGGAAAAGACAGTATTCACCCTACTCGTGTCATTCGTCACGCTGATGAAGGCCAATGAGAAGACCATCGAAGGGTTGTTGGAAACCTTGAAGCCACAAGAGGGGAAATTATTGACGGCAAAAGACCAACGTAACCAATATATTCTTACAGAGGTGGTGAAGCCTTTCTTCGATGCCTATCAAGCAGAGTTGGCCAAAAACTATGAGATAGACTTCACCGATGCCATCATCCAAGCGACGGAACTATGCAGACAAGGTCTATGGAAACGATATGACTATATCCTCGTAGATGAATTTCAGGATATTTCGGTGGACCGATATAAACTATTACAAGCACTGCGCTCTGAAAAGCCCAGGACCAAACTATATTGTGTGGGCGATGACTGGCAGTCCATCTTCCGATTTGCTGGCAGTGATATGGCTCTCTTCTATGAGTTTGAGAAATATTTCGGTTATACTGAGATATGCCGGATAGAGACAACCTATCGCTTCCATCAGCCACTTATTGACAAGTCTTCGGCTTTTGTGATGAAGAACCAGGCTCAGAAAGTAAAAACCATTAAGCCACCGCTGGGTGATACCAAAGAAACTCAGCTCTATTTCATCAAGTGTGCCTCGGAGAACGACGGTGTACTGCACATGGTGGAGAGAATTGTCCAAAGGCTGCCGAAAGAAGATAGTATCCTGATTATGGGACGGTACAACTACGATGCCATGTCCGTTGGTTTCAAGGGAAACATTGCTTTTAGCGACAATCGCATCAAGGTGAATATCTCAGGACGTGACATCTTCTTTTTGTCCGTTCACTCTGCAAAGGGACTGGAGGCAGATCACGTGATTCTAGTGAACTGTAACCAAGGGGCATATGGCTTCCCTTCATTGATAGAGGATGACCCCATCTTGGATTTCGTCCTCAGCCGGAGTGAGCAGTACCCGTTTGCCGAAGAACGTCGTCTATTCTATGTAGCCATGACTCGTGCCAAGAAGAGAATGATTGTCCTTTACGACCATATGCGACCATCACCATTCATCAGTGAGTTCATGCTGAAGCTTGAAGTCGGCACATACCTTTGTCCAAAATGTCTTGAAGGAAAAGTTGTCCCCATCAAAGATGGCATCGCTTCCAACGGTACCAAATACCGTTCCTTCACCTGTACAAACAACGAGGCCGGCTGCGATTTCTTTGAGACACGATATGGCGATCTCACTCCTCCAGGTACGCTCATCACCGAGGATATGACAGCGCAAGACGTGGAGCGAATGCGTGAGAACCGCCGACGTGCAAGACAGGGCTTCCTAAGAAATAATCACTAACAGTCATCTTCAATATGAGGAGTATAATAACGATCCTGTTCACCATCTTCTGCATGAGCCTTCACGCAGATGTGGCAGACTCTATTATCATATCTGTAACCAAACTGCTCCTTAATAATCCAACAGAAAAGGAAGTCATTCTGGCGTATAACCAAATCGTAATAGGACGGGCATTTGGACAATTTGAAGACCAGAACTTATTTGAGTCTGTCAGACGATCTCTTCATGATGAAGAAATAGCCATCGAAACTTTCGAAATGACAAAAAACGATGGTATAAAAGAATACGCCTTGTTTGCCGTACGCAACAACTATGATGCCCCTAAATTCATTGAATTGTTCAAAGAGGATGACCTTTGTGATGAGATAGGTAAGGGTGAGAGGGTCTTCAAGGACACCGTTGTCGCTAACATGTTGTTAAAACCCCTTCTTAATGAGCTGAACACAGTCAAAACCATCTATTTCACACCAGTAGGCATACTCCATTCTTTCCCAATAGAATACTGCAACACCGAGGACGAGGTAATGCTCGCAGAAAAATACGAGTTCTATAGATTGACATCCTCGGCACTTTTAACACAAAGAAAAGCTGAATATGAAATCTATCAGACATATGCTATATATGGGGGGATAGATTTTGACGCCCTACCTGCTTTTGAAGAAAAATACGATGAGTCATTACCCAAAAACAAGTTTGGCTTTCTGAGTGATTCCTATCTCGCAGCTGTCGACATCCATCATTTCCTCACAGAAAAGGGTCTGAAAAGTTCCCTGTACGACAACGACCAAGCCACGGAGAAGTCTTTTATGGACATTCCTCTTCAAAACATACAGGTTTTCTTGATAGAGACACATGGCGTTTCCGTTCCTGGCAACATAGAAACAGACGGTCCTGATGCTCTTATGCTGAGTGGTGCTTCTTATGTGATGGAGGGAGGCATTGTACCCGAAGGATATGAAGATGGACTGATGACAACCTCTGAAATCTCCATGCTTAACCTTTCTGGCATAGAGCTGGCTGTCATTTCTGCCTGCAAATCCGCTCTAGGCAGTGTGTCATGGAAAGGCGTGGGTGGACTGCTACATGCTTTCAAAACCGCAGGGGTGAAGTCTCTTGTCATGACAACAGACGATGTTGTCGACTACGTTTCAGGGATGATATGGCGATTTTTTTTCAAGAACCTCATCGATGGCATGGGAAAACGGGAGGCCTTGCTTAATGCCATCAAGGAGGCTAGGACGACGCATGATGGGTTCTACGCTTCTCCAAAATATTGGACTCCGTTTATCCTTATAGATGGTATCAATTTTTGAAAACCACGGGTAATTACCTGTACAATGGCTGTGTGTCGTCCACGGATGGAAACTTGACATCAAATCAAATAGTCACAATGAGTACGATAAAGCAAATATTTCTGGTGGGAATGATTCTGTTTTCTGCCATTTTCTGCGCCAATGCACAAAAGCCTATTCACGGTGTCATCATCACTGGACAGAACAATCATAATTGGCCGGTCAGCCATATGGCTATCAAGATGACATTGGAGAACTCTAAACTTTTCAGCCTTGATGTGGAGATATCTCCTTCGCAGGGAGAGGATATGTCGGGTTTCTCCGTGGATTTCAACAAGTACGAGCTGGTAGTTCTTGACTACAACGGATACAGCTGGTCCTCGGTCATGAACAAAGCTTTCATGGACTATGTCCGCAATGGTGGTGGCGTGGTGGTTTTTCATGCAGCCGATAACGCTTTTGTTCAACCACCAAAGAGAGGAGTTGTGCTTTGATTTCATTATTAATATTCAACTCCCTTTTTTGCTTCCGCAATGCTTGTTTATCAATCTTTTTTGCCATATGACTATTCATTAGAATTCAACAAATCTTTTATATCTACATTCAATAATTTGGATATAGCATTTAAAGTAGTCAAATCCGGCTGAGACGTATTACTACACCATTTGCTAACAGTGGTAGTGGATTTGCCTAGTTGCTCAGCCAGCCATTTTCCTGTTTTGTCCTTTTCAACTAGAACGACCTTTATTCGAGCATGTAGAGGGTGATGCTGTCGTAGAGCAGGCATTTGTCGGGATGGGCGAGAGCCCCCTCCCACTTGCAAGGTGCGAAGAACGACAGGAGATGGTGCTCAGAAGGGAAGAGCGCGTGGAACTTCTCCATGTCGGAGTGCTGCCTTTTGGAGTATTTCTTCTGACTTTTCGATGCACCACTGCTGTGCGTCTTGGATGATGGCGGCAGTGGTTGGTTTGGTGTGGTTGGCATAGACGGTAAGGTTGGAATGGTTGGTGGATGATGGTTGTGGGAGGAGTTGTTTTTTCAGCCAGTAGACGAAATGGAACTTGGTATCGGTGATGGTGTCATGCGACAGGCGACCAGTGGCGATACAGTCGATGACAAAGGTGTCGAGATACTTGTCGAGTTGTTGCTGAGTGATGTGATAGCGCATGCACACTGCCTCACGCCAGAGGCTGTTCAATGACAATTCAAACACTTCATCGCGCACACGCGCAGGTGTAGTAGGGTCGTTGATGTATATTCTATCTTCTTTTTCTTTATTCTGTTTTGTTACGCTGAGTGATTCGCAGGGTGATACGCAGGGTGACACGCCGGGTGTTGCAAACGCTGTTGCGCCGGAGGGCGGGGATGTGGCTGGTGATGCGGAGAGTGGTGTTTCGCAGGGTGTTGCGTGAGGTGTTACGCAGGGTGTGGCGTGGGGTGTTGCGCTACCCGTTTCGGAGACATCGACGGTATTGCGTCCCCGCTCCTTGTCGGTGACCTGGATGATGGTGATGCCTTCTGTTGTCTGAAGACTGATGGCTCCTCTTCCTGACAGCAGCGTGAGGAAGGAGCGCACGCCTCTGGTGGTCCACTGCCATCGGCGGGCAAGGGCGCGCTGCGATACGGGCCAGCAGTCTTTCTGCCAGGCAACAGTCTTTCCAGCGATGGTGATGGTGGTGGGCTGTGAGGAGAACCTTACTGAGGCGAGGATGTCGAGCCATGCCTCGGCCTTGCTGAACACACGGGGGTGTAGCCACTCTTCGGAGTGGAAGAAACTACGGGGAAGGGTAATATATCCTTTTTCCATTTTTGCTGATAGGCATTTTGCTGATTCTGAACGCAAAAATAGGGAAAAAGAAAGGGAAATGCCATGGCATTTTCGTATAGAATTGCAAATTCGCCCGAACGGGTTTGTCCGAACGGGTTTGTCGAGCGGGTTTGCCTGAGCGGTTGCTGGATGAGACGGGAAGAATCCCGTCTCTACAGTATGGATGGATAGCAAATTCGCCCGAACGTCTGGTGGCTGGCTGATTTTTAATTCGAAAAAGCGCATCGAGAATGCTTATACTCAGTGCGGGCGAATTGCAAATTCGCCCGAACGGGGAAAAAAGGAGTGCCCCTTCGGGGCAGAAATCTTGCAAATCGGTCCAAATCATGCAAATCTGTTCTGCCCCTAAAGGGCAGAAAACGGTGCTGGTTGATTTCTAATCCGAAAAAGCGCATTGGAAATGCTTATACTCTGGCCGGGCGAATTGCAAATTCGCCCGAACGTCTGGTGGTTGGTTGATTATTAATTCAAAATTGCGCATTGGAAATGCTTACACTCAGGACGGGCGAATTGCAAATTCGCCCGAACGGGGCATGGACGGGTTCGCCCGAACGGGGATTTTTAGTTGCCTACGGTGAGAAATCTTGCAAATCCATGCAAATCATTCAAATCTTTTTTCTATTTTTGTACCTCTGTTGCGACATGCGTTTAACAATGACAGTCTAGGAGATTGCGATTGAGAAAGGGGATGCTCTCCTACCCTATTTTAATAATGATGTTACAAACTATGACAGAAAAGATAGTGATTGGACTAAGACATACAAGTGAGTTGACGGTTACGGATGCCGTGACTGCTAGTGTGATGGGTTCGGGTGATATGCCTGTGCTTGCTACCCCTGCCATGATGGCCTTGATGGAGAATGCTGCCATGATGGCGATTGCTGAGGCGTTGCCGGAGGGTTGCACTTCGGTTGGTGGACATATAGAATCGTCGCACCTCAGACCCTCTAAGATTGGGGACAAGATTACAGCCACTGCCGAGGTGACAAAGGTGGAGGGAAAGAAAGTGGAATTTCGGGTGGCTGCCTACTCTGGAGAGACATTGCTTGGAGAGGGCACGCATCTGAGATTTGTTGTGGATAAAGAGCGTTTCATGTCGAAACTTGGATAGAGGTATGGAAACCTTCAAAGAGAAAGTAGCGGTAGTTACAGGTGGTGCCCATGAATGACTTTGACACTATCTGGCGGTTGCAGGACGAGGTGAGGAC